>JAEEGI010015240.1_pt1 | contig 16028 bp, 8 predicted proteins | sample 8958751 | NCBI WGS metagenome assembly JAEEGI01 (sample SAMN16246545, study PRJNA631951) | gut metagenome | biome: gut microbiome; feature: rumen; material: KS-attached | host: Bos | place: Iran: Karaj | collected 2018-10
TTGGGGTGGTCATCAGTATATAGTCGAGCAGGTTGCGGTTGTCGTAGGTGCTAAGTTCCTCCCGCTTCTTGATGTTGGGGATGTCGCTGGTGCCGAAAGGCGTCTTGATGCGGGGCGCCGCATCCTGGATGACGGCAGTGCGGATGGTATCGCGCTGCACGTCACCCGGCTCGAAGGGAATCTCCTCCTCGAGTCGCTGCTGTTGCTGCGGGACCTGTTGCGCCAGAGCAGGCCACTTCGTCGGAGCGGGCGCAAAGGGCTCTTCCAAAACAGGATAATAGCGCTTCACTTCGCCGTCATTGTCCACGTGGAGGATGAACAGGGTCCCTTCTGGGAAATCGAGGCTGTCGACGATGAACCGATTGCCGCGCTTGACAGGCGTTACCTGCGAATAGTTCATCGAGGGCGCCATCAGGGTAAAGGTAAAGTTGCGCGGCTTTGTCTTGAAAACCGAGCGGATCTCGCCCCGCAGCGACTGTGTGCGCTCCCGATAGTATTGTACTTTCACGGACGAATCCATATCGGTGAGGACAGCCGTTTCATGGGCATCTTGCTGATAAGGACGGAACGCGCTGCGTACGACCGAAACCGATACTTCTGCCGAATCGCTTGCCGCCGCTTCCGGCAACGTAATGCGCAGGTTCCAGCGCTTTCGCGGCTCATAGACGGGCGCATCCCAACTGACCGCCATCGGAACGGCTGAAACAGATTCTTCCAGCTCCTGCCTGCCTGCCTTTGTCGCCGTCAGATCTGTGCCGTCATACACATCAATCGGCACACGGAACAGGCTTTCCTCCGGCCAGTTCAACTGCCAGCGGGTGTAGGCCCGCAGCAGATAGTGCCCGCCCGGCAGATCCTCCGGCAGGTCGAGATGCCCCGCGAAGCCTGCTTCACCCCGCCGGATCTTGGCCCGGAGCACGGCCTCTTTCTTCCCCTGTCCCAGCAACTCCACATAGAGGAAAAGGCTGGCATATTCATCGGGAAGCTCGTCTTCCACATAGCCTTTCAGCCAGATGGTCTCGCCTGCCGCATAATACGTGCGGTCGAGATGGACGTACGCTTTTTCCGGATAAGACTGCGCGGAAGCCGCAAAGGGAAGCAGCAGGCCCAGCATAAGTATAAGGGTTCGTTTCACGGTCATTCTCATTGTCACTTATCGTCGTTGATCCACCACGAGGGGCGGTCTTTCGTGCCGCCGGAGAAACGGCAGTCCACACATTCACCGGGCAGCCAGGAGTATGCTCTTTCATTTTCGTCCCACCAGCCGACACGGTACTGCCAGCCATAGTATTTCCACCAATCGCTCTGCGTCTGGGGATAGACGATATTGTAGGAAGGCCCTTTCCAGCGACTGAAAAGGGTTGTATAATTGTCGATGAACAAGGTCGCCCGCGTACAGGTCGCCACGCTGACATAGCCCAGCACCAGCTCGTCGGGGTCGTCTACATTAACGATATTGCCACGTACTTCCGAAGGCTCGGGGGAGAGCAGTCCGCCCACATTGCTGGAGTTGTTCCGCTCCGTTTCCCAGAAACGATATGCCTCTTCCGTCAGCCGGATCTGGGTCAAATCCACGAAATAAACGTCAGAGACCCGCCGGTCTTCCGGCGTAAACGCATAGACACCGTAGTCCACAAGCCGGTCTTCCACGAGTTCCTTCGTAGAGCCCACCAGAATGTCGCTGCGCTCGGCCGATTTCCAGCAATAATACGTATTGTCCCCATCCACATACTCAACGATACTGTCATAGTCCAGCCGTCTTCCCCCGTACACGGTTCCGGCAGGGGCAAAAAAATGAGAGGCATAATAGGTCGCATGATACTCCCAGGTCTCCGAGGCTGTCCAGCGGTAATACCCGCCACTGCCCTCAGCGCTGGTGGATACGTTCACCCACATTTTCGACCCGTCGGACTCAACCGACCACGACAGACTGTCAATCTGCGGCGTGACTTGAACAGGCGCCCAGTCTGATGCATACGTCTTTCGGAACGGAGCGGAGACCTCCACCACCAACCGGTATTCCTTCGACCGGTCGGCTGCCGTCAGGTCGACGATGCTGTCCTGCATCGGATAGACCGTTCCGTCGCCGGCTTCCACCCGGAGCACATAGCTCAGCGGTGCACCCGAATTCTTCGGGTCCTCCAGATCGGTCGAGAATCGCACCTCGAACCGGCTGGTATCGCCCACCAGGATATCCCCTTCAATGGCAACAAAACCGGCCTGCCCCTGCCAGTCCGGATGGAAATCGTAGACGCAGGAAACTGCGAAAAAAAGCAGCAGACAGGGCAGAAGACAAGGGCTTTTCATCGAAAAGGCTATCTCTTGCAAAGTTAAACAAAAAAATAGATAGGTCCCCCCCCCCGTTTTTTTCAAGCTTTTTTTGTGAAAAATTATTCAATTTCCGTCCTGATGGTATAAGGGATACCGTTCAGGACTTCCGTGCGGCCGACGTAGCGGTCGCCGTATTTCGTCTCCTTCGTATCGACCGTGGTGGCGCAGAACACGGAAACGAAAAGCTTGCCGGGCTTGGGGTCCTTGACCACAAGGGTCTTGTCGCTGCCCAGCACAACATTCTTATAGGGGGCGCTGCGCTTGAAGGCCTGCTTGCCGCGGTCGGCGAAGAGATACAGGTCGAAATCTTTCCAGCCGGCGGGCGTGGACAATTCGATGGTCACGGTTTTCGCGCCCTTCGGAACGTTTACGAAGAAGTGATGGTATTGACGGTCCCCGATGCGGGTATAGGCAGGATCCTGGTCCGCCGTGCGGCGGTCCATTACCCGGAGCTCTCCGTTCTTCAGTTCGCCTTTCTCCACGATTACCCCGTTGCCGTCCAAGGCGTAGCATACCAGGGCGGCCATCAGGTCGAGGATCTCGCCGTAGCCCCGGCTTTCAGGGTGTGAACCGACGGCGATGACGCGTCCTGAGCGTTCATTTTGCTTATAAGCCCAAGCCGAAGGCCTGCCGTGCACCGGGCGTGCCAGCTTCATCGTATCGGCATCGTATCGGAGCAACACCTCCGTCTTCGCATCGCCGGGTTCGAGCAAGGGAACGGCATAGCATCCGTTGTTGTGGAAGACACTGTCCACGAAGCGGTCGCCGCCGAAATCGTTGTATTTGAGCAGCGGTGAATCCTTGTCGAGGGTCATGCCCGTATAGGTGCCGGACATGCCGGTATCGACACCGTAGCCGGGCCAGATGTTGAGATACTCACGGGGCTGGGCTTCAATCGTATCCATATAGCGACCGCACAGGAAAGCTCCGGCACAGGAACCCAGGTAGCTGCCGCCTGCATCGATGTATTCCTTGATGCGGGCGCGGCCTTCCGGTGTGAGGGATCGTCCGTGCTGGGTAGCCAGGCCGCCGTTGACATAGATCATCCGGAAGCGCGGTGCCCCGTCGGGGTAAAGGAGGATGCCGTTCTCATCGATGGGCGAGCCGACGATCGTGGCATATTGCAGAACCGTATCGACCGCCGTCAATTCCTTGGTTACGGCCGAGATGAACCGTTCCATCTTCAAGTCCAGATAACGGGCCACCGGCAGGTCCGACTTCGACGTCAGCCGGATCCCGCTGTCCATGAAGATGTCTTTATAATAGCCTTCGCTGCCCGTCTGCGCCGACAACGGACCGGCCAGGCACAGCAGGATGCTCGTTAAAGCCAGGGCAAGAACCCGGGGAAATGGAAAGTATTTCATAATGATCAGTATTTTTGAATAATCCACTTTTCAAAGAAACGGTCGGCCACAGAAAAGATTTTGACGCGGCCCGCCGTCTCGTAGGTAAGCAACTGCGCATCCAAGAGGGATGAAATGGCATATTGTACCGAGCTGGGCGATTTGAGGGCGTGTCGCTTGACAAATGCCACGGAAGTAACACCGACGGCTTTCCCCTCTTTTGCAATAGCGACAATCGTTTCTTTTTGCTGATAGTTGATCCGGTTCATGATGGCGGAAAAGGCATGGTCTTTTTCGTCCAGCAAATCGGAAAGAGTTTTCAAGATATCTTGCTCACAGACCGCCGCATGGGGATCCAGATAAGCGAAAGCATTGTGCAACAGATTGTGGACATAATACGTATGTCCTTCGAACAGGTCATAAGCCAGATTCGCTGCTTCAGAAGTAAGGATCCTGCCTGCATCTTCAAATCGACGGATGGCAAAATCGACGTAGACATCTTTCGGAATCCGGTCCAAATACATTTGCTCGGCACTGTTATAGAAAGGCTTGGCAGGAGAAAGGAACATATTCTCCAGAATATGGCGGTTGCTTCCGGCATAAATGAATTGACAGTTGCTCATTTGCTGGACATAAGACCGCAGCAAGGCCTCGACGTTTTTTTCAGGATACCGCGCAATCTGCTGGAATTCGTCGATGGCGAAAATGCAAGGTTTACCGGCTTGTTCCAGATAATTGAAAATTTCCTGCAGGGTCAGTTCCGGACTTTGAACATCGCCCAGTTTGACATTGAAGGCAGGAAGGCCGCTTGCGGGATCATATGAAAAGGAACCCGTCAGCGACCGAAGGCAGGACAGGAAACGATCCATAAAGGTCTTGCCTTTGGGAACAAGGCTGGAATAGATTTCTTTCCCCATGAAAAGGACCAACTCCTGCAGACTGGTCGTGGGATAGATGTCAATGTAGAATGTGAAATAGTTATCCTTGATGGAAGGTTGCGCATAGACATGACGGATCAGCTGCGTCTTGCCCATTCTCCGTGGAGAGGTAAGCAATACATTCGCCTTGTTCTCCAGCGTTTGTACCAGCCAGCGGGTTTCTTTTTCACGGTCACAAAAAAAAGGCTCCGGTACAATACCGGTAATATAAAACGGATTCATCTGTACCCTTATTTTCCACAAAAATACAAAAAAACAGCAATTATACAAATCGTATAATAGAAACTGTATAATGTGGGTTATCGCACAAAAAGGGGAGGATATTTCTACCCTCCCCCATTTTTTGAAAAAAATCAGGAATTAGTTGTTGGTCGACGAAATGCCCTTGTTGTAGTTGGTCTCGCTCTGCGGGATCGTCCAGGTCCAGTGGTTCTTCTCGTCAGGCGTGATGGTGATGGCGTACTGGCTCATCCAGTTGCCGCCATCCGCATATTTCTTGCGATCGATGGTGTCACCCCAGCGTTTGAGGTCGAACCAGTTGAAGCCTTCGCCCCAGAGTTCGATGCCACGATAGAGTTTGATCTCGTCCATCAGGGCCTTGCCGCTCTTGTCGCAGGTGTAGGCCGGGTCGCGCTTCGAGGTGGCGTTGAGTTCCACGAGCAGGTCGCGGGCAGCGCTTTCGTTGCCCAGACGGTACTGCGCCTCGGCTTCAATGAGCACCATTTCGGAAGAGCGGAACAGCACCATATGACCGATACCAGGCTGGCCGAAGTTGTGGATCTTGAAGTTCATATAGGCGAACACGCAGTGCGACGTGGTGAAGCCCACGCGGCCGTCGGCCGCCGAATAGTTCTGTCCATAGACCCACAGTTTGTTCTTGCTGCTCTGGGCGCTGGCCTTCATCGTATTGGTGTTGAAGGTACCCTCGTAACCGGCCGGATCGAGCCACCAGGCACGGCGGATGTCCGTCGTCGGGATCTGCTCGAACAGGTGGCGGCTGATCAGCAACGGGTAGTTGCGGGTCGTGGAGCTCGCGGCGTTGTAGGAAGCGTAGGAGAAGTAGTCGTAGTAGTACAGCGTCTCGTCTTCAGCGCCGAAGAGGTACCAGATCCACTCGTTGGTAGGGTTGCAGAAGCCGTCGCGTTCGTCGGCCACGCTCTGCAGCGGGTAGTTCTTGCGGGCCAACTGGGCATACTTGAGGGCGTTGTTCCAGTCCTCGCGGGTGAGGGCCACACGGGCGTAGATGGCGTACAGCACGTCGAGGTCCATAAGGTGCTTCGAGCTGCGGCTGTTGGCCTTGCCGGAAGCGTTGAACAAGGTGAGGGCCTCATCGAGGTCAGCATAGATCTGTGCATAGACTTCACCCTGGGTGGCGCGGTCGAGGTTGTCGGGTTCATCACCCGTCAGACGGAGCAGGCAAGAGGGCTTGTCGGAACCGTCGGACCAGCGGCGGCCGAAGATCTGAGCCAGGTTGAAGTAAGCGTAGGCGCGATAAGCAAGCGTCTGCGCCTTGACATAAGCCTTGTCACCATCCGTACCGGCGGCATCGTCGATGTTCCTCAGAATGGTGTTGGCGTTGCCGATCAGCATATAATAGTAGTACCAGGCATAACCGGCGAGGCTGGCCGTGTTGGAAACGTAGAGGTTACCGTTGGCCGAGTTCAGGAAGCTGGTGGAGTTGCCCTTCATCAGGTTCTGTCCCAGATAGTCGCCGATGTAGAGGCGGACGGTGCCTTCACCGTTGTAACCCTGGCCGTAGGCGCCGTACTGACGGCGCATGATCTTGCCAAGGCCGTTGACGGCCACGGCGGCCGCATCGGTGTTCTCAAACAGCGTGGCCGGAGAGGTACTGCTGGTCGGGAAGGTATCGAGATAGTCTTCCGAGCAACCGAAGGACACGAGGACTGCAAGTGCGAGTGCTATGATGGAGATCTTTTTCATATTCTTCATATTTTAGCTTGCATTAGAAATTGACTTTAACACCGACCGTGCTGACACGGGCCGTATTGATGGAGGAAGCGGAGATCGAACCGCCCAGACCCTGCTGCGGGTTCATACCTCTTCTGTAGGCGAAGACCCACACGTTGTCAACGGAGGCGCTCAGGACGATGCTGCTCAGGCCGATGCTGTTGACCCAGCGGCGCGGGAAGGAGTACGACAGGTTGATGTTCTTGACGTTCAGGTAGCTGCCGGAGACAAGGAAGCGGGTGGAAGTAGCGTTGGTGTAGGTGTTCCAGTAGCCGTCGATCTTCGGGGTGGCGGTGGTGCTGATGCGGTCGGCCGAGGTCTCGGTCATGCCGCTCGGAGCCTCGCTCCAGGAGTTGAGCAGGTCAACGTGGTAGCTGTGAGGGCCGGTGGAGACGGACATCAGGTCCTGATAGGCGCCGTCCATGCACTTGCTGCCGAGGGCGTAGGTGAACAGGGCCGAGAGGCTGAAGTTCTTCCAGCGGATGCCGGTGTTGAAGGAACCGTAAACCTTCGGAAGCGAACTGCCGGCCCAGTCACGTTTGGCATAGGTGGTGTTCATGACATATTCCTTGTCGCCGATGACGACACGGTATTCCTCGGGCACGAGCGACTTCTCGAAGTCGTGGACCAGCTGCTGTTTCTCTTCGTCCCAGCGGTCGCCGATCTTGTTCTCCTCGAGGATGTAGTACTTCTGGTCGTCGATTTCGTAGAGGGCGTTACCCGTCAGCATATCGACGCCGGCGTACTGGTACACGTGCCAGTCGTAGAGACCGTGGCCTTCCGCATAGAGTTTGGAGCCGTTACGCATCGCGTTCTGCAGACCGTCGTAGTTGGTGATGTCTGCCGGCGGGAGCTTGAGGATGACATTCTTCATCCAGGTGGCGTTCACGCCGAAGTTCCACACGAAGTCGCGCTTCTTGATGATGTCGAAGTCAGCGCTGAACTCGACGCCGTAGTTGCGGACCGAACCGATGTTCTGCGTGGTGGCCGTCGTCACGGAGCCGGAGGAGATACCACCGACGGAAGACGGGTGCTCCACGTCGAAGATCAGGTCTTTGGTCACCTTGTTGAAGTACTCGACGGTGAAGTTCAGGCGGTCGAACAGGCGGCCTTCGAGGGCGGTGCTGAAGGAGTTCTCACTCTCCCACACCAGGTCGTAGGCCTCGTTCTGGATCTTGTAGGAAGCAGCCTTGCCGCCGTACTTCACACCCAGGTCGTAGAGAGCCATGTAGCCATAGTAGCCGCTGCCGCGGTCGTTACCAACCTGTCCGTAGGACACGCGATAGCGGAGGTTGTCGATCCAGCTGGCGCTCTTCATGAATTCCTCGCGGCTGATGGCCCAGGTAGCGCCCACGCTCCAGAAGTTACCCCAGCGGTTCTCCTTGTAGAAGCGGGAAGTACCGTCACGGCGGAAGGAGCCCTCAAGGAAGTACTTGCTCGCATAGTCGTATTTCAGACGCGACAGGTAGCTCTCCAGGCGATAGCCGCTCTGGGAACCGCTCATCGAGGTCATGTTATTGAAGTTGTCGAGTTCCTGGCCGCCCGGGATGGTCTGGTCCTGCTTGTAGTTGTACTGGTACTCGTAGTTGTAGTAGTAGTTCTCGTGGCCGGCCAGGGCTTCGAGCGTGTGGTCGCCGAAGCTGTGGCGCCAGTTGAGCAACTGCTGGAACGTATAGTTCGTATAGAAGTAGTCGGTGCGGCTGGTACGGCCGTTGGCACCCTTACCGTCGCCGATAATGGCGTTGTTGTAGGTGCGGTCCATGTCGTTGCGCAGGCTCACGTCGCCCTTGATCGAGAGGGTGAAGTCCTTCAGGAAGGTGATGTCGGTATAAGCCTGGGCGCTCGTGGTCACGCGCTGGTCGAAGCGGGTGTCGAGTTCGGCTTCCCAGAGGGCGCAGCGGGCGTTGTACTGCGGGCGGCTGTAGAGCTCACCGGCGTCGTACTGCTTGTTGCCGTTCTCGTCGAGGAGGAAGCTGCCGTCGGGATTGTGGAGATACACCGGATAGATCGGAGCCATCACGGAAGCCTGGTACAGCGGGTTGGCATAAGCGGTCGAACCCGTGCTGCGGTAGTTCGAAGTCTGCCAGCTGGCGGCAATGTTCGCACCGGCCTTCAGCCACTTGACAGGGGTGACGCTCACGTTGGCACGGCCCGTCCAGCGCTTGAAGTCGGAGTTCACCGTCTGGCCCTGCTCGTCGAGGTAACCGAGGGAGAAGTAGTAGTTGCTCTTGGCGGAGGCGCCGGAACCGCTCACGTTGTAGTCCTGACGGTAGCCGTTGCGCATGGTGTAGTCCCACCAGTTGAGGTCGTTGTAGCCGGAAAGGATGTTGGCGCTGTAGTTGAACTTGCCGTTGGCGTCGAACAGGTTGTCGAAGGCCACGTCGAAGACGTTGTATTCACCGAGGTAGGTGAAGAGGTTCGCGCGCATATCGGCGATGGCCGCTTCCTTGGTCATGTTGGAGCTGCCGATCAGGTTGTTCATGTAGCCCGTGAAGAAGATCTGCATGAAGTCCTTGGCATTCACCTTGTCGTACTCGGGGATGGCGCGGTTGAAGATACCCTGGTTCACGCTCACGTTGAAGCCCACGCGGTCGCTCTTGCCGCGCTTGGTGGTGATCAGGATCACACCGTTGGAAGCACGGTTGCCGTACAGGGCGGCGGAGGTGGCGTCTTTCAGCACGGTCAGGCTCTCGATGTCGTTCGGGTTCAGGTCGGAGATGTTGCCGCCGAAAGGAACGCCGTCGATGACGTAGAGCGGGGAGTTGTTACCAGTCACGGAGCCGACACCGCGGATGCGGATGGTGGCGTCGCTGCCCGGGTCGCCGGTAGGCAGGGCAAGAACGCCCGTAGCCATACCTTCCAGCACGTTCGAGACGCTGGAGACAGGGCGCTGGGCGATGGCGTCGGACTTCACGGTGGAGATGGCGCCCGTCACGGACTCCTTCTTGGCCACACCGTAGGCCACAACCACAAGTTCTTCGATGCTCTCCGTGTCGGGAGCCAACAGGATGTTGATCACGCCGCGGCCTTCAACGGCAGCTTCCTGGTTGAGGTAGCCGATGGAGCTGAAGATCAGGACGGCGTTGCGCGGAACGTCGATGGTATAGTTACCGTCGGCATCGGTTGCGGTACCGGTCATCGTACCTTTCACCTGGATGGAGGCGAACGGGACACTTTCGCCGGTGTTGGCGTCGGTCACTTTACCTTTGACGCTGATGGTCTGCGCCAGGGCGCTTCCCAGTGCTAAAAAGGTCAAGAGGCAAGTGAACAAAAGTCTAAGTTTCCTCATAAATGATGTTTTAGATTAAAAAATAGTTTATTAGGTTTAATTGCGTTCAACGTCAATACAGACAATATAGGAAACAAAGGTACAAAAACTTTTGGACAAAACAATAAACCAGACCAAAAAAGGGCGTTTCCTGCGGTGGAAACGCCCTTTTGTCAAAATAGCAGGCTGAAAATCAGTCCTCGAATTTCTGGTTGAGCAGTTCGATCATCTTGATCACGGCTTTTGAAATCGGGGTACCCGGGCCGAAGATGGCCACGGCGCCGTCGCGGTAGAGTTCATCGTAATCCTGGGCCGGAATCACACCGCCCACGACGACGAGAATGTCCTCGCGGCCGAGTTTCTTGAGCTCCGCGATAATCTGCGGGACGAGGGTCTTGTGGCCGGCGGCCAGCGAGGAGACGCCCACGATGTGCACGTCGTTCTCGACAGCCTGGCGGGCAGCCTCTTCCGGGGTCTGGAAGAGCGGACCCATATCCACGTCGAAACCGCAGTCGGCATAACCGGTGGCGACCACCTTGGCGCCGCGATCGTGACCGTCCTGGCCAAGTTTGGCCACCATGATACGGGGCTGACGGCCTTCCTTCTTGGCGAACTCGGCCACCATCTTCTTGGCGGTCTCGAACTCGCTGTCGTTCTTCACTTCAGAAGAATAAACACCAGTGTTCATACGGATCACAGCTTTATAACGTCCGACAATCTTTTCGCAGGCATCGGAGATCTCGCCCAGGGTGGCACGGACCTTCGCGGCCTCGATGGCCAGGGCGAGCAGGTTGCCCGTCTTGGTCTCCACGGCATGCGTGATGGCATTCAGGCAGGCCTGGACCTTGGCCTCGTCGCGGTGGGCGCGGAGGTCTTTCAGGCGGGCGATCTGCGATTCACGCACCTTGGTGTTGTCCACGTCGAGGATCTCGATGGGATCCTCGTGGGCCAGGCGGTACTCGTTGATACCGATGATCTTCTCCAAGCCGGAGTCGATACGGGCCTGCTTGCGGGCCGCGGCTTCCTCGATACGGAGCTTCGGCACGCCGGTCTCGATGGCCTTGGCCATGCCGCCGAGGCTCTCGACTTCCTGGATGTGCGCCCAAGCTTTGTGAGCGAGCTCGTTGGTGAGGCTTTCTACATAGTAGGAACCGGCCCACGGGTCGATGGAACGGCAGACCTGCGTCTCTTCCTGGATGTAGATCTGCGTGTTACGAGCGATACGCGCAGAGAAGTCGGTCGGCAGGGCGATGGCCTCGTCGAGCGCGTTGGTATGCAGCGACTGCGTGTGGCCGAGGGCGGCGCCCATGGCCTCGATGCAGGTACGGGCCACGTTGTTGAACGGGTCCTGCTCGGTAAGCGACCAACCGGAGGTCTGGCAGTGCGTACGGAGCGACTGGCTCTTCGGGTTCTTCGGGTTGAACTGGCCCACGATCTTGGCCCAGAGCATACGGGCGGCGCGCATCTTGGCAATCTCCATGAAGTGGTTCATGCCGATGGCCCAGAAGAACGACAGACGCGGTGCGAAGGCATCCACGTCGATGCCGGCCTTGATACCGGTGCGGATATATTCCATACCGTCAGCCAGGGTGTAGGCCATCTCGATGTCGTTCGTGGCACCGGCTTCCTGCATGTGGTAACCGGAGATCGAGATCGAGTTGAACTTGGGCATGAACTGCGACGTGAAGGCGAAGATGTCGCCGATGATGCGCATCGAGAATTCCGGCGGATAAATATAGGTGTTACGCACCATGAACTCCTTGAGGATGTCGTTCTGGATGGTACCGGCCATCTCTTCGAGCTTGACGCCTTGTTCCAGACCGGCCACGATATAGAAGGCCATGATCGGGAGGACGGCGCCGTTCATCGTCATGGAGACGGACATCTTGCCGAGTGGAATCTGGTCGAAGAGGACTTTCATGTCTTCGACGGAGCAGATCGACACGCCTGCCTTGCCCACGTCACCCACCACACGCGGGTGGTCGGCGTCATAGCCGCGGTGCGTGGCCAGGTCGAAGGCCACCGAGAGGCCTTTCTGGCCGGCGGCCAGGTTGCGGCGGTAGAAAGCGTTGGATTCTTCAGCCGTGGAGAAGCCCGCGTACTGGCGGATGGTCCAGGGCTTGTTGACGTACATCGTGGAATAAGGTCCGCGGAGGAACGGGGCCACGCCGGCGGCGTAGTTCAGGTGTTCCATCCCTTCGAGGTCGGCGGCCGTGTAGAGGGGCTTCACGTCGATCTTTTCAGGCGTATGCCAGAGCTCTTCCTGTTTGCAGGCGCATTCGCACTTGGGCGCGGCGCCTTTCGTATAGTCGATTTCGTTGAATTTCGGTCTCATTGTCTGTCCTCCTGATTAAAGTTCCTTGACGCCCAGGGCTTTCTGGTATTCCTTGAGGGTATCCAGCACATTGCACTTGACATGGATGTAATGGTTGATTCCCTGCTCTTCGAGCTGCGGACGGCACTCGGGATCGCCGGCAACGACCACGATGGCCTTGTCGCCGATGAGTTGGGCGATCTTCGGGACGTTTTCGAGATACTCGTCGTCGGCCGAGCAGGCCACGACGATGTCGGCCTTGGCGGCCAGGGCAGCCTCGACGCCTTCTTCAATGGTCGCAAAGCGGTTGTTGTCCACCACTTTGATGCCGGCCACGGCGAAGAAGTTGCTGGAGAACTGGGCGCGGGCGCGGCACATGGCCAGGTTGCCGAAGGTCAGCATGAAGGCCATGGGCTGGCGGCCGTTACGGTCGGTAGCCAGACGCATTGCCTCGAACGGCTGGGCACCACGGTAGGCGCAGAGCGGCTCGGCCATCTTCTCTTCGCAGCCGCAGGCTTTCTCTTCGCAGCAGCCGCAGTCACGGGTCACGATTTCCTTGGTGATCTCGTCGCCCGCTTTTTCGAGGAAGTTCGGGAACTGGTTGGTGCCCAGCAGTGTCTCGCGGCGCTGGGCCAGGAGTTTGTCTTTCTTGTCGGAGACGGCTTTCACCTGCTCCTGGACGAAGCCGGCCTTGAAGGCCTCGGTGTAGCCACCCTTCTCTTCGACTTCCTTGAAGAGTTTCCAGGCGGCGTCGATGATCGACTGGGTGAGCTCTTCAATATAATAGGAACCGGCACCCGGATCGACGATCTTGTTGAAGTGCGATTCTTCCTTGAGGACCGACTGCACGTTGCGGGCGATGCGGTTGGAGAATTCGCCCGGCGCACGGAAGGCGTCATCGAACGGCACGACTTCGATGGAGTCGACACCGGCGATGGCGGCGCTCATGGTTTCGGTCGTGCCGCGGAGCATATTGACATAGGCGTCGTAGACCGTCTGGTTCCAGCGGCTGGTGACGGCGTGGACATGCATCTTGCAGGCGCAGTCGCAATCGACACCCCAGGCCTTCACGATGTTGGCCCATACCACGCGGCCGGCGCGGAACTTGGCGATTTCCATGAAATAGTTGGAACTGATGCCGAAGGTGAACTTGATACGTTTGGCAACCTCCTGGGCCTCAAAGCCCAGTTCGGTGAGTTTGGCGATGTACTCGTTGCCGATGGCCACGGCGAAGGCGAGTTCCTGCACGAGGCTGGCGCCGGCGCCATTGAAGTCATACGCCTGGACGTTGATGACCTTGATCTTCGGGAAATCTGCGACGGCCTTGACGGCCTCGGCCAGGAAGCCGTAGGCTTTCTCCTCGCAGAAGTTGCCTTTCACCGTGAGGCGATGCAGCGGGCTGAAGTCGAACGAGGCGCGGACCTCTTCGGGTTTGACGCCCTGCTTCTTGACAACGGCCAGGAAGCTCTTCAGCGTTTCTGCGCTGTGCTTGGGACAGCACTTGCGGAAGTTGATCTCCACGGCCGGAATGCAGATGCCCTTGAGCAGGGCTTCCATCTGGTCGACGGAAAGTGCTTTCTCGTCGGCGAGAATGAAGCCGAGCGATTCGACACCCTTGTTCAGGATGTCGAGGGCTTCTTCATTCGCCTTCTCAATGCCTTTGCAGAGGCAAATGTCCTGGCGGGTAAGCCAATTGTTGTCGTCCTTGATGCCGCGGACGAACGGGAACTGCCCGGGCATCTCGCCGAGCGACTTGATGTCCCCGAGGTTCTCCGCCCGGTAATACGGACGGACCGGGAACCCTTCGTGGGTCTTCCAAACGAGTTTCTTCTCGTAGTCGGCCCCCTTCAAGTCCTTGATAATTACCGCATCCCACTGCTCCGTGGAGACAGGGGGAAATTCAGTAAACAGTTTTTCTGCCATGTTTATACGTTTTAATTATATAGTGTGTTTGTTCAGATGAACGGTGTTAATCCTGCAAATTTAGGATTTTTTCTTATATTTGAAAACTCAAATTACCGCCATGAAACGAATTTTGACCTTCATTGCCGCTTTCTGCCTCACTTTGACACTTCACGCGCAGGAAGCCCCCATCGACAGCGCCGCCTTCCAACCCGACGAATCCATCGCTTTCGCCCAATACGACACCCTCTCCCTGGAAATGGACCTCTATTTCCCGTCCGACGAAGCTGAGACCCATCCCTGCATTATTTACAGCTATGGCGGAGGCTTCATCGACAACAACCAGCGTCACTTCGATACCCGATACCTCTGCCGGAAACTGGCCGACGACGGCTTCGTGGTCATCGCCACGAACTATCGTCTCGGCCTGAAAGGTGTGCAGTTCAAGGGTGTTTCCGGTATGGTCAAGCCGCTGGAAAATGCCATTCAGCTGGCGGCGGAAGACGTGATGAAAGTCACGCGCTACGCCATCGACTATGCTTCCGAACTGACCGTCGATCCGCTGCGGATCATGCTGATGGGCAGCAGCGCCGGCGCCATCACTTCGCTGCAGTGCGACTTCGAGCGCTGCAACCGTACCGCCCTGGCGCAGCAGTATCTGCCGGAAGGATTCCGCTATGCCGGCATTATCTCCTTTGCCGGCGCTATCTTCTCGCGCAAGGGCCTGGAATACACGCACGACATGCCTGCGCCCACGCTCCTGCTGCACGGCACGGCCGACCGGCTGGTCACCTACAAACAGATCAAGTTCTTCAGCATCGGCTTTTACGGCTCCAACGCCATCGCCCGGGAATTCCAGGACAGCCATTACGCCCACAAGATCATCCGTTTCACCGATGAGGGACATACCGTTGCCGCCCGCTATTTCGCGAACTACGACGATATCCTGTGGTTCTACCGCCATATGGTGGCCGAAGGCCATCACTACGAAATCGACGAGACCTTCTCCGATCCTTTCCGCAAGAAATCTTCCTGGGACAACTACGACCCCAGCGCGTTGTATAAATAAGATGGCCGAACAAGTCGACCATGATGCCATTTGTCATGCCCGGCTTGACCGGGCATCTATATCCGTCGGCAGAGGTTTTCTTCGACGGCCGAAAGGCTGTCAGACAGGGCGGCCATGTCGGCGCTGATCTTCTTGTCGGTGATTTTCGCGTAGATCTGCGTCGTGCGGATGTTCGTGTGCCCGAGGATTCGGCTCAGGCTCTCCACGGGCATGCCGCGGTTGAGCGCGATCGTGGCAAAGGTGTGCCGCCCCACGTGGAAGGTTAAATGCGTCTTGATGCCGCAGCGCTCCGCCAGCCGCTGCAGGTTCTCGTTGCAGCAATTGTTGCTCGGTACGGGGAAAATGCGCCCGTCCGGCACCGTGCCCCGGTATTTCTCCACCAGCCGCAGCGGCACGTCGAGAAGGCGGATATTCGACTCGACCCGCGTCTTGTGGCGCCGCGTGAGAATCCACCAGTTTCCGTCGAAGAAGCGCTGCAGGTTCTCCTCCCGCAGGTTCTTGATATCCACATAGGCGAGCCCCGTGAAGGCGGAAAAGAGGAACAGGTCGCGGACTCGCGACTCAACCTCCGTGTCTGTCTCCACATCCATCAGTCGGACGAGTTCTTCCTCTGAGAGATAGCCCCGGTCCACTGCAGTATAGCTATTGACATAGGAAGCGAACGGATTGAGTTTCATCAACCCTTCGTTACGGGCCAGGGTGAAGATGTGCTTGAGGGCGATCATATAGCCCCAGACACTATTGGGCGCGAGCTGGCATTCCGTCCGGAGCCAGGTGTCGAAGCCCTCGACGAACGGCGCCCGGATGCTCGAAAGGGGGATGTCGTCGCGCCGGTATTTCTTCTGGATGTAGCTGGCCAGATGGCTGCAGACGACCCGGTAGCGCGCATACGTCT
>JAEEGI010015242.1_pt1 | contig 16027 bp, 16 predicted proteins | sample 8958751 | NCBI WGS metagenome assembly JAEEGI01 (sample SAMN16246545, study PRJNA631951) | gut metagenome | biome: gut microbiome; feature: rumen; material: KS-attached | host: Bos | place: Iran: Karaj | collected 2018-10
TGTTGATAAAAGGATTTGCTTTTAAAAAACAATCAAGTGCCTCAGAGGAATCAAATCGTTCCCGAGATGTGTTTTCGAGCCACCAAAAGACACCATCAACAACGAATCCGATGTCTCCGTAATGATGCGTCAATATCCACTCTTGCAATCCAACGGCATCCGCTCGAACCTCATTCAGCCAATCTGCTCCGTAGTTCTCATCTAACCACGAAAAGATGGTGGAATTATACTCCTTCATCTCTTCGTCCGAACATTCGGCGATGCATCCAAACTCATTATAACCAATACCATAATGCTCCTTGAACACCTCTTCTCCTTGATAAACGATGGGTGATATGCCACTATACAAGATTAAGTCGGCGTTGCCTTCTGCTAAGTCTTTTTTCGCGGTCTCAACGGAATACTCCCGAAGTTGAGCCCCTACGACATTCGTGATAGTGGCAAACGATAGACATAGAAACAATCGAATTACAATTCTATTCATAATGAGGGTTTTAGGCGTTTTTTGCTGAAGTGATAATGACTCCACGACGGGTGCCGCAACAATCATTCCAATAGGGATTTGCCGTTCAATTCGTCTCTTAATTCTGTCAGAGCACGCCCGAGGAAATTATGACCATTCCAACCTGCCACCCCTTTCTTCAGGGCGGTCGTTGCACTAATGCCTATACCCCAAATCCTATCATAAGGAGATGCCTCAACGAAGGTCATTCCTGCATACTGTGGGTCAAGGAGCACCCTTTTGAATTCCTCGTCGTATAGGGCTTTCTGCTTCAAGGCAGTGGCCATCGCTTTTCGGTTTGGCCCCGCCCATTTCTTGTCATCAAAGTTCTTGACCTTCTTGCCAAGTCGCTTCACGGCCGCCCATCTTTTCTTCGGTTGGTCGTAGGTCTTGTTGTCTGCCTCAACTATCTTTGCCGCAGTTTCCTCGTCCTTGAAGTATTTGGCTTTGAGATACATAAAGATGGCCTCGCTTGAATTGAAGGTATGCTCATCATATTCAATGGCAGGCACGGAATCCCACCAATTGCTCAACGGGACATCCATATAGAAGTATGCATAACCGTCAGAGCAGCGGATGTCATAGGTCGGTTTCTCCTCCTTCGGCTGCATTTTCGTTTCCATTGTCCGTACAGATGTAATAATGACGCCACGACGAATGATGCACTTATCGTTCCGATAGGGCTTGTCCTCGGAGATGTTGAGGTTCTTGAGATAGGTGTATGAGACCCCGATAGCATCCTTGTCCCAATGGTCGATCAATGCCTTCAGGTTTCCGTAGTAGTAATGTTGTCCATCCTTCTCGAGGTGGACGATGGCTCGTTCTTGTTTCTTCTTCGGCTCCATCCGTATCACGAATTTTTAGTCAAAAGTAGTAAAATGTTGCCAATATTCAAAATTAGCATTGAAAAGTTGCACATATTAAATAAAAGCACTATATTTGTGCAAGGAATCACACTAATAGTTTTGGATAGTAATCATTTCTACCCGTTATGGATAAGGTTGTCATTTTGGCTCGGGTCAGTACCGACAAGCAGGAGTATCAAAGGCAGGTCAATGAACTGACCGACTATTGCACCCGCGTTGGATGGAGCGTGGAGGGGGTGTTCAGCAACAAGGTCAGTGGAGCGAAGCGGATGGAGGAGCGACCCGAGATTATGGACCTCATCGACTTTGTGAAGTCCAACGACATTGACAAGGTGGTCTGCCTTGAAATCAGCCGTCTCGGTCGTAACACCCTCCAAGCCCTGAAGGTCATCGAGTGCCTCAACGAGCACGGGGTCAGTCTGTTCGTCAAGAACTACAACCTCGAGACCCTCAACCCCGACGGCAAGGTCAATCCCGTCGCATCGCTCATCTGCACCATCCTGCTCGAAATCGCCTCGATGGAGCGGCTGACCATCGCGGAGCGGATGGCGAGCGGTCGTGACCAATACATAGCCAAATGCCGCAGGGAAGGTGTCAAGATGGGTCGTCCCGCGACCTATCGGAAATCCGAAGATGCCTACAAGCAGCAGTATAGCCGTGAAATCGGTCTGCTCCGAAAGGGCATCAGTTTCCGCAACATCGCCGCCATCACGGGCACATCGGTCAATACCCTCCGCAAGTTAAAAACTCTTATTTGAGAACCCGTTCTACTTTCGATTTGGTTTTCTCGTGGCGATTTTGTATATTAGCATTGGATGGGTCGGTTCCCGTCATCGAGAATAAGCCGAAAGGCACGATAAACCAAATTACGATGTAACATAATGATTGTACGGCGATTGTCCGTATAGGGGGAGTAGTGTCCCTTGCCGAGCAGAAGTCTCCGTCTCCCGAGTGAGCAGGAGAGGCAGAAGTACTACATAAGAAGGAAAATGAATACATAAATGCTTAGTATTCAAGAATGTAGAACGATTTTAGAACGATTTGACTACGATTTGAAAGATGATGAGATAATGCAGTTGAGGGATTTCCTGATGATGATTGCAACTTACCAAATAATTGATAATAAATTAGATACAAATGAAGAAAGCGATACTATACTGCCGAGTGAGCAGTGACGAGCAAGCCAAGGGCGGCTCGCTGAAGTACCAAGCAGATGCCTTGAAAAGGTTCTGCGAGAGCAACGGCATCGAGGTCGTCGATATCTATCGAGAGGATTATTCCGCCAAGACCTTCGACCGACCCGAGATGAAGAAGATATGCAAGAAGTACTTGCGTAAGCGGAAAGAAGTGGAGGCAGATGGACTGTTGGTGTTGAGGTGGAACCGATTCACCCGTGATGCGTCGGACGGATGGGATTACATCTCCAAGTTCAAGAAGTACGGCATCGAAGTCAATGCGTCGGAGGAACACCTTGATTTCGAAGTGGCGGAGTCCAAGATAATGCTATCCGTGTACTTGTCGATGGCGGAGGTGGACAATGACAAGCGTTCCAAAGCAACCAAGGACGGCATCCACCAAGCCCTTGCGGATGGGAAATGCGTAGGGATGGCTCCCTACGGATATGCGAACAAGAGGACGGGCAAGCACGAGTGTTGGATAGAATTCGACCCCAAGGAAGCCCCGTTTGTCACCGAAGCATTCCATCGTGTTGCCTATGGAGTGGAGTCACCTACCGTCGTATGGAGAGACCTGCGTTCACGCGGGATGAGGGTCAGCGAATCCACATTCTTCCGCATCCTGCGTAACCGATTCTACATCGGTCAGGTGTTCGTCCCCGAGTACGGCGATTCGCCCGAGCAGTATGTCAAAGGAAAGCATCAGGCATTGACGGATGCCAAGTCATTCTACCTTGTCCAAGACCGTTTGGACGGCAACCGAGACAAGGCGGAGCCCGAAGTGAAGAAGGTCCCCGACGAGACCTTCTTTATGCGTTCTTTCCTGCGTTGTCCGCACTGCGGTCATACGGTGTACGGTTCGTTCAGCAAGGGTCGTAACAAGCGATATGCGTACTATCACTGCAACTACTGCGGAAACTATCGTATAGCAGCGGAGGATGCCAATGACAATATGTGTCGTTTCCTGCGTTCACTGAAGCCGAGCGAGGCGGTAATGGCGTTGTATGAAGCCATCCTCGTCGATATAACCCGTGAGCAGGAGAAGGTGTCCAAGGAGGAGCGGAAGAAGATGAAAGCGGACCTTGCGTCGATGGATACCAAGATGAAGAAACTGCAAGACAAGTGGTTTGAAGGTGTCATCGATGACGATTCCTTTACGGCGATGAATTCACGACTCGTGGCGGAGAAGAAGGACCTTGAACTGCGACTTGAGGAAGCCAACGAGCAGCCGATGGACAAGGAGATGGAGGATAAGATGAAGTTCTCGCTCTCGTTCATCGAGAATATGGGCTCCTGCGTGGCTACAGCCCCGATTCATCTCAAGTTGAACATCCTCGGTTCGATTTTCTCGGGAAAAATCGTTTTCGAAAATGAAGCCCCTCGAACCGCGACACTTTCTCCGCTCGTTTCTCTAATCGTCGGAGAACCAAGTGTTTACAAAGCCCATAAAACGAAGCAACCCTCGGATTCCTCCGAGAGTTGCAGCAGGGGTGGATGATGGGGCTCGAACCCACGACACTCGGAACCACAATCCGATGCTCTACCAGCTGAACTACATCCACCATGTAATGGACTGCAAAGGTACGAAAAAAATCGTTCCCTGCAAGGGTTTGCTCAAAAAAATCAGTTGACGGCCGGCGTCTGGTAGGAACCCTTCCGTTCCTGCAGGGTCAGGGGACCGCCTTCCAGGGTGCGCGCGGTCCACTGCAGCTGCACCGGGATCGGACGCTCCGGCTTCTGGCCGGTCGACTGGGCGTACTGGTCGAAGGAGAGGGCGGGCTCGTACATGGGAATGCAGAGGAAGACCGTCATGGTCCCGTTTCCGGCCTCCGTGTCCTGGGAGCCGTCATGGCCGAGGCGGAAGGTGAGGTTCTCCTCGTCCACCGTATAGGCGACGGAGAAGGTGTGCTTGTCCGCTTCTTTCCCGGTGAAATTGACCAGGATGTTGAGGTATGTCTCGCTGAACCAGGCGTCGGTGACCTGGCAGGGGGATCCGGAAGGATCCTCCGGGAGGGACCGGGCGTGTTCGGGCTCGAGGATGCCGGCGTCCAGCAGGCCGTGGACATCGATGTCGATATGGACCGGATCCGTGATGGGATGCGTCTGGTAGGAGATCAGCACCCGGCGGGTGGAGGTGATGTCGAATTTCTCCTCGTTGCCGACGACGGTCATTTTCGTGCCGTTGTCGGAGGTGAAGACGCCGCCTCCGAGGGTGCCGGCCTCGATGCCGGAATAGAGGTAGGAGTCCTGCTTGTTGCATCCGCCGAGGAGGGCCAGGACGGGGAGCAGGGCGAGAATCAGTTTTTTCATAGGCTCTTGGACTTGCGGGTGGGGCGGGCGATCAGCTGGATGTCGATGTCCTCGACGGTGAATCCCCTGAACTTGCGCCGCTTCAGGTGCGCCTGGACGAGTTCGGCCAGTTCGTCGTCGAAGATGTCGCGGAACCGGTGGTTCTCCTTGTCGTACAGGTGGATATGACGGAAGCTGTTGATATCGAAATACATCTTGTTGTTGCTGCTGAGGCGGCGGCTGTAGATCTTGAGGTCCGCCAGCTGCGACAGGATGTTGTAGACCGAGGCGACCGTCACCTTGACGACGCCCCGCCGGGCGATTTCCTCGGTGACGAGGTCCGCCGAGGCGTGGCCGAGGACCATCATCGCCTCGTGCACCTCCAGCCGCTGGCGGGTCGCCTTGAGGCCGTGGCGTTTGAGACGGGTGCGGAACTCGTCGAGGGAGGGCATGGTTGTATTGCTCTGGGTAGCCATAGGTTACAAAGATAGGGTTAATTTGGAAGAGTTCAAAATGCCAGCAGCGCGCGGGCGTTCGCGACGGCGGCCTCGGTGATGACGGATCCGCTGAGGAGGCGGGCGATTTCCCGGATTCTTTCCTCCCGCGTGAGGAGGCGGATGTCCGTGACATCGTTTTCCTTGGTCACGAGGTAATGCGCGTCGCCCTTGGCGGCGACCTGCGGGAGGTGGGTGATCGCGAACACCTGCATGTCTTCGCCCATCCGGCAGATCATCTGGCCCATCCGGTCCGCGGCGCTGCCGGACACGCCGGCGTCGATCTCGTCGAAGATGAGGGCGGGCATGGCCGTGAAACGGGCCATCATCGCCTTCAGGCTGAGCATGATGCGGGACAGTTCACCGCCGGAAGCCACTTTCGAGAGGTCCTGCGGCGCCTTTCCCGTCGACGAGAACAGGAAGCGGACGGCATCCCGGCCGGAAGGTCCTTCCGGGGCCGCGCCCAGTTCCACCCGGAAGACGGCATGGTCCAGTTCCAGGAAGGCGAGCGAGGCCAGGATCGCGTTCGCAAAGCCCTCGGACGCCTTCTCCCGGGCGTCGTGCAGGACGTCGGCCGCCGCGGCATAGGCCTTCTCCGCCTGGGCGAGGCGCTTTTCCAGGTCCACGCGCCTTTCTTCCAGGGCCGTGGAGTCGAACAGGGCCTCCGAGAGGCGGTCCCTTTCGGCAATCAGCTCGCCGACCGACTGCACGCCGTGCTTTTTCATCAGGTCGTACAGGAGGGACATGCGTTCTTCCACCTGCTCCAGGCGGTCGGGAGAAACATCGATGCGCGCGTTCGCGGTTTCCAGCTCCTCCGCGATGTCCTCCAGTTCCAGCCGGGCCGATTCCAGCCGCTGCACGAGCGGCTCCAGGGCGGGAATGAACCGGGCGGCGCGGGCCGCCTGCTTCTCCGCCTCCTTCAGCTGCGCCGTCAGGGGGGCGCGGTCGTCGGCCGGCGCGAGGATGTCCTCGCAATTGTTCAGGTATTCCTTCAGCTCTTCCGCGTGGGCGAGCTGCTTCTGCTCGGTCTCCAGCTCTTCCAGCTCGCCGTCCCGGAGCTTCGCGGCGTCCAGCTTCGCGAACAGGGCCTCGTTGTAGTCCTTTTCCGCGGCGATCCGCCGCAGCCGGTCCGTCACCTCGGCCAGTTCTTTCCGGATGCCCTGGAGGTCGTTCCAGGCCTTCCGGCAGGCGTCGAGATTCCCGGTCGAGCCGGGAATGACGGGGGAGTGGTTGCCGGCATAGTGGTCCAGCAGGGACATCCGGAAGGCGGGATCGCCCAGCCGGAGGGTCTGGTGCTGGGAATGGATGTCGATGAGGTGCTCCGAGAGGGCCTGCAGGACGGGCAGGGAGACGGGCTCGTCATTGACGAAGCTCCGGGACCGCCCGGTCCGGTTCAAGGTCCGGCGGATGAGGAGGGTGTCGCCTTCCTCCAGGTCGTTCTCGGCCATCAGGGCCTGCAAGGTCGCGTTTCCGTCCACGGAGAACTCCGCTTCCACGACACAGGTTTCCCCGTGCGCCCCTACGAGCGAGGCGTCGGCCTTGCCGCCCAGGGCGAGGCCCAGGGCGCCGAGGAGGATGGACTTGCCCGCTCCGGTCTGTCCGGTTATAATGACGAGACCCTCCGGAAAATCAATTTCCAGAGAGTCGATCAGTACGTAGTTCCGGACGTGGAGCGAGCGGAGCATTACTCCTCGCCGTTGATGTCGATCGGGTTCGCGCTCTGTGCCCGGCGGTAGTAGAGTTCACCGTTCTCGAACTCGGAGATGGCCACGAGGTCCGGCTTGGGCTGACGCTCGTAGTACTTGGAGATCTCGATCTGCTCCTTGTTCTCGAACACTTCCTCCATCGTGTCGCGGTCGTTGCGGAAGTCTTCCAGTTTCTTGGTGAGTTCCTTCTTCTCGGCGGCGGCGATCTGGTTCGCGCGCTTGTACAGGATCACGACGGATTCGTAGATATTGCCGGTCGGGGCGGCCAGGGTGCGGATGTCGCGCGTGATGGTGTTGCCCGGTACTTTCTTCTTGCTGTTGGCGTCCATTTCTTCTTCTGATTTTTTAGTTTCCAATTATTATTACTGCACTTTCGCCGACAGGGTTTCAATTATTTTTTATCCATCGCCTTGCGCTCGCGCTCGAAGTCCTTGGCCTTGAGCTCCAGCTCCTCGTCGACGCCGTCGTAGCGGCCCAGGGCGCGCTGGGCGCGACGGTACATCGCATCCAGCTCGCGGCGGTACTTGGATTCCGGATTCTCGCCGATGAAATTGAGGTAGTCGTCCACGAAGACGAGGTAGCGCTCCTTCTGCTTGGCCGGGACGCTCATCCGGGCGTAGTGGTAGGAGGCCATGGCGGTGTAGTACAGGATGTCCTCGCGGTAGGCGTTGTCGGCATTGTCCTTCAACACGTTGCGGAGGGCGACGCGGGCGGCGAGATAGTCCTCCATCTTGTAGTAGAGGCGGGCGTTCTCGAACGCCTTGCGGTCCAGCCGGTCGCGCAGGTCGTTGATCATCTCGACGCAGGCTTCCACGTGCGGGCCGTCGGTGGGGTACTCGGTCAGGTACTCCGTGATCGTCGCCAGGCAGGTCCGCGTGGGGGTCTGGTCCAGCTCCCAGCGGAGGGTGGCGCGGTACAGGCAGTCGATGCGCATGAAGCGGGCGTCGCTCGTGAAGGGGCTCTGCGGATACTTCTCGATGAACTTGGTGAAGTTGGATTCCGCGGTGTAGAAGTCCTTGTAGCGGTAGTTGGACAGGGCCCAGTAGTAGCGGACCGTGTCGTCCCGCTCCGTGCCGTCGGTCAGGATGGCCATCGACTCGAAGAGCTGGCCGGCCTTCAGGTATTTGCCTTCGTTGAACAGGTCCATCGCGGCCTTGTATTTGGCGTCCACGTCGTTGGACGAGAGCAGGGTCTCGAACTGGGACTTGCAGGCCGCCAGGGCCGCCACGGCCGCGAGGGTGAGGACAATCGTTTTGAGTTTCATGTTCATGACTCGGTGTTTCAGATCTCTAGCAGGAACTTCTCCGCGTCCCGGGCGGCGGCGCATCCCGACGCCGCGGCCGTGATGGCCTGGCGGTAGGCGGGATCCTGGACATCGCCGGCCGCGAAGACGCCCTCCACGCGGGTGCGGGAGGATTTCCCTTCGGTGACGATGTAGCCGGCCGCGTCGGTCTCCACCCAGGGGGCGAACAGCTCCGAGTTGGGATGGTGGCCGATGGCGAGGAAGAAGCCGTCGATGTCGATATCAAAGACAGTGCCATCCTTGCGGACGAGGCGGGCGCCGGTGACGCCGAATCCGTCCCCGAGGACTTCCTGCGTGTTGCAGTTCCACAGGATTTCGATGTTCTCCGTCGCGAAGACCTTTTCCTGCATCGCCTTCGAGGCGCGGAGGACGTCGCGGCGGACGATCATATAGACTTTCTTGGCGAGGGAGGCGAGGTAGACGGCCTCTTCACAGGCCGTGTCGCCGCCGCCCACCACGGCGACGGTGCGCTTCCGGTAGAAGAAGCCGTCGCAGGTGGCGCAGGCCGACACGCCCGCTCCCTTGTATTTCTCCTCCGAGGGAAGGCCCAGGTAGCGGGCCGTCGCCCCCGTGGCGATGATCAGCGCGTCGGCGGCGATTTCCTTTTCCCCGTCGATGACGACCTTGAACGGCCGTCCGGAGAGGTCCACGGCCGTGGCGACGCCGCTGCGGACGTCGGCCCCGAAACTCCGGGCCTGCTCGCGCATCCGGTCCATCAGGTTGTTGGCGTCCACGCCGCCCGGAAAGCCCGGGAAGTTCTCCACAAGGGTGGTGGTCGTGAGCTGGCCGCCCGGCTGGATGCCCTCGTACAAGACGGGGGACAGGTTCGCGCGGGACGCGTAGATGGCGGCGGTGAATCCGGCGGGGCCTCCGCCGAGGATGAGGCAACGGACACTTTCCATGGCTATCGGACGAGTTCGGTTGAATAATCGGTATTGTAGACGATCCGGCGGATGGCGGTATTCCGGTAGGACCCGTTGCGCGCGGGCACGAAAAGGAAATCCGTATGGATGCCGGAGCCGGTCACCTGGCGGAGCGCATGGGTCCACCGCGAACCGTATTTGGCGACCAGGTTGGCGAAATAGCGGGTGAGGTCGTATCCCTGGAAGGCGAACTGGCTGGGCTCGGTCCGGTACAGGGCGCGGTAGCTGCGGACGAACGCCTTCACGTGGCTCAGCTCATAGTCGGCGAAATACGGCGAGCAGATGTGCAGGAAGCACTGGTGGTAGAGGCTGCTGTCGATCGTGTCGAAAGTGCGCACGCGGGAAGGCGCGTAAAGGACGATCTTGTAGCCCCGTCCGAGCAGGATGCCGAGGTTGCGGACGAGGTCGCTCACGAACGCCTCTTTCTCGGAAGCGACGATGATGCGGTTCACGCCGCCCTTGGTCAGCCGGGACGTGAGCGCGGCGGGGAGGGAACGTCCCTCGCCCTGGGTCCAGCTGACGCCCTCGAAGGACGTTCCTGCGGACAAGAGCGCCTCACGGACGCCGACGGCGGCCGCCGTGCTGCCGTTGGTGGACTTTTCCGTCACCAGGATGATCTGGTCGCCCCGGACGCTGTCCTCGGCCGCCCAGGCCGCCAGGTCGGCGTACTGGCTGTCGGCGGAGGAAGGCGCCTGGATGAACCCTTCGTACGTGTCGGCCAGGTCGCCGGCCCGCTGGTCCAGCGGGGAGACGACCGGAACCCGTCCGCCCGTCACGCCGAGGATCGTCGTCAGGTCGCTCGTGGTGATGGGGCCCAGGACGAAGTCGTTCTTGCCCAGGTCATAGGACGAGGGGATGCCGGCCTGGAGGTCGAAGACGTTCAGGGTGGTCTTCACGCCTTCCTTCTCGAGGTCGCGCAGGGCCATCAGGACGCCGGAGTAGAAGTCCATGTTGGTCTCGCTGGCTTTTCCGGCGGCGTTGAAGGGGAGGATCAGGGCGAGTTCGGCCTTGCCGTTCCCGGTCGCGCCGGTCAGCCAGTCCAGGATGCCGTTCTCCGGCTCCGGGACGGCGGCCTCCTCGGGTTTCGTCACCACGGGGGCGGGCTGCTCCACGACGGGGTTCTCGGCCTGGGCCGGGACTTCGGCCCGGACGGGCTCGGCCTGCGCCGGCTTCTGTCCGGCGGGCTCCGTCACGGCGGGCAGGAGGCTCTTCAGGCTCTCCTTGGCCTTGTCGGTGTAGGGGATGCGGAGGGTCTGCCGCTTGGAGATCCGGCTGGATTTGAGTCCGTTCGCGGCCATGATCTCCTCCGCGGTCACGCCATAGTTCTTGGCGACCGCATAGATGTCCTCGAACCACTTGACCGTATGCTGGATGAATCCGTCCGCGTCGGGGGTCGGCGCGGGCTTGGTGTCCACCACGGAGGGCTTGTTCTCCTTCGGGGCGGGCTGCACTTTGGCCGCGGCGGGTTTCTGTTCCTGGACGACGGCCGGTTTTTGCTCCTTGACCGCCGGCTTCTCCTGTTCAGCCGGCTTCGGCGCCGCTTTCTGCTCGGATACGGTCGGGATATAGATGACCGTACCGGCCTTGAGCCCTTCCTGGGCCAGCATCGGGTTCGCGGCGTAGAGGTCCGCTTCGGTGACCTCGTAGGCCTTGGTGATCCCGTAGATGGTCTGACGTTCGAGAACGATATGGACGTAGTAGGTCTTCCCGTTCATGTTCACCTGCGACCGGGAGACGGTGACAGGGACCGGCGGGTAGTCCTGCGCGAAGGCGTCCCGGGCCGGGACGGCCAGGAGCAGGAACAGGAGGACCGGAAGGCGGTGTTTCATCTTGTTCATCATTTACAGTTGTTCCGCGAAGCCGGTGAGGCCCTCGCAGAAGCGGTCCCAGCTGAGACGCTCCTTCTCGAGGCGGATCGCCCGGACGCAGTCCGTCCGGACGGAAGGGTCGGAAAAATAGCGGAGGATTTCGCCGCGGACGGCGTCCGGCTCCGCCGCAGGGGCGACAATTCCCGTGCCACGGTCGCCGATGGTGCCCTTGAGGCCGCCCACGTCGGTGACGATCATCGGCACTTCGAAGTGGTACGAGATGGAGGAAATGCCGCTCTGGGTGGCGCTCCGGTAGGGGAGGACGGTCACGTCGGCCGCGGAGAAGAAGGTCTTGACCTCGGAATCCCGGATGTAGTCCGGGAACACGTGCACCCGGTCTTTCCCGGGAAGGGTGTCGATGATCGCCCGGTACTTGTCGAAGGAACCGTACGGCTCGCCGGCGACCACGAGCTGGTAGTCTTCCGGCAGGTCCCGGAAGGCCTCCAGGAGGATGTCCAGTCCCTTGTAGTCCCGGATCAGGCCGAAGAACAGGAGCGTCTTCCGCGCCGGGTCGATGCCGAGCGCCTGCGCGGCCGCCTCCCGCGGGAGCTTTTCCCCGAAGTGGGAATAGAGCGGGTGGGGGAGCAGGACGTACCTGGCGTCGGGCTTCAAGGTGAGGAGGTCGTCCGTCACGCTCTGCGACATGGTCACAAAGCCGTCACAGGCATTGAGGAACCACTTGGTCAGCGGCTTGTCGAACCAGTGCGGCTCGTGGGGGATGACGTTGTCCAGCACGGGCACCACCTTGCAGCGGGCGCCGGCGTGCCGGGCCACCCAGCCCAGCGAAGGGGCGAACCACGACATCCAGTACTTCATCACGAGGAGGTCCGGACCCCAGGCGCGGACGGCGCGGGCGGTCTTTCCCCAGGTGAAAGGGTTCACCGTGTCCAGCAGGGCTTCCGCCTCGACGGGCACGGCTTCGTCGTCGGGGGTCACATACTGCGTCTTTCCGGGAAAGAGGATCTCAGGATACTGCCTTTTGAAGGAATAGGCCCTGACATCGTGCAACTTTCCCAGTCCCGCGAGCAAACTCGCGTTGAACTGGGAAATGCCTCCCCGGAGGGGATAGAAACTGGACAGTATGGCGACCTTCATCGGGGCCGGAACTTACTTCGTCTCGGCGGCCTTGGTCTTGACGTACTCGGCGTTCAGGCCGGCGAGGATCTCGTCGGTGATGTCGAGGGCGGCGCTGCCGGTCACCACGGGAGCCGGGAGGATGTCGCCGGAGGTGGTGAGGATGAGGGCGTACTGCTTCTCGACGTTGTAAGCCTGCACGAACTCCGCGATGGCGTTCATGATCTGGTTCAGCATCACCTGCTGCTCCTCCTGCATCTCCTGCTGCTTGCGGACCACGTACTGCTGATAATCGTTCTGCTGCTGCTGGAGCTTCTGGTACTGGGCGTTGGCCACGGACGTGGTGAGCAGGCCCTTGTCCATCTTGTTCTGGAAGTCGTTGGCGTCTTTCTGGAGCTTGTTGCCGCGACGGTCGATCTCGGACTGGATGCCGCTGACCTTGGTCTCCACGACGGAACGGAGGTCGTTCGCCATGTCATAGCTCTCGACGACCTTGTCGATGTTGAAGAAGACGATGCTGCCGGCAGCGGCGGTGGTGTCGGCCTGGGTGGCGGTAGCGGCGACGGGGGCTGCGTTGTTGCAGCCGGCGATCAGCAGGCCGGCCACGAAGGCGGCGCTGAGGAGGGTGATGATTCTTTTCATGTATGTTACAATTAATATTTCCAATACAAGAATGCAAAGATAACTATTTTTTGCGGATTTCCGCAAGATAGGCCGCAATCGTGCGTTCCAGACCCATGTAGAGGGCGTCGCAGATGATGGCGTGGCCGATGGACACCTCGTCCGTCCAGGGAATGGTCTTCACGAAGTACGCGAGATTCTCCAGGGACAGGTCGTGCCCGGCGTTCAGGCCGAGCCCGCAGGCGCGGGCGGCCTTCGCCGTCTCCAGGTAGCGGCAGATGGCGATTTCCGGTCCCATCGGATACTCGGCGGCGTAGTCGGCCGTGTACAGTTCCACGCGGTCGGCCCCGCAGGCGGCGGCCCCTTCGGCCATCAGGGGATCCGGGTCGATGAAGATGGACGTGCGGATGCCGCGGGACTTGAATTCCCGGCACACTTCCGTCAGGAAGTCCTTGTGCTTCAGCGTATCCCAGCCGGCGTTGGAGGTGATGGCGTCGTGGGCGTCGGGGACCAGGGTCACCTGGTCGGGGACGACTTCGTCCACGAGGTCCACGAAGGAAGGGATCGGATTGCCTTCGATATTGAATTCGGTCGCGACCAGGGGGCGGATGATCCGCACGTCGCTGTAGCGGATGTGGCGCTCGTCGGGGCGCGGATGGACGGTGATGCCCTCCGCCCCGAAACGCTCGCAGTCGAGGGCGGCCTTGGTCACGTCGGGCATGTTGCCGCCGCGTGCGTTGCGCAGGGTGGCTACCTTATTGATATTTACGCTCAATCGGGTCATGTTTCGTCGTTTTTTCGCGACAAAATTAGTGATTTTTATAATTTAAAGTGTAATTTTGTCGGTTGATTTGATACTGGCGAATGAAAATAGGCTATTTCATCCTGAACGAGGGACTGCGGGAGGACCCTTCCGTGACCGGGCTGCTTTCCGACCTGGAAGCCGCCTCCTGCGAGGTGTATGAGATCCGGAGCAAGAGCGACGTCCTCCCCGAGACGGACCTGGTCCTGTCCATGGGCGGCGACGGCACGTTCCTGTCCGCGGCCCATCTCGTCTCGGACATCGGCATCCCCATCCTGGGCGTGAACTACGGCCGCATCGGTTTCCTCTGCGAGAACCGGCCGGAGGAGGTCCTCAAGGCCCTCATGGAAGGCGATTTCAGCATCGAGTACCGGACGGTCCTGAACGCCACGCTCAAGGGGCCGAACGCCCGCCGCAACATCGGGATGCTCCCTTATTCCGTCAATGAAGTGGCCATCCACCGCAAGGGCCCTTCCGTGCTGGGCATCCGCGTCACCGTGAACGGCGAGACGCTGCCCACCTACTGGGCCGACGGCCTGATCGTCTCCACCTGCTCCGGCTCCACCGCCTATTCCCTCAGCGCCGGCGGTCCTATCTGCATGCCGGACACCAAGGTCCTCGTCATCACGCCGATCGCCCCGCATAACCTGAACGTGCGTCCCCTGGTGCTTCCCGAAACCACCAAGGTGGACATCGCCTTCGAAAGCCGCGACGGGGTGGCCACCATGTCCACCGACAACCAGACGATGGAAATCGAGCAGGGTTGGACCATCCATGTCGAGATGGCACAATTTTCGCTCAAGCGTATCCGGCTCGCCGAGTCCGGGTTCGTCCGGGCGCTTACTTCCAGGCTTTTCTGGGGCGAGGACATGAGAAACAACGGATAACGAACGTATGGACAACGTACCGCAGCACGTCTCCATCATCATGGACGGCAACGGGCGCTGGGCGAAAGCCCGGGGCAAGGAACGCGTCTATGGACACATGGAAGGGGTGGAGAGCGTCCGCGCCTGCACCGAAGCCGCCGTGGAAGCGGGGGTGAAGTATCTTTCCCTCTATGCCTTCTCCGAGGAGAACTGGAACCGGCCCGAGGCGGAAGTGAACCGCCTGATGGAGCTGATGATGGAGGCCATCCACAACGAGGTGAAAACCTTGATGGACAACGGCGTCCGCTTCGTCGTGCTCGGCAACCGCGCCCGGCTGTCCGACCGGCTGAACGCGGCCATCGACGCCCTGATGGACAAGACCGCCGCCTGCGCGCGGATGACGCTCATCGTCTTCCTCAGCTACAGCGGGCAGTGGGACATCCTCCAGGCGATGAAGAAAGCCGCGGCCGAGAAGGGTCCCGAAGGCGTCCAGGCGATGACGGCGGACGATTTCGCCGGCTACCTGGTGACCGCCGGGATCCCGGATCCGGACCTGCTGATCCGTACGTCCGGGGAACAGCGCATCTCCAATTATCTCCTCTGGCAGTGCGCCTATACCGAGTTCGTCTTTTCCGATGTCCTCTGGCCCGATTTCCGGAAGCCGGAGTTCCGCGCCGCCCTCGAAACCTACGCCGGTCGGGACCGCAGATATGGAAAAGTGAAATAAAAGAATTATCTTTGCAGGATAATGAGAGAAACGATGATGATACGCAAGATAGCCTGCCTCCTGCTGCTCGGCCTCGCGGGGATGTCCCTCCGGGCCCAGACGGGGCGGGAATCGATCGAGATTGATTACGCCAATCCGAAGACTTATGTCGTCGGCGGCGTCGGGGTGGAAGGCAACCAGTACTTCGGCGAGAACCAGGTCCTGCAGCTGACCGGCATCCGTACCGGCATGCAGCTCACCGTTCCCGGCGAGGACGTGACCGGCATCGTCAAGCGCCTGGTCGCGCAGCGTTTCTTCGAGGACGTGGCCATGGTCGTGGACTCCATCAACGTGGCCCGGGACACCGCCTGGTTCAAGATCATCGTCAAGGAGCGCCCCCGTGTTTCCCGCTGGACCTATTCCGGCGTCAAGTCCGGCGAGCGGAAGGACCTGCAGGAGCGCCTGAACCTCCGTCCGGGCCGCGAGTTCTCCGACTACGTGCAGCGCACCTCCGAGGACATCATCAAACGCTACTACAAAGAGAAGGGCTACCTCCTCTGCGAGGTGGACACCCAGGTGCAGAAGGATACCGTGATCCGCAGCGCCATCCGGGTGAACTTCGACGTGAAGAGGGGCGAGAAGGTCCGCATCAAGGACATCAACTTCAAGGGCAACAACGAGGACGTGTCGGAGTACAAGCTCTCCAAGGCCATGAAGGAAACCCACTCCAACAAGTGGTACAACTTCTTCAAGTCCAAGAAGTTCAAGGAGAAGGAGTACCAGACGGACCGCAAGACCGTCCTGGAGGCCTTCAACGAGGCCGGCTACCGCG
>JAEEGI010015244.1_pt1 | contig 16027 bp, 15 predicted proteins | sample 8958751 | NCBI WGS metagenome assembly JAEEGI01 (sample SAMN16246545, study PRJNA631951) | gut metagenome | biome: gut microbiome; feature: rumen; material: KS-attached | host: Bos | place: Iran: Karaj | collected 2018-10
GCCAAGAAATGAAACAGTAGTCTAATCGTATGTGAGTCGGTTCTCATCAGTTTAAACCGTTCTGTAGTATCCTGCGAATTAGTGGAGTAAATTTGGAATTTTATGTATAAATATAACAACCGACTTTTAGAGACAATCTCAGAAAGACACATTTTGTCCGTCAAAATGCTAACTTATATTTATGAAAATGAATTTGACAGTAAGACCATATGGGATTTAATCGAAGACTATTTCCTGGGGGTGATACCAGACAAAGTTAAAGCAGATTGCAAAAAAGATATACCACAAATGAAATTTGACTAATTATTGTTTCTACTCTGAAGAATTGAGTGATAATACAATGTATCTAAGACGCTAACCTCGAAATCAGTGTTGTTGTCCCTCAACTGATGGCAACAACATCGAGATTTTAATGAAGAAAGTGCTCACAGCTTGGCAACTGATTATTTCATCGAGAATCTGACTTAATATTTTTTGAACAGCATCGGAAGTAATTCCGGACTTGAAACCTGCATATCTACCAGCTGCAGATCCATCACCATTTTTAAGGTTTCAGTTTTGTACCTCTGAAAATGATCCGTCTTTATGTGCTGCTGATAAGCTTCCTGGTTTCTGTATATCTCCACAATTGAAAAATTCGTGGGATCTTCGCTGTCCTGCATTGGAAAAAGGGAAATAACGCCATCTTCTTTTTCAACAGATACTTTGCCATTTTCCTTAACAAATTCAAGATATTCATCAAGGTATTTCGGATCAACTTTTACCTTTGCAATCCGGACAACCAGCTGAGAAGTATCATCAGAGGCATAAACCGAGAAACAGAACAGCATCAGGAAGAAAGCTAAAAAAGTCTTCAAAATATTCATCAGTTTCTATCGACTCCCAAAAACGAACTATCTGATAAATTGCTGGAATACATTTCTAAAGAGAACAACCTTATCGATGATCTCGTCCATAAGTTGAGGATAATTATCATGGTTGTCAAAATCCAGCCCGTAAATTTTATGTCTGATCCTGCTTGCCTTCTTACCATCCAATCTTTCCCAGTCGAGTTCAAGATTTATCAGCTGGTCTATTTCATCCTTATGCTTGTACAATTCATCAAACAAAGCTTTATTCTTCGGTATATACAATTCGATCCCTACGAATGAATCACTGTTGACCAGAGCAACAGATATACAACAGGAACTGCTTCCTATAGCAACATTATACCAGTGATCTGTACTTGGTTTTCTTGTATTGAATGGCTTTCCTCTTGCGATAATGCTTTCATTCAGTCTGGTCCAGAAAACAATACGTTCAGACTGTGATTTGTTGTACTCTGAAGCTGCTGCCGATATTTTGGAATACTTGATAAAATCATTTGGTTGTTCAATTATCTCGAATTTTGGTGCCGGATCGGAATCACCTATCCTGTAGGCATGGATTTCCAGAAGAAAAAAATCAATACCACTTCGGGTATTATTATTGAGCCATTCTATTGCACTTCTATGTTCTTCCTTGGCTTTTTTGACGATCCACACCACAACCTTTGCATCAAGTCCGGAAGCATACGTTATGATTTTACCCAAATGATCGTGATTAGTTTCTTCAAGCTGGTTCTCAATAATTACCGTAGTATCATTAGCTTCATCCTTAGCCACGATATCGCATCTGTATGATCCGACATACATTTCCTTATTGATATCAACCAATGTTAATCCAAGAATGTCATTCAAATACGAAATATTCTCGGGTTCAGCAAGCCAGTTGGAAAAGTTGTACTGTTCATGCTTCCACAACTCTCTAATATCAATTTCCTCAAGCATTCCTATGTGCATAGACGATCACCTCACACATCAGCCAAACTTTTTACAACAACCTCTACCAACTTACAAAGATATCGCTTCCAAAGGAGCTTAATACTCTTTCTTTGCATGATCCGCTACACAGCCACATTATCAGTCCACAATTCACACTGACTTATCACTGTATCAATTGCGAAATTGTAATCTTCAGGAGGATATCTGTATTTTTTGAGAAGTCGTTTCACCATCTTTCTCATGGAAGCCCTGGCTGTTTCCTTCTGCTGCCAATCTATTGTTCTGTTCTTTCGTAGCATATCCGTCAGTTCCTTTGTCAAAGCTATCAATTCTGAATTTTGGTAAAAATCTTTGATATGTTCCGGCTTGGTCAATGCATCATAAAAAGCAAGTTCTTCCTTGGACAGTCCCAATTTTTCGCCCTTTTCATACAAATGAGCAATTTCTTCAGCTGTTTTTAAAAGTTCCTTGATGACTTCCTCATTTGTAATGAGACCGTTATAGTATGAATTCATCAGTTTTGTTAATTTTTCAGAAAACTTCTGAGACTGGACAACATTGGTTCTCTTGTAAATAGAAACCTGCTCATCCATCAGTTTCTTTAATATCTCAACGGCTATGTTTTTCTCCTTCATCCGGGATATTTCTTCAAGAACCGAAGGATCGAATAAATTAAAGTTATCTCCTTTCGTATCAAACAGATTGATAACCCCGTCACTCTGTACGGCTGATTTTAGAAGTTCATTGATTTGATCATTGATTTCCCTAAGTGACAAATGCTTACCACCTGTACCGCCGTAAGTGATTTTGGCAACTGTAGAACGAACGACCTCCATATATGCAGCTTCATGCCGTTCCTGCTCTGTAGTCATACTTGCACACAGTGAATTCGCCTGTCTCAGCAACAAAGCTTCTTTCAGAAAAAGATCTTTTCTCTTTGGATATTTTGCATCCAAAACAAAGTTTGCACCGCCGGTGATTATTTTTGCCTTGATAAGCGGTGATCCATCAAAGAATCCGCTGAAATCATAGCCGTGCAGAAGATCCTTACAAACCTGCAGTTTTTCCTGAAATTTAGGATATGCCTCACTGGCAATATTCATATTGCCATATCTGGACTGATCTCGCTTGGTATATTCCTTCATTGCAGCTTTAAGTGCAGAAGCAATACCCACATAATCGATAACCAGACCGCCTTCTTTGTCTTTGAAGACGCGATTAACTCTGGCAATTGCCTGCATCAGGTTGTAACCATACATAGGCTTGTAAACATACATCGTAGCCAGTGACGGTACATCAAAACCTGTAAGCCACATGTCAACCACTATGGCAATTTTCATCGGATCATCATTATCTTTAAACTTTCTCGCCAGTTCTTCCTTATGCGACTTAGTTCCAATGATTTCCTTCCAGTCTTCCGGATCGTTGTTTCCTCCTGTCATCACCACACCGATTTTTTCAGACCAGCCTGGGCGCAGCTCAAGTAGTTTTCTGTAAATTTTCATGGCTACAGATCTGGAATAACCAACAATCATCGCCTTGCCTGTCAGCAAATTTGCACGGTATTTTTCATAATGTTCAACAATATCCTCGCAGAGAGACTGAATTGTAGAATCCGATCCCAATATACTTTCCATCTGTCCCATCATGCTTTTGCTTTTGTTGATTGTTTCCTGATCAGATTGCTGTTCCAGGTATTCATACCTCTGATCTAAAGCTTCCAGAATCTTCGAATCAAGTTTCAGCTTAACCACTCGGCTTTCATAATAAACAGGTCTGGTGGCACCATCTTCAACAGCCTGAGTCATGTCATATATGAAATCTATGTACCCACCAAATACTTCAGTAGTACTTTTATCCCTGGTAGATATAGGTGTCCCAGTAAAACCGATAAAAGTGGCATTTGGCAGAGCATCACGAATGATTCTGGCCTGACCAACTACAGTATGAAACTCCTCTTCCCCGTCTTTATTCGTTCTTCTGACTACTCTTTCAATCAGACCATACTGGCTGCGGTGGGCTTCGTCAGCCATTACTACAATATTGCGTCTTTCTGATAAAGGCTTGTCTCCTGGCTCAAATTTAAACAAGGTGGAAAAGATAATTCCGTTGGCTTCTCTTCCTTCAAGAAGAGTTGTCAGGTGTTCCTTACCCTCCGCCTGAACAGGTGTCTGCCGCAGAAAATCCGCACATTGAGCAAACTGAGAATACAGTTGATCATCAAGATCAATACGATCAGTTAAAACAACTATCGTCGGACTCTCTAAAACCTCATGAAGCAGATGGGCGTAAAACACCATTGACAGCGATTTACCGGAACCCTGGGTATGCCAGAAGACTCCTCCCTTGCCTCTATTCTCCTTGTTTACATTAGGATCTGTTGCCCTTTTTGCTCGCTCAATAGCTTTTCTTACCGCAAAGAACTGATGATAACCGGCAAGGATCTTAAATCTGTTGGTAGCAGGTCCCGAGAACAGAATAAAATTTTTGAGAAGATCGATTAAATGCTCCTTTTTAAACATCCCCTCATAGAAGGTTTCAAACTGTACACAGTCAGTATTCTCGTATTCCCCGTCCTTACTTTTCCATTCCATAAAACGATCAAGCCCGGAAGTAATTGTTCCTGCTTTATTCGTTGTAAGATCGCTTATTACGCAAATTGCGTTGTAATGGAATAAGGTCGGAATATCCTGGATGTAATTGCGAATTTGGTTATACGCGTTCTCAGCATTAACCTCATCTCTTGACGGGCTCTTCAATTCCATCAAAACCAGAGGAAGTCCATTGATAAAAAGGATCACATCCGGACGATGGTTGACTCCATTTTCTATGAACGTGAATTGATTGACTACGTAGAAGGAATTTTTTCTGACGTCTTTATAATCTATCAGGCGGACTACAAAAAAACGTTCATCGTTATTTTCGTATGATTTGACAGTTATGCCATTCTGAAGGTAATCAGTAAATCTGGCATTTTTCTGCAGGAGACTTCCTGCATCCAGATCTCGCAGGCAGAACAAAGCCTCATCCAAAGCATCCTTAGGCAAACCTTTATTGATACGAACAAGGCTGTCCACCAGAAACGAATCTAAAAACGGACTTGTATAATCACGTTCAAAATCAGGAGCGTAGATATGCTCGTACCCCATATTTTTAAACAGTTCAACAATTGCCTCTTCATAAGTCTGCTCTGTAAATAAACTCGGCATAGTCTTCTCCCTGTTCTGTGTTTCTACATTTTTTTCCTCATTAAATTTCTCTCAAAAACAACACCAAGAGAATATTCTCAAATTCTTATTTGTTAAGCCAACTCTCATCCTTGGGAGTTATGCTGATTTAAAAAATGATAATTTACAGGAGCAAGCTTTTGTTCTGTTTGATCAGCTATTATCTCAATCTGGAAACAACAGATGCACACTCAGCGATATAGCAGAGCTCAATCCTAAACGCCAGTTGAAAAAAGGCACTGTCGCTCGATACATCGACATGGCACAGCTTTCAACGAATGCATCCTTCCCAAGAGGCTGGGACTTCAAACCGTACAACGGCGGTATGCGATTTTCGAATGGAGATACCATTATTGCCCGAATCACTCCTTGCCTTGAAAATGGGAAGACAGCATTCATCGATTTCCTTGATGATTCTGAGGTTGCATTTGGTTCGACAGAATACATCGTCATTGCCTCAAAGGGCTTTTATCCCGCTGAATACTTCTACTGTCTTGCACGTTATCCGTCATTTGTAGACTATGCAGTTAAAAACATGAACGGTAGTAGCGGTAGACAACGAGTCGCAGCCGATACACTTGGCAAGTATCTTCTCCCCAAACCGTCAGATACAGATATCGCTAATTTTTCAAACACAGTGTCTACTATGTTCCAGGTGATACGTAATAATTCATTGGAAAATCGGCGTTTATCGGCATTGCGAGACGCACTTTTGCCAAAACTAATGTCTGGTGAAATCAATGTTTCCGACGTCAAAATCTAAGCCGCTAAAATTATCATTTATCTCTTCATTACACCTAATTTTCCCATCCAAATTACTCAAAAAACGTCCTATACTTACCTGCGTATCAATATCTGGCACATCTATTTCTAAATTTTCTATATCACTTGCCTTAATTGATGGATAAGCTGATGTACTTTGTTCTGCAATAGAATGCAAAGTTTCCACTAAATCATTTTGACTCAAACGATAATAAAGAAACTCAGCATCGAGAATACCACTATTAACATCTATCACAGTAAAACCAGTAGAAACGAGGAAATTATTTGGTTGTGATTTGATAATTCCAAAATGTCTTTGATTTGGACGAACTGTAGAATAGATAATACTATTTTTCCTAACCTTTCTGCGAGCTCGACTTGGGAGTTTTTCTTTTTCAATATCGATATATTGAATAGAATCTATCTTATTATCTACGATATTTCCAGTATCCAGATAATTAACATACAACCACTTGTCTTTAGGGGAATAAGTGCTGGCATTTGTTGTACACGCATCGCCTAATCTAATTTTTTTCCATAAACTCATTGATGATCCCTACCCGATAAACTTCCTATGAGCAGCCTTAACATTACTCTGCTTAACCATTGCATAATGCAACGTTGTATCAATTCTCTGATGTCCGAGCAATTGTTGTAATTGCTCTATCGGCATCCCTTTATCAATGGCAACAGTTGCCAATGTTCTTCTAAACTTATGCGGATGAACTTTTGGTATGTTCAACCGTTTACCAATCTCACGGAATCTATGTTCTATACCGCCAATCTTAATTCGTTCATATGGTGCCCGAAGCGATACAAAAAGAGCTGGATTGTCGTCAGTTCTGGAGTCTAGATACTGCTGCAAATGAAGTTTGGCTTTAGCATCAAAATACACAATTCTCTCTTTCGATCCTTTTCCTAACACAACACATTCTCTTTCCGAAAAATTGATGTCAGCTCGGTTCAATATCACCATTTCTCCTACGCGCATACCTGTTGACGATAACAGATCTATCATTGCCAGATCCCTTAATTCATCACAGCCATCACGCATCTTTTCAAGATCTTCATCCGAAAATGTATCTTTCACATTCTTTGTCGTCTTAACCTTGTGAATACGACGTACTGGGCTCTTAATGATGTAATCTTCATCTTCCAACCAGGAAAAAAAGCTGGATAGTATCCTCCGTATGTTATCTATTGTTACCCGGCTAGACTGATGCTTATTCTGGTACTCCATCAAATATGTTCGCAAATCTTCAGTAAGAACACTTTTAACGTTTTTTCCGACAGCAGATACCAAGGCCTCAATCGTTGCTCGATAATACTTCAAAGTCTTTTCAGAACAGCCTTCGATACGCTTAGCCGAAATAAACTTTTCGATTAAATCTCTGTCATTTCCTTCTTCTATCGAGCCATCGACCTCGTTTACATCATACCGAGATAGCGTCTGTTCCAGAGTCTGTTTAAGCTGCACCAACCTGGCGTTATCAAGATGCGGCAACATGGCCTGCATGATCTCTGTTATTAATTTTTCTTTCATGTCCGTTCTCCTATAGTGACTCTCATAAGAGAACGGCATTTGCTACATCCGCCTTAAGTCTTTACCCCGCCCCCTCAGGGTAACCCCGCATAAATGATAATTTAGCGGCTTAAAGTACAATATTTGATATATCAAGTTCACCAGACATTAGCCGTGGAAGTAAATAGTCTCGTATTTCTGCAAGTTTTTCGCTTTCTTTTCCATTTGCAAAAACTTGATCAAAAACGGCTTTACAGTAATTATTGAACTTACTTACCAATTCTTCTGGTGGAATAACAATGTTTTCTGTTTCAAGGAAACCTGAAAAATCAAGATTTTTTATGCCAGTTGTACCATTTTCGTAAGCAAAAAAAACTTTTTTATCATAGAGGTATTGCCAGTAATAATAAATAAACATGCTGTAGTTTGATTTTGGCTTGATCGCTTTACAAAAATTAGTGCAAACCATGCCGCTATCATAGCGTTCAAGAAGAGATTGTGTAACGGCAACGCATCTACCTGTTGATTGGGTCGGACTACCACCAGAGATTTCTATTACGATATCTCCGTCAGTAAGCATCTTACTTGCGTAGTTTTTAGGAAGAATGTATCTGATTGGCATTTTTCCCTTACTTCCTGCACGCACATCAGGTATATCTGCGCCTCTAATGCAATATACCTTTTGTATATTATTCCCGGATGGAGATTCTTTTCCCCAATCGCCATTTAGGGTGGACTGAACCAACTCAGAAAAAGTACCTTGGTGCCAATTTGTTTTATCGGGATTATCTATAAACCATTCTTGGAATATAGACAGTGCTTGTTGCTGTAAATTATCATTTATCTCCTTATTGAGTTCAATTTGTCTATCTATAGGCTCTAGCATTGACAATACGATACTCTGATAGTCAAGATTTGGTATATAAAACTCTAGTCGATTAAGCGTTTCTGTTCTCAAACTCGGTATAGTGGTTCCTTCATTATAGGAACCTAGGTCAAGCAATGACATGAGATAATATAGATACTTTGGAAACACAATATTCTCATTAACTTCTGTATAAAACAAAGTATCAACTGTCCAAAAAGGAATGTCTGCATAACGAACTTTATTTATCGATCCTTTTCTTCCAATCAAAACGGATGGTTTATTGTATAGTGCCTTGCTAGCATACCCCATTAGACCACCCGTTCCATAAATTGGAACTGTGCCACTATCAGATTGAACCTTCTTTTGATTTTTTCCATATTTGATTGTTGCTAGTTCACTAAGCGTGAATAGATTATATTTCATACCCAATAGCACCCAGTTTCTTTCTTATTTCTGATTCGAGTTCATGGGACTTGGCAAACAGCACTGACAGTTCAGATGTAAGTCTTGTCATTTTTTCCTCAAAAGGCTCACCATCATCTTCCTGTTCTTCAATACCTACATACCTGCCTGGTGTCAAAATGTAATCCTGCTTTGCTATTTCTTTTGTATCAACAACCGCACAATAGCCTTTTTCATTCTCTAAAGAACCTTCTGCAAAGGCAGTATATGTATCAGCCATCTTCTTGATATCATCATCTTTGAGTTCACGCAGTTTTCTGGTAACCATTGTTCCCATCTTACGGGCATCAATAAACAGAGTTTTTCCACTTTGCTTTTTGCGCTTATTCAAAAACCACAATGAAGCAGGTATCTGGGTTGTGTAAAACAGCTGTGAAGGCAAGGCTATGATGCAGTCAACTAAATCAGCATTTACGATATTCTTCCTGATTTCGCCTTCACCACCTGTTTGAGACGAAAGAGCACCATTTGCCAAAACCAGACCGATACGTCCTTCTGGTGCAAGGTGGTATATCATGTGCTGAATCCAGGCAAAGTTCGCATTACCCGTCGGCGGTTTGCCATATTGCCAACGTACATCATCTTCCAATGATTTATCCCACCAAGGCGATAAATTAAACGGGGGATTAGCCATTATAAAATCTGCTCTGAGAGTTGGGTGCCGATCACTTGTAAATGAGTCTGCAGCATAGGGACCTAGATTCGGTTCAATTCCCCGAATTGCCAGATTCATCTGGGCCATTTTCCACGTTGTAGGATTGGAGTCCTGCCCATATATCGAAATATTGCTGATATTTCCACTGTGACTCTCAATGAATTTTGCTGACTGAACAAACATGCCCCCGGAACCGCAGCACGGATCATAAACACGCCCTTTAAACGGTTTCAGAATTTCAACCAGAGTGCGAACTACACAGGAAGGGGTAAAAAATTCGCCACCGCGCTTTCCTTCCTGCTCTGCAAATCTTGACAGACAGTATTCATAAGTACGGCCAAGAATATCTTTCTCGTCACCATGATCAATCATCTTGATGTTTGTAAAAAGATCAACTACATCACCCAGACGTTTCTTATCCAGTTCCGGTCGTGAAAAATTCTTCGGCAGTATATCCTTTAAACGCTTATTCTCCTTTTCAATAGCTCGCATGGCATCATCGATAATGGTTCCAATTTGCTCTTTATGAGCTTTTTTTGAGATGTCGCTCCAGCGTGCCCCCAACGGAACAAAAAATATACCCTCCGAGGTATACTCATCAACATCCTCTTCAAACCCGTCGCCTTCCTCAATAAGAGCTTTATGCTTCTCTTCGAACCTGTCTGAGATGTACTTAAGAAAAATCAAACCAAGTATCACATTCTTATATTCTGACGCATCAAGGTTTCCACGAAGAACGCAGGCAGCGTCCCATATCTTATTTTCAAAACCTATATCAGCTGTATTTTTATCTGCCATCTTTTCGTTTTAACCTTAATTATCATTAGACAGGATCATTTCCAAACTTTAAACGATAAAACCAGTTTTTATCGTGCCACCCAAACAATAAAAAGACAATATCTATCCACTATAGGATAGTATCAGCATTTTATCATCAAATCACAGCTATTTATCGTATTTTTTAGCACTGTCCCACACTTTACGAAAGTTGATTTACAAGTTCTCCATAAAACTCTAAATGTGCATGTGCTAAAATCACAATACCAATTTTCATAGCAATAATAAAAATCCCTTCGATACTCAGCATACTCACTGTCAACAGCAACTTTTCACCCAAGCAAGACAAGTCTGCACACCATGATCCTTTGATTCCGCCCCAGGTAATGTATCGCTTTTAACAAACAAAAGAATGTTTTATCTGGTAATGCCGTAAAAATTCGTCCTTTAGGGCGATGATATAAGGCACGATCAGATAAAAAAAGTAGGGAAAATCGCAATTTGATGCAGATAGATCAAGTTCTTTCACAACAGAGATCTTTCATCGCATGAACTTTTCCAGAACCCCGAGTTACATCTCACTGCTTACAGAAATGAGATGAGATGCAACGCGATGAAAATGAAGTGACGAAGTGAACAAAACCGACAGGCAGAACCAACCTTTCAGACAGGCAGACTGACTCTCACTGACAGACTGGATACAACATTCAGACCGTACGGGGCAATCCATCCGGAACAGTATAATCTCAGAACACGCAAACCCGTCCGGACAGACAAATCCTTCAGACAGAGCAACACAACCCTTCACAAAGGATCAATTCAGACACTTCCGGTTATACGCCTACGGCCAGACACTACTGAACCGAAGCCGGAACCCCTGCATCATCACCTGTTGCCTTAAGAGCATTGAGATATCCCTGATAGAAACCCTTTCTGGTCTCCTCATTTATCTTCTCAAACTCCTCCTTAGGAGCAAAGGCAATACGTTCCTCGGTAAGAGCGTCACGTCCGAGAACGGCAACCCAGCGGGGATCATAGCTTCGCTCCGCTATGGTGTCGTACTCCATAACCTTGGACATGGCAAGCTTGAGTTCGGGAATATGGGTTGCAGCGTACCTGCCGATGGCGTGTCCGTAGAAACCGTTCATCCTGGTAAGACCGTCTCTGACAGTAGGATCAAGAGACTTGTTGGCATCGGACCGTGCCCTGAGCTGTGCAGTGTAGTACCAGAACATGGCTGCAAACGGCTCGTTCATGTTCATAACCTGATCGGCCAGAGCAAACAGAACGGGAGGAGTAAAATCGTTAGGATGGGAAAGAACAGTGTTGATGGTCTCGCTGTCACCGGACTTGACGGAGGCAACTATGATTTCCGTCTGTGCACTGCCCAGAGTCGCAAACTCACCCCGGTATTCCCCGCGGGATGCGGAATCAGAAGATCCGGAGGATGTCTGCGGATCCATGGTCGGAGGGCCGATTCTGTCGGTACGCTGCTCAACAACGCAGCCGGAAAGAACCGCTGCCGCAGCAAAAGCCGCTGCAAGAAGAGTAATTTTATTAATCCGGAACATTGTATTTCAAACTCAGCTCTATTCCACCGTCGACAACAGTGGCCTTTTGAATAGAAATCAGATATGCGGCGGAGCGGTCATCCACCGTATATTTTCCCAGTGCCGAATTCTTCAGCAGATCAGCGAAATCAATGGTGAGAACATCAGATCCGTAGATCAACTTAAGACCGTTCCGCATGGTCTGATTGAGCGTCTTGCTCAGGAAGGTGTTGAACACAGGCATAATCGCCGATACCAGAAGTTTCTGCACCAGTCCCTCGCTGCTCATGACCTTCTTGTCAATGATGCTGAATACAATATTGGACTTTTTCTGATCGTGAACACACTCCACCAGTTCAGCATGGATCAGAAACCTTCCAACGGAGTGGGCAACCAGACAGTCCACGGTACCGCTGCCGTAACAGTTGATGTCAATGGATTTTATTGACTCGTGGCCGGCTATCTGGGTTCCGATAAATGAATTTATAAATGCCTCGGACATGAAAAGCCGTCCGTTGACAATCTCCGGCAGAGCGTTTGTCGCCCAGAGGCTGTGCAGAGGCTCGATAAGCTTGCTGAAGCCGGGATTGATCACATCCGGATTATTCTTGTTTTCCAGAAGAAAATCAGCAACATCATCCGCAAAGCTCATGGCCTTTTCCGGCTTCTGTTCATAAAAGTGCCGGCAAATTTCCAGTATTTCTTTTAATTTCATGAAATCCCCATACTCCCGAAGTTCAGGATATTTCGGGTAAAAGTAACAGAATTACTAAAAAAAATCAAAATATAGTGTCCCGTGCCGCGCAAAAACTTTACGCAGCACAACATTTTCCCGCATTCAGAAGATCAGAGACATCGCATCAGGCCCGTACGGAGAAACATCTGACGTCACTCACCGGGCAGCAGAAGAGCGTGCCGGCTTCGCACCGCCGTAAAACAGCGGAACCGGGGAATTCACACCGGCACGAAGCAGAGGAAACTGCAGACTTCATGCCGCGAAGCAAAAGAGCAGACGGACTTCACTCCGTGAAACAGAGAAAACTGCAGACTGTCTTAAACCGGTTAGCTGCTGTGACGTTCCCCGTGCCGACGGAGAAACAGCTTCCCTGATGCTCTTTTGCACACATGCAAACGCGCCCGCATACATCATCCTCACACAAGCCAGTATGTGCATAAATGCAATGCGCGAATGAATGCATTCAAACTTACATATACGGCATACATATATGGCATGCATACACAAAAAGAAGCAGGGGGACAGACAGAATGCCGGTCCCCCGTGCAGATCAGACTCACGCCCGAAGGCAGTTCCTGCAGAGCAGATCCTATTTTGAGGCAAGAGTGCCCAGGATGCGATCTCTGAGATAGTCACGCATATTCTCGCCGTGATTCTCCAGCATCTTAGGGAACATGGAAATAGGAGTCATTCCCGGGAATGTATTGATTTCGTTAAGAAGGATCCGTCCGTCCTTTGTAAGGAAGAAATCAATACGGGAGAGATCCTTGAGCTTAAGATGAGAGAATGCCTTCAGAGCATAACTTCTGATCTGCTCCTTCTGTTCATCTGTAAGACTGCCAGCCTCCACAGCAGTCGACGTCTTGCTTGAAGAGCTGTATTTCTCGTCAAAGGAATAGAAGGTTTCAGTGTTGGTCAGAATTTCACCTGGATTTGTGGCAATCAGCTTTCCGTCATACTCATAGACGGCAACCTCCAGTTCTCTCGGCTGCTCCGCCTTTTCCACCAGCACCTGCTGGGAATAGTTGAAGGCGTCATTGATGGCATCCGACAGTTTTCCGAGATCGGTAACCTTGTAGCAGCCGACCGACGAACCCTGGCTGGCAGCCTTTACAAACACACTGCCCCACTTGCGCATGGCCTGGAATGCCTGGGCGTGAGCCGCCTGGGTATTTTCAGACAGGAAGACATAAGGAGTGTTGGGGATATCGAGACTTGAAAGCCACAATTTGGTGGATACCTTGTTGAAGCACAGCTTTGATCCCTCTGAAGGGCAGCCAAGATAAGGAATTCCGATAAGCTCAAGATAGGACTGGATGTCTCCGGTCTCGCCCGGGAATCCGTGAATGCAGGGAACAACGTAATCAATGACAGCAACAGTCTCATGATCCGAAACCAGTTCACGATGATTGTTCAGGAAACATCTGCGGCCGTCGGCCAGTTCCCAGCGATCTTTGTGAAGAGTAACCCTGGTCACACTGATTTCAGAAATTTCTCCCAGTCTCTTTTCAAGATAATCGGCACTGGTCAGTGAAATATCGTGCTCGGATCCGTCACCGCCGCACATAAGAAGAATCTGATACATATAAATTCCAAACAAAAACTAAACCGCGGTAATTATACTACTTTTGGCACAACCTCCATACTTTCAGATACGGTGTCGCAGCAGACGGATGTCTAGTCCAGCTTTTCAATAAGACACTGATGATCTTTGGTCCTTGTGCTGTAGTTTATCCCCACAATTATGACACTCCGATACTGTCCGGTATAGCGTTTGAAATATTCCTGCGTTTTAATCTGTTCAATTGCCTCCTCTGCAGAACCGTCATACTTGAACTCAATCAGAATAAGCGGCGCTGTTCCTTTTATTGCAGGTTCATATACAAGATCTGCCCTGCCCTTTCCTGCCTGTTCCTCCCGGTGAGAGACGTATTTTCCAAGAGTTGACCACAAAAGTCCGGTCATCACACAGTATGTAAGAGATTCTTCATCGTTATAATCAAGGAGAGCCACAGCCGGAGAATTATGAATATCCTGGATCAGAGAGGCGGCTGCTGTTCCGTCAAGTTCCAGTATGGCTCTGAGCAGATTTTCAGAACGTCGGATGGTTTCCATACGTTCATACCATTCCTGCTTTCTGATGATCCCCATCAGGGCCAGTCTGATTTCCTTATTCGGTACATATATGCCTGTTTCAGATCTTCATCTCCGGGTATATCAGAACAGCCGAGATATCCAAGACAGACAAGAAGGCTGAACACGTCGTCCTTTCCTTCTATATTAACCATATCATTCTGAAAATTACCGCAGTCGAACTGTACTCTGGCACCTTCGATTAAATCCATTATGTCTTTTTTTATGCCGTCAAAATCCATGTTAATCAGGCGTACAACTTCTTCATTTGATGAAGTTTTACTCCAGTAACTCCTGCATTTACCATCGTTAACAGCAGAAACCACGGAGTTTGGATTGTAAATATCTATCCCGTTAAGCTGGTATCCTTCATACCATTCTTTCAGTTCTCGATGCGACAATGTGCATAAAGGACCTTTTACAATTTCAGCAACCTCTTCTTCCGTAAAGCCAAAATATTTCTCATACGGTTCAGGAGTCAGCATGTTGTACTCATCAAAACCGTTTAATGCCGACTGAGAATTGTATTTCCTGATAGGAAGAATACCGGTAAGGTAGGCAAGAGCAAAGCATTCCTGCCCTCCGTCGGCCTTAAACAGATTTTTCAGCAGTTTGATAAATTTCTTCTGCAAAACTTCATCGTTGCGGTATTCACGGTACACCAGATCCCACTCATCCATAATAAAAACAAATCTGGTATTTAAATCCTGACCGATTGCAAGAAATGTTTCCAGAAGTCCTGTATTTTCAATCTGATGTTTTTCGAGACAGTCTGAAAAAACTTTACTTTACTTGATTTTAATTCCCTGATGATTGAATATTCGACGTAATCAACAAGATCATTAACACCATCCGCTTTCTTTGTCTTGTTTGAATAGCCGTCAAACAGACCGTCAATGGTGTTCATATCAATATAAATGACATCGTATTTATTCAGATACTCTGCAAAGCTGACTGTTTCAGAAATTTTCAGATTATCAAAAATATTCTGTCCCTCATACCCTCTGGAATAGTAGGCAGACAGCATATTAACCGTTACCGTCTTCCCGAATCTGCGTGGCCGGGTTACTGCAATAAGTTTTCCATCTGTATCGAGGAGTGCATTGGTTTTCTCTATAAATTCAGTTTTATCAACAAAAACTCTTGTTTCTTTCGCCTTGGCCAGACTGATAAAACTGTTACTGGTACAGGGATTCAGAATACTTCCCGTAACATAAACCTCACCGAACTCATAAATTTATCTCCATGACTCTGCAGCACCGTCAGAAACATCAAAGACAAATTCTGTGTCACAACATTGATTTGCCCATGACCGGCTCTGTCTGGTTAGAATTAAAGTTCAGGAAGTTTATTCAACAGATCCTGTTATACCGTATTCCCTGTAGAGTTTTTCCCTGTATTCCTCATAAACTGATCCCATAAAGCGAGTAGAAAGTCTGACAGGTTGAACGGCTGTCAGAGCTTCCTACCAGAACAGATAAGGGAGCGGTTATGAGTTACAAATGGACAAAAGAGCAGATTGCCAGTTTAAGC
>JAEEGI010015247.1_pt1 | contig 16022 bp, 5 predicted proteins | sample 8958751 | NCBI WGS metagenome assembly JAEEGI01 (sample SAMN16246545, study PRJNA631951) | gut metagenome | biome: gut microbiome; feature: rumen; material: KS-attached | host: Bos | place: Iran: Karaj | collected 2018-10
CCATGTCGCCCGACAAAGGCTCCTGCCAGGGCTACCTACCAGGAGGCATCGGATGGTACCGCAAGCATCTCTCAAACCTCAACTCTCAAACCTCAACTCTCAAACCTCAAACCTCAAACCTCAAACCTCAAACCAAATACTACATCTACTTCGAGGGCGTCTACAACCACTCTGAGGTCTACCTCAACGGTCATCTGCTGGGTAAGCGACCCAGTGGATTCGCCTCGTTCCTCTACGATATGACGCCCTATCTGAAGCCCGATGGCGACAATGTGCTGGCAGTGCGCGTCGACCACTCGCAGGAGGCCGACTCCCGTTGGTACACAGGGTCGGGCATCTATCGCGACGTATGGCTCATCACGGCTCCCGAGGTACATCTCGCCCAGTGGGGAACGGCCTACCGCCTCACACGCATCAATGCGAAGAAGGCTGAGCTGGAGGTCGATATCGAGACTACCGACGAACGGGCCACGAAGTCGCCCCTCCAGCTGAAAGCCACCGTCGAACTGAGCGATGCCAGCGGCCGCGTGGTGGCCACTGCCACGACCGCCATCGCTGCTCAGGAGAAGAAGACCGTCAAGCTCAGCGTCGGCAATCCCCAGCGCTGGACCCTCGACAGCCCCTACCTCTACACACTTACCACCCGGCTCAGCAATGGCGACCAGTCGGTGGTGAGGGCCGGCCTGCGCACCCTCGAGTTCTCGCCCGACAAGGGCTTTGCCCTCAACGGACAATGGATGAAGGTGAAGGGAGTCTGCGTCCACGATGATGCCGGCGTGCTCGGCACAGCTGTGCCCCAGGAGGTATGGCGGCGCCGTGTGCAGGAGCTGAAGGACATCGGCGTGAATGCCCTGCGCATGGCCCACAATCCCCATGCGCCCGCTCTCTACGACATCTGCGACGAGCTGGGCATGCTTGTCATGGACGAGGCCAGCGACGAGTGGGAATTTCCCAAGCGCAAGTGGCTCAAGGGATGGAACCAGGGACGGCCGGGCTACGAAGGCACCTACAGCTACTTCGAAGAGTGGATCGACCGCGACGTGGCCGACATGGTGCGGCGCGACCGCTGCCATCCTTGCATCTTCCTCTGGTCTATCGGCAATGAGGTCGACTATCCCAACGACCCCTACTCTCACCCCGTGCTCGACGGCGACGGCAAGGACTTCACGCAGCCCATGTACGGCGGCTACAAGCCCAACCAGCCCAATGCCGAGCGCATAGGACGCATCGCGCAGCGCCTGGCACGCATCGTGAAGGACATCGATGCTTCACGTCCCACTACGGGTGCCCTGGCCGGCGTGGTCATGTCGAACGAGACTGCCTATCCCGAGGCCATCGACGTGGTGGGCTACAACTACACAGAGAGCCGCTACGACCAGGATCATTTGAAATATCCCAAACGCGTGATCTACGGTTCGGAGAACCGCCACGACCTGGCAGCCTGGAAGGCTGTGCGCGACAAGGAGCATATCTTCGGGCAGTTCCTTTGGACGGGCATCGACTACCTGGGTGAGAGCGGACAGTGGCCTGCACGCGGATCAAGCGCCGGCATCCTCGACCTAGCCGGACAGCGCAAGCCCAACGGATGGTATCGCGCCATGCTCTGGAGCGAGAAGCCAATGTGCTACATCGGCACCTATCCCGCTGGAGGACAGCGTGGTGCCGGTGGCCGACGCGGAGGAGGCGGAGGAGGTTTCATCTCAACCTACGCCACCGACTCGTGGAACTATCAGGAAGGGCAGCGCGTGCGTGTCGTCTGCTTCACCAATGCCAATTCCGCCCGACTCATACTCAACGGTCAGCCGCTCGACGCCACCTTCCAGCGCGACCCTCAGACGGAGGTGTTCTACTGCGACATCGACTATCAGCCGGGCACCCTGCGCTGCGAGGCCGACAACGGTGCTTCCTACGAGGTCAAGACCTGCGGACAGCCTGTCGCCCTGCGGCTCACCACCGACAACCGTATGCACGTCTTCGTTGAGGCCGTCGACGCTCAGGGAATCCCCGTGAAGACCGCCGACAACGAGGTGACGCTCATGGTGCGCGGAGCACGCCTGCTCGGCATGGAGAATGCCGTGATGGAGTCCAACCACCCCGTGCGCCGCTCTCCCGACTATCGTCCCTCCTCGCGTCTGCGCCTCAATGGCGGCCGACTGGTGGCCTACATCCAGCCCCAGCCCGGTGAGGAGGTCACGGTCACGGCATCTGCCACCTACCTGCAGCCTGCCACGCTGAGGATCAGGACTGAGGAGTGATGAGAGCAAGGTTTGTTTTTATACAGTTAATATTGTTTGTCGCAACGGCAGGTGCACAGTCCATCTGGGATGGACAGCACCTTGCCCGCGTCAAGGGTGAACTGAGTCAGCCGGCCTATGCCGCAGCCTATCGGCAGCTGATCGCCGAAGCCGACCGACAGATGAGCCAGCCTCCGCTCTCAGTGATGATGAAGGAGAAGGTGGCGGTCAGCGGCGACAAGCACGACTACCTCAGCCTGTCGCGCTACTTCTGGCCCGACCCCACCAAGCCCGACGGCCTGCCCTATGTCAGCCGCGACGGGGTGTCGAACCCCGAGCTCGAGAAACTCGACCGCCCCAAGCTGTCGGGCATGGCTGCCGGCGTCACCACCCTCTCGCTGGCATGGTACTTCAGCGGCGACGAGCGCTACGCACAGAAGGCCACCGAGCTGCTGCGCACATGGTTCCTCAACAAGGACACCCGCATGAACCCCAACCTGAACTATGCGCAGATCGTGCCGGGCAAGTTCGACGGCAAGGGCCGCTGCTACGGCGTCATCGACAGCTATTCCTTCGTCGAGATGCTCGATGCCGTGCAGCTGCTCGAGCAGTCAGCCGCCTTCACGCCGAAGGACAGCAAGGCACTCAAGGCATGGTTCTCGAAGTTCCTCGACTGGATTCTCACCAGTCCGCAGGGCATCGAAGAGGGCAATCAGCTGAACAACCACTCCACTGCCCACGACGTGCAGGTCATAGCCTATGCCCGTTATGTGGGCAACAAGAAGGTGCTCGACGACTATCTGGGCAACTTCTACGAGCGGCGCATGCTGAAGCAGATCCAGCCCGACGGCAGTCAGCCTCAGGAGCTCCGCCGCACTCTGGGCTTCGGTTACTCCCAGTACAACCTGACGCACATCATCGACGTTCTCAGTTTATCTCAGCTCTCCGCTCTCAAATCTCAAACCTCAAACCTCAAATTTCAAACCTCAAACCTCAAATCTCAAACCTCAAACCTCAAATCTCAAATCACTTTAGCCGAAAAGGCCGCCGACTTCCTCACGCCCTACCTCGGCAAGAAAGTGGAGGAATGGCCCTACCAGCAAATCAGCGAGTGGGACTACAAGCAGAACGAGCTGGCCAAGGACCTCTATCGCCTCTACCTCCTCGACCCGCAGCGCACCGACTATCTGCAGCTGGCCAGACAGCACATCGTCAAGCGCTTCTCCGACCGTTTCTTCCTGCTCTACTACACGCCCGATTCCACCGACAATGCCTTTGCCGCCGCCGACACCCAGCTGCGATTCCTCGTCAGGCAGACACAGCAGGCACGCCGCGACATCGCCGACAAGCAGAAGATCATGCCCCGCTGCGTCGAGAAGGACGGGTCGCTGCGGCTGGTGGGCATCACCGACTGGTGCTCGGGATTCTTCCCCGGCGAGCTGTGGCACATGTACCAGTACTCGCACGATTCCTACTGGCGCGAGCTGGCCGTCAGCAACACCTGGAAGATTGAGGAGGTCAAGCACCATAACGGCACCCACGACCTGGGCTTCATGATGTACAACTCCTTCGGCAAGGCCTATGAGCTCACCGGCGAACAGTCCTACCGCGACGTGGTCATACGCTCGGCCGAGACGCTGGCCACCCGCTTCAACGAGACCGTGGGATGCATCCGCTCCTGGAACTGGGGCACGCCCGACCGCTGGCAGTTTGCCGTCATCATCGACAACATGATGAACCTCGAGCTGCTCTTCGAAGCCTCCAGGCTCACCGGCGACAAGAAGTACTACAACATCGCCGTCAGCCATGCCAACACCACCCTGCAACATCACTTCCGCGATGACTACTCATCCTATCACGTCGTCGACTACAACCCTGCCGACGGCACCGTCATCAAGCGCATCACCCATCAGGGACTCTTCGACGAGTCAGTGTGGAGCCGCGGACAGGCATGGGGGCTCTACGGCTTCACCATGTGCTACCGCTATACCCACGACAAGGCCTATCTCCAGCAGGCGCAGAACATCGCACGCTTCTTCTTCTCGCAGAAAGACCTCCCTCGCGACATGATACCCTACTGGGACATGCGCGACCCCGCCATCCCTTCCGGTCAGGGACCGGCACGCGACGGAGGTGTGCCTCGCGATGCCTCGGCGGCAGCCATCTTCGCCTCCGGGCTCTACGAGCTGGCCACCTACTCCGACCAGGCCGCCGCCCATGAGTACCGGCGCATTGCCGATCGCATCGTGCAGTCGCTCGAGACCACCTATCAGTCCGAGCCCATGCAGAATCAGGGATTCCTCCTGCTCCACTCCACGGGCAACTATCCGTCGAAGGACGAGATCGACGTGCCCATCAACTACGCCGACTATTACTATCTGGAGGCCTTGCACCGCAGGGCGACGATGCGATGAGCAGTCCCCTCAGTCGTCTGTATCCAGTCCAGCCAGCTGCCTCCCGCCTTCCTTCGCATCTCTTTCTAGCTTTCGCGCCCGCCCTTTATTTACAGGCGAGCGCGACATCGTGACTTGACATCAAGATAACAAGACTTGACATCAAGACTACAAGACAATGGGAGCCCCACAACAAGACAACAAGACACGAAACCGGTCGTCTCGATGTCTTGTTGTCTTTGAGGTCTTGCAGGTCAAGAGCAGCGACCTTTTTGAAGGAGCTATTCGCTGAAGGGAGGCAGTGTGCGGCTGCCGGTAAAGTCATAGCGATAGGTGATCCGCTCGTTGTTGATCATCACATACGACAGCGCATTGTCGATGTTGAAACCGTATTTGAACTCTCTGGCCGATGTACCGGTGTGCACCTTTCCGTCCTCGACTTCCTCCCATTCTCTCTGACATCCTTTTGGCAGATATTTGGGACCTTTGCCGAGCTTCCCGACATGTGCCAAACCTCTCTCCAGCTCTCCGTCGCCGATGCACATGAAATCAATCAGCGAGGCAGCAAACTGAAGATGAGGATTCTCGATGAGTTCCTCGCCGTCGTAGTCATATACTATCTTGTAGGACTCGCCGTAGGACTCTTCGTCGTCATATTCCTCTGTCTGCCAAGCTATCATGCGCAACAGGTCGGTGCGCCAAGTCAGCGTAGCCGCGCTCCTATAGCTTTCTTCAGGACCGGCATACGAAACGGATATTTTCGTCAGATGGCCGTCGCTGTCGTAGGTGAAGATGGCCGAGATCTTGTACTGTTCGTCCGAGTAGCTCAGACTCTTCAGGTAGCCCTGTGAGGTGTAGCTGGCGTCGGCATAAGCAGGCCCGTCTTCAGGATCTCTTTCTTCGTTCTCTTCCCCAATCCAGATCTTGTCAGGCTTATAGGTGAACCTGAACGGCTCATCGCGATAGTAGATAGTCTCCAGCCGCCCGTCGTCGTAGTAGCTGTACTTATATCTATCGACGCCCACGAGCCGCAGGCCCACCTCACCGTTAATCACTCCCGAGCTGTTCTCATCGTCGTCATCGTCGCTGCAAGCCGTGAAGCTGAAAGCAAGACCTCCCCACATCAGCAGTGCCAGTCCCGCATAGAAGAATCGTTTCATAGTCATAATAATCATCTGTAGTCGTTTATGTATGTGAATTAAAGGCTGGGGGTTATTGATTCAAGATTATGTTCACGATAGCGAGCGCATCGGAGATGGTGATGGCATCGTCGTCGTCGACATAGGCGGCACGCTCGTTGAACTCATCCGACGACTGGCCGAGGAGGTAGTTCACCAGAGCCACGGCATCAGCGATAGTGACCTTGCCATCGTCGTTGACATCGCCCTTGAGAACAGGCTTGACAATTCGGCGGTAGATCTGTGGAGGAGTCTTGACAGAGGAGTTAGAGGCGTAGCAGGAGAAGATGGGGGTGCCATTATTGGGGTTATAGCGTATGATATTGTGCGTATTCTTCCCCTGGAACGTGATGGTGGCATCGCCGTTGTTGATATTGATAGTGGCTTTTGCATTGTCATCGGCCTCGAGCTCTGTTTTCAGATAGTTGTAGCTGCTGCTAGCAGCATATAGATAACCCGTACCTACATTGAAGAGGAAGTTCTCGCCATCCATCTCCAGCGTGATGACTTGTGTGTCGCTACTAGGCGTCAACGTTTCATCATCGTTCAACGTCACATCAACTGCTTCGCGGTTGTAGGTCTTCTGATTTGTGCCTAGAGCCTTACATGCTTCTTCGCTGACATATGCAATGAGCACTTCATCGCCTTCTGCCAGCGTAGTGACATCGGTCACTAGCTCGAAGTAGGTCGGCGGAGCAGTGACAGTGAGGGTATAGCTGGCTGAATTGTCATAATAGTCGTCATTGCCGGCAAAGGAAGCGGTGATGACTGTCGTCCCCACTGCCAAAATCGACACTTCGCCTGTTTCGGAATCGACTGTTGCCACGTTGGCATTGCTGCTGCTATAGCTGACAGGCAGTCCTTCGGGAGAGATGGTCAGCGTAGGTGGCATGAAGCCCTGCCCAAGTATGGCAGTAGCACTATTCTCGCTGAAAGCCATCGAGATTTCCTGTCTGCTATTAGGAAGGGGAACGAGTTCGATTTCGTCGAGATAGGCACGCTTGGCGGTCGTGGAGAAGGTGATGGTGATGGAGCCTTGGGCTCTTATAAGGTTGACCGTGCAGAGCGTCCAAGTTGCTGAAGGCGAGAAACGAGTGACATCAGCCTCAGCGCCATTGACGGTGACATTCAGCTGGCCAGTATCAGTGCCATATCGCTTCAGCCAGAATGTCAGGGTGGCATCACCGTTTAATGATATTGCTTTTGTGGTCAGAGAGCCAATCGCCTTATTTGATCCTAACTTCAGACAACCTCCATTAGTATAGGCTTTACCAGTACCTCCGGCATAGACCTTACTGAAGGTCGCCCAACCTTCGTAATCCAGTACCTCGTCATCCAATGACAACTCAAGATTACTATCACTCTCTGAATCATATTCGCTCACTCCCTCATAGAACAGGGAAGAGCTGATGACATACTTTGCCGATGCCACCTTACTCTCCTCACCGTCGAGCACAGCCACAGCCTTGATGGTGGTGGTTTCGCTGATGGCGATGGGCTGAGAATAGAGTGTGCTGCCGGCAGAGGGCGTAGTGCCGTCGAGGGTGTAGTAGATGGCGGCTCCCTCTGTGCTGCAGCTGATGCTGACGGTCTGAGCCTCGGTATAACGGCCTGGAGCCGGCGAGAACTTGGGCGTAGCCACATTGACCAGGCCCTTGAAGCGGAAGGAGATGGTGCCGTCGGCATTCTGGGTGATTTCCTCTACGGAGGAGTCGAGGTAGTAGGTGCCGTCAGTATTCTTGTTGTAGAACTTGGCGGCAGGGGTGGTCGACTTGTTGAACGCATTCACCGATCCATAGGGGAAGGGGTCGTTGGCCATACCTTCCTCACTGTAGTACTTCGTTCCCTGGTAGGTTGTATACTGATACTCATTGTCAGCGGGTATCCACGTCATACGCTGACGACTAGGAGTGTCATTGGGCTTATTCTCAGCCCAGATAGTCTCATCATAGTCGACGTGCAGGATAAGCAAGCCTGCACCAGGGATACTAGCATCCCATCCCGACTGTTGGCGATTCTCCAAAAGGAAGTACTCGTTGGGGTGGCCCTGATTATAAATGACGTACGATTCGCCACCATTGGTGAGCGCCTTCATATTAGTGATGCTTTGAGTGACTTCGAGCTCGATGGGTTCCTTCCATCCTGCCACCCAGCGCTCATAGCTAGTATATCCTGCTGGCTGGTAACCGTCGCCATTGTAAGAACCGCTGTCCATCAAGTCCCAATTACCCATGCCCTGTCCGCCAGAATAGTCGGTGTCGTAGAAGTCGGGATAACCTAGGCAGTGGCTGAACTCATGGCACATGGTGCCGATGCCGGCGATGGAGCCAGTCTGTCCGTTGAGTTCGGCGCCACAGGCATAGGTGTCGATGGTCACGCCGTCGAGGGTCTGGGGGCCACTACCATCGCCATAATAATTCGCTGCAGACAGGGAGTACTCATGGGGCCAGATGGTAGTGGAAGCACCACCATCGGCTTCGCCCTTGCCGGCATAGACCACGTAGACCTGCTCTACCTCGCCGTCGCCATTCCAGTCGTAGTCGGCATAGTTAACCGTGGAATCGGCTTTTTTCAAAGCCTCGATAACCATCTCAGCAGGGTGCTTGTCATCGCCATAACTGTCGTTGCTACCATAGTAGGACTGGGTATTGCTGACCGTCACCGGTCCCACCACATCGAAGGTGAGTTCGAACTGGCCATCGCTCTGAGCATAGAAATAATCGGACATCGATCCTTTGAACTTGCCATAGCTGAAGTTCTTCTCGTTGGCTATGCGCTGATAGAGAGCGTTGTTGTTGGCGGATTGAAAGGCAACATTTGAAAAGTTGACAAGGATGATGAGCCCTTTCTTCTTTCCCGTGATGGCACCTACCTCCCCTACCCTTCTGGGTGCCAGGTGGCGGATGCGGCGCTGGTTGGCAAAGGAGCGGCGAGCCTGAGCACGCATGGTCACATCGGCCTTGTCGACGAGCTGAAACGCATCAGCCCTCTCGGAGGCCTGATAAGCCTGTCCGTCGGCACCCAGCCAGTAGTGGCCGTGCTCGTCGCCTACAAGGGTAGCTTTGACGGTGGTACCGTCGGTTAATGTTAACAACCGTGTCAGTCCCGGTTTGGCGGGCACGGCATAAACAGCTATAGTCAGCAGCACCATGAACAGCAGGGCGACGTTTCGCAGCACCTGCTGTAGTCTTATTATCATTGTATTATGTTAGTATTTATTTCTTTTTGATATCTACTTTTGTGACGTTGCCGGTATCAGCATCGCGACCGAGGAGAAACTTGTCGATGAAAGCCTGGACCTCGGGGAACTGGCTTGGAGGCAGCTGGCAGTGGCCATGACCATCGACGATGCTCCAGCCCATGCGGTCGGCAATGCCAAAGGCATCCCATACCTTACGGGCTGCCTGGGCAGAGGGAAGCATGGAGTCGTCGGCAAGCCACTCATAGTCGGGGTTGCCCAGGAGCAGGAGGGCACGCGGACAGACGAGGGCGCAGAGCTCGTGCTGGTCGTAGGGCAGACGATAGACGCTGTCGCCATGGAAGTTCTCGCGCTGGCTCTCCATGAACCAGTGGTAGTCGGTCTTGTCGAGATCCTCGAGGTTCTTACCCGACAGGGTCAGCTCGTGGGACTTGCGCCAGGCAGCAGCACCACCGCCACCGGGTTCCTGGGCAATGGTAAGGGCGACACGCTCGTCGAAGGCTCCGCAGTAGAGGGCCATCTTGCCGGCATAGGAACATCCAGTGACACCAATATGGTTCATGTCGATCTTGGTAACCTCAGGACCAAGCTGCTGGAGTCCGTCGAGGAGACGGCTGAAGCCCCATGCCCACTCGCTGTAGGCACCATTGTCCTTGAGGTTGGGATAGAGGCGGTCGAAATTGTGCTCGCCACGCTCATGATGACGGCCGAACTGCCCGTAGTCGTTGACCTGCTTCTCGTGGAATGTCATGAGGGCAATGGGACGGTCGGCAAAGAGCTGACGCGGCAGCGAGATGCCGCTGGAGCCCACCATGAGGGCATAGGGCGGCTGGCCGACAGAGGGATACTGGATGGTGGAGCGCAGGGTGAGCGTCTCACCACCGACGGTGACATCGACGATGAGGGTGTCGCCATCCATGCGAGCCTTCACCTGTGAGGGGTCGACGGAGGGCTTACGGCCGATGCCGTAGTGCTGGATCTGTGAGGAGATGACGTTGCGGCGCTTGCTCCACTGCTTGAACTTCTTGACACCCTGAAGGGCATCGGGGAGATCACGGATGACGGGCAGCTGGTCGGGAGGCAGCATCTTGGGAGCTTTCTGACTGGCGGCGGTGTTCTCGACATTGTAGACGAGGGGCACGCTGTTGCCCTGAGCCTTAACTGTGACTGTGGTCGCTACAAAGAGCGAAAAAAGAATTGCGAGATGTTTCATTTTATGAGTTGAGAGTATATAGTTGAGAGACATTACTTCACTACCACCTTACGGCCACCTACGATGTAGAGGCCGGCAGGGAGGCCATGGAGAGCCTGACTGCGCGTCACCTGGCGACGGACAAGCTGACCGGAGAGGGTGCAGACATCGACAAGACCAGAGGCGTCGCCGGCTATCAGGGCATCGACGGATGAAGGCGGAGTGTAGTCGGAGTTGTTGGTGAGATAGATATCGTCAACGACGATGGTGCCGTTGCCATTGCCCCAGAAGTCGACGATGTGAATGTTCTTCGTGTCGAGTGGCTTGCCCTTCTTGTCGCCACTGGTGTACTTCGCGGTGGAGAGATTGACAACAATCTGCTTGCGTGTGCCGAAGGCCGACGACTCGCAGCAGTCGCTCCAGATGCTGTTGGCAGTGAAGATATTCAGATGGGCATCGCAATTCTGAGCCTTCTTGAGCTTGATGACGAGATACTTATAGGCCGACATGTCGGCGCCGCCAGGATACTCCCATCCCATCTGTCCCCACTGTCCCGGACGGAAGGTACGCGTAGAGGGGTCGTAGGTGCCCTGTGAGAAGAGGGAGGTGTTGATGTACTCGGATGCGAAGGGGAAGAACGTGGAGCGAACATCGAAGGCTGCCTCGAGGGCATGACCCATGGGATCGGTCCAGGCGACGGTGACATGAGCGCGCCCCTCGGTGATGCCACGTATCTGTCCGTTGCGCAGCTCGACGACCTCAGGTGCATCGATGGTGTAGCGTGCCTGTGCCGCGATGTTCTCGGTATGGCCGTCGGCGAAGGTGGCAGTGAGCTGCAGCGGTGCGGCATTGCCCACCATGACCTCGAGCTCGGAGTCAGCCACGTCGAGACGCTCGGCAGTGAGCATATCGGCAGAGAAGCCTTCGAAGGTGGCGGGATAATACATATCCTCGGCGAAGGTGCCCTCGGTGGAGAACCAGTCGAAGTCGGCATAGCCTTGCTCAGGTCCCTGGGCATAGCAGAAGAGTCCGAAGCGGGCTCCGACGAAGACGGAGAGGTTGAAGCCAAGGGTGGTCTGCTGGCCGAAGGGCGTGTAGGTGACGTTGTCGAGGGAGTAGTAGAACTGTGTCTTCGAGGTGGAGTAGCTGATGCTGGCACGGAGATAGATGACGCTGTCAATATCGATGGCCTTCACGAGCTGTGCGGGCGCTGTAGAGGTGGAGTGGCGAAGGGTGTCCTGCCGCCATACGAGCTGCCGCTTTCCGTCGGTGACCTGCACGGCAATCATGGCATAGGGATCCTGGAGAATGCAGATGCCAGCGCGATTGCCCTCAGCGAGATGGCTGACATCGAGGCGCACAGTGCCCAGCGACGGCTGGGAGGCATAGCCGAAGATGCGCTGTGTGAGCATGTTGCGGGCAGCGGTGAGCCGGCTGGCGGGCAGGCTGGTGCGCAGACGCAGCCATCCGGGACGCTCGAAGAGCGACCAGGCTCCATCATCGGGATTATGGTTCCACTGCCACTGCATGCCGAGAGGATAAGAGCGGAAGTTATCGTTGGTGGGCAGGGGCACACGGGGACTGGAGGTGCCTACCTTGGGCTTGGTAAAGGAGACATAGGGTTTGCCGTTGTTGCCGACAATGGGCCAGTCGTCCTTCCAGCGCACAGGCTGAAGATTGGGCATGCGTCCGAGGGCTCCGAGGTCCTCCTGAAGGATGGTCCACCAGTCACCATTGGGGGTATCGACGAGGGCTCCCTGATGAACGGTGTTGACCTTGCCGTCGATGGTCTTCTCGATGAGCATCTTCTCCTCGTAGGGTCCGAAGATATTCTTAGAGCGGAAGACAGCCTGTCCGGAGGGCCATCCGCCATAGGTGGCATAGAGGTAGTAGTAGTCGCCGATGTGATAGAGGTGACTGCCCTCGAGTCCGTCGCGGTCGCTGACGACACGCTGCTCGCGGATGTAATTGAAGTCCTCGTCGAGCTCGCAAATCTGGATATTGCCGATGCCGCAGGCTACGTAGACCTTGCCATTGTCGAAGAGCATGCCGGGATCGTAGTAGATGCGCGAGAGCTTCTTTTTCTGCCACGGCCCGCGGGGATCAGTGGCGGTGAGCAACCATCCACCGGCATCATTGCCGTTGATGAGCAGATAGAAGCGTCCGTCGTGCCAGTCCATAGAGCAGGCCCACATGCCACGGGCATAGGCATCGTGGCCGTCGGAGAGGTTATAGTCGTCGGTGGCGGCTAGCTGCGTGAGTGGCTGAGAGCAGTACTCCCAGTTGACGAGGTCGCGCGACTGGAGGATGGTGGCTCCAGGGAAATGGTGCATGGTGGTGGACACCATGTAGTAGGTGTCGCCGACGCGGATAACGTCGGGATCGGGGAAATCGGCGAAGATGAGAGGATTCTTATAGCGTCCGTTGGCCTGATCGCTGACGGGCGCATTAAGGAAGTCGGCTAGTGGCCAGTCGACGAGGTAGTAGTCGGCATACCAGTCCATGCAGGCCTTGCCGCAGGCCTCTTCAAGACCTCCGAAGGCAGGCACGACGGTGCCTTTCTGGATGAGGGTGTCGACATCGATGAGGCAGCTGGTGCCGGAGAGTGTCATGGAGATATTGCCATAATGGTCGAGCATGGCCTTATAGGCCTTGCCCCACTTCGAGGTGGATCCTGTGGCCCATGTGCCATAGTTGGACTCGACCCAGTCGCCGTGCTCATTATAGTGGCCTGTGCCGGGTTTCTTAGGACTCCAGTCGACCTCGGTGATGATGATGGGCGCCGTGTCGACTACGGGCACTTGCTTATGGAATTGTGCTATCTTGTCAGAGGCACTGGGATGGTCGTCGCTGCAGCCATACCATCCGCAATAGTCGTGGACGGCATAGCCTATGTTGTAGCCCTCAATGGGATAGGTGGCATAGCTCTGGTAGTTGGCCTGCCAACCAGTGCCGGGCACCCAGATGATGCCTGTGAAGCCATTGGCACGTATCTTGTCGACGATGGGCTGGAAATAGTCGTGAAGGGCCTGCGGGTCATCCTGTCCGTCGGCATTCTTCAGACTGACGGGCTCGTTGGCGAGCTCGATGCTGATCTGTCCGTCGTACTTGCGGATGTTGGCATTCTGCGTGAAGATATCCCAGACGGTGAGGAGGTAGTTCTGATAGTAGTCGCCCACCTTGAGATTGCCGGGACAGACACCAGGAGGACGAACCACGACGTACATGCCATGGTTCATGGCGCGCTGCATCAGCGGGAAGTAGAGGGTACCGAGATAGTTGCGAAGGCGCTCGGGATTGAACTTGCGGATATCGGCCTCGCCGGAGGCATCGGATGCCTGTCCGGCAGCTCCCGACCACTGATAACCGCTGGAGGGGTCGTTGGTCCAGGCGGGCTCGAGGTGGAGGCGGAAGACAGTACAGTGGGCCTGCTCGAGTCCGGTGTAGAGTTGTTCGAAGTAGTTGATACAGCGTTGGCGGCCAGCGTCATCATAGCTCCAGCCCCAGCGTCCGCTGTTGAACCAGGCTGAAGGAGTGTCCATGACTCCGTGGAGCACGACATGATTGCCGTGTGTGTCGGTCAGCCAACGGCCGTCGACATGCAGTGTAGGTAAAGGCTTGACACCCTGTCCCCACGCTGCGAGCGCGAGACAGGATGCCAATAGGGTTGAATAAAAAGAGTGCTTCATAGTGATAAGAAAGATAGTGAGAGGCGGGCTTTAAGCTCACCTCTCAAAACTCGGATTACTTAAACAGGCTCTGAGCCATCTGATGGAGAGCGCGGCGCCAAGTGAGGAACTCGTGGGCCGTACCCTCGGAGACGTGACCCTCTGCATTGTAGCCTGCAGCCTTCAGGGCTTCAACGGCTGACTTGATACCATCGGGATTCTCCTTTGAGCCACAGCTCAGGAAGATGTACTTCACCTGGTTCTTGTCCTTGATCTCATCGGGGTTGTAAGTGCCACCGCTGAGCAGTCCATAATAAGCGAACATCTCAGGACGACGCAGGGTGATGGTGTGTGTCTCCATGCCACCCATCGAAAGGCCTGCCATAGCACGGCTCTCCTTCTTGGCGATGGTCTGGAAGTTGGCATCGACATAGGGCACAAGCTCGTCGCAGAGCACCTTCTCGAAATCCTGAGCGGTGAAGCCGCCAAGGCCACCGAACTGGATGTTGTTGGTCATACCGTAGGTGCAGACGACGATGAAAGGCTTGATCTTACCCTCGGCAATGAGGTTGTCCATGATGAGGTTGGCGTGGCCCTGGGTCATCCAGGCGGTCTCGTCCTCACCCCATCCGTGCTGCAGGTAAAGCACGGGATACTTGGCCTTCTTGTCCTTGCCATACATAGGAGGAGTGTAGACAAATGCACGGCGGCACTGCTTGGTGCTCTCGCTCCAGAAAAGAATCTGCTGTACATTGCCGTGAGGCACGTTCTTCATGGCATAGAAGTCCTTGTCGTGAGCAGGAATCTCGATACCGCTCTCCCAACGGGTAGAACCGTAGAAATTGCAGGTGCCGGGGTCGTTGAGGGTGCCACCGTCAACAGTCAGATGGTAATAGTGGAAGCCCTCGTCCATGGGACCGGCAGTAGTGCCTACCCATGAACCGTCATAGGTTTTCTTCAGCTGAGTGCCACCCTGGCCGCCAAGGCCGAGGCTGACGCTGACTGCCTGTGCATCGGGTGCCTCAATACGGAAACGGGCATAGCCCTGCGAGTTCACCTGGGGATACTGCTGTCCGGGCTGGTTGAGCTCAGAGGGCACGAAGTCCTCCTTCACGCCGGGCTGCTCGGGGAAGGCGCGGCCGGCATCAAACGGCGGGCGCTGCTGGCCGAAGCCACCGGGGCCACCGCCACGACGGCGCTGTCCCTGCTGACCGCCCTGACCGAAGCCACCCTGACGCTGACCGCCCTGGCCAAAGCCACCCTGCGGACGGGGCTGACGAGCGGGACGTGGGGGCAAGCTCCACTTAGGTTCTTTCATGTCCTTGATATACTCATAGGCGAGCTTAGGCTTGTACTCGGTGTCGAAAGGCAGCGGGTAGTTGGCTGCGCCAAGCCAGGAGTCGCGGTCACCGAGGTTCCAGAAGGTGACGCAGTCGATGACATCCTTGTGCTTGCGGAAGACGCGGAAGCAGCGGGCATACTGGTCAGCAAGGTGCTGCTTGACGGAGTCGGTGACATTAGCGCCCTCACGGCTGAACTGCAGGCCTCCACCCATCTCCTCGTTGACACGGATGTCGAACTCGGTGATGTGGATGTGCTTGACGAGGGTCTTGAACTTGGTGATGGCCTCGTCGAGCAGTTCCTCAGAGGGGAAGTAGATGTTGTAGTGGCCCTGCATGCCAATACCGTCGATGGGTATACCCTTATCCTTCATCTTCTTCACCATGTTGTAGATGCGGTCGCGCTTGTGAGGATCGACGGTGCTGTAGTCGTTGTAGAACAGCAGGGCGTTGGGATCGGCCTCACGGGCATACTGGAAGGCTTTCTCGATGAACTCATCGCCGCAGAGACGGTACATTGCACTCTGGCGGTAGGGATCAGTGGCGTTGGCATTGTCCTCAATGGCCTCGTTGACCACATCCCAGCAATAGATGACATCCTTGTAGCGTGAGACCACGGCATGGATGTGTTTTCTCATGCGCTCATAGAACACCTCCTTGGTGGGGTTGTCGCCAAGCATCCAACGGCCAATCTGCGAGTGCCACATCAGACAGTGGCCGCGCAGCTTGATGCCATTCTGGCGAGCGAAGTTGGCAATGCGGTCGGCATTCTCCCAGTTGCACTCGCCCTCACGGGGCTCGGGGGGCTCGGGGCGCGT
>JAEEGI010015248.1_pt1 | contig 16021 bp, 12 predicted proteins | sample 8958751 | NCBI WGS metagenome assembly JAEEGI01 (sample SAMN16246545, study PRJNA631951) | gut metagenome | biome: gut microbiome; feature: rumen; material: KS-attached | host: Bos | place: Iran: Karaj | collected 2018-10
GAAAGCATTTCGATGGATGAAACTGAAAACGTAACACGTTACCACACATACCGCTTGGTAATCAATTACAAAGTTAATGGGGTAGCGCAATCACCGGTTGAGATAAGCAGATACTATGGATGAATTGGAAACAGTTGATCCGACTGTTCTTTACGAGCACGGTTAGGAGATGTAGATTAATTTTCTTTCGTTTTTCAGTCGGCTAAGGTGGCTTGTCCAATTCTGCCCATTTGTCTTCGTATTTTTATATAACGAAGAAAAGGAGAGCATGTCTTTCATCAGGCTACTATCACTAACCCTTGGGGGATTATTGCTAGTTCATGAGGAAATAAACTGTCAAGAAAATGAGGTGCAAAATGGAAACGAAACTATATAATCTTCCGATTCGTGTGGCAAAACTACGTAATATTTCTGGTTCATTGGATTTGTTTGTATCATTTGATGGTGAAATCGCTGAAACACAAATCCGCATTGATGTTGCAACCGAAAAAACAAGTATAAGTTGCGAATTGTCTGAGGAGCAGATATTTGCGATTCTTCCCGATTTTGGTTCGGCTTCAGACATTGATATCAGCATTATGGGGCTGGAAGAAAAGAAGCTAACTGGAAAACTGCATTTTTCTGATAGCGGAGAAATGCCTCCCTCTACTCTAACGTATATTGAAGGTCTTGAATCTAGGGGTTCCTTCGATATTTGTGCTGTCAAAAGTGGAAATCAGCTATTTCAAGCCAAAAGTGGTTCAATCAACATCGGCTCTTCGACAAAAAGTCTATTCCAGGCCATTGAAAATGCAAGGGACAGTAGTTACACTAACGCTTCTGTTTATAAAATCCAATCTGGAACCTCAACGCTTGTCTGGGCAAAGAGCACAACCCCAAGATTCTATCAGTATCAGTTTGATCAGTATTATTCTTATAGCACAACGAGCGCTGCTGCAGAAAGCTGGTGCAACAATTACAACTATTCTCATATCATCAACGAGGCCGGATTCCCCGTCTTTGAATACTGTCAGTATATTAAAGGAAGCAATGCTGGTACCTTGGTTGAGCAGAATGTTGGCGGCTATTACTATAACTTTTCCTCATTTGGGAATTATCGCAAGATTTCGACTACGGTAGATATCAATATCACAATAAAGAAAAACACCTCTACTGCAACTCAGCACTCTAATAGTTGGATCTTCGTAGGATTTAAGCAGCCAACAGGTTATACACATGAGGCTGGTGTCCGGTTCTTGGGAACTGGTACCGGACTTCAAATGTTGGCTTATTACACGTATTTTCAACCTGGTTCCACAACGCCAACATATGCAGGACTAACTTCGTCTGACGTTGTCGCTACGGGAACGCTTCAATCTGACGGGAGCATCAAGTTTACTGGTACAATTAAGATCACTCTCTCAATCCCTTCAAACGGGCACTTAACTGCTGTCATCGAAAACACGAGCACATCGACCACGAAAACGTATTCCAATATTGCCGATTCGTCTGTAAACACCAGTTATACAGTTAGGTGGTTTAATGGGGTTTCTCTTGTTCCTCAGAAAGCAACAGCAAGCCTGTGCGACATGAGGAATTGCGCCTCTATGGCAAACGTCAAGCTCAAGAACACCCAACTGTATTCTTCTGCGACCGCGACTTCCGGTTCTAGCTTTGCCCCCGCTGGTTCCTTGTCCCAGTATGCATTTCTCTATAATACCGATTGCGCAGATTATTCCACATCCGGCACAGGTACGAACACAGTAGAAACCATCAACATTTTCTATGATAGAGGAATCACCTGATCCTTGACATAAGAAGATTCAAGTCAGTTCCGTTAACGTCTTAATCGGAACTGACTTGAATCTGTTAAGAACGGTTATTGTTCGGATTCTCAGGAGAATCAGCTGCCCATTATTGTTGGAGGGACTAATGAATCGCCGATTAGAAATTGACTGGGTTCGATCTATTTCGATTTGTAGCGTTGTTTTACTCCATTCCTCTAGTCTGTTTGTCTCTCGGTACTCCAGATTAACCTTATTGGGTGTAACTCCAGCGCTCTTATGCAATCAGGTAACTCGATTCTGCGTCCCAGTCTTTTTTATGCTTTCTGGATTGGGCCTCAGTATCAGTAAGCAGCCTTTGAAACTACCGTACTTTTGGCTATATCGTTTTCGGCGCATCGGTCTGCCCTATATACTATGGACGTGCTTTTATTATCTGCTTGACAGTCAGTTCAATTCTAAGTGTCTTCTGTCCATCAACTCCCTATATGATCTCGGTAAGCTTCTCATTACGGGAGGTGCAGCTTCGCATCTTTGGTATATTCCAGTTCTTCTTCAGCTCTATTTTCTTTTTCCTGCTTTGAAGTGTTTGTTGAAACGCTTTCCTATCTTGACGCTCATCTTTTCTTTCCTGCTGAGTATGGTCTGTACGCTCATACTCTATATCCCGCTCCCCATAACGGGTTGGTGGAGACCATACCTGTGGAGGTTATTTCCTACTTGGGTGTTTTACTTTTCTCTAGGAATAATCCTTCCCGAAAAAGCAGCTGATCATATAAGGGTATTCATTAAAAAACACAGACCAGTTTTAGTTTTGGTTACCGTGATAATTGCTCTCGTGTATTCTTGGGATGCCAGGCACAGTGGAAATCTGGATTCAATCAAACCTCATTTATTCATTTATAGTCCGCTTTGTTTCCTAATGCTTGAATCCTCATGGGATAGGCTTAGACGCTTTCCGTCCTTGGGTTCCCTTTCATCCTTTGTCGCTCGTCATTCTATGACTATCTATTTCTCACATGTTTTTTTCCTGCGTTTATTGCGGAGGATAAGCTTTTTCAATCAGAATTTGCTTACGATGCTACTCACCTTCACTATTGTTCTTGTCTTGTCGATGCTAGTTGCAGTCTTACAGGGGGCAGCAAAATACATGCTGAAACGGTTGAAGATAAACTGTTTGAGAGAAGGAAACGAGAATTGACACTTTGCAGTTCGTTTTCATCTGTTCTTCCTGTATTCTCCTTTGTAGCATGGTTAGGTCTCTGTGCTTCCTCATCATCGTCGTCCTTTGCCAGCAAGGTCGCCTCTGCATAGACGCCGTCGCGGCTGATCTGACGAATGAAGCGTTTGGGTTCCGAGGAAAAACGACGAGTCACATCCCCGATCCTCGCCTCAATCGTAGCGCCGGCGTAGATCGAGTCATACATGGCTTGAACCATTTCCGGGTAACCGCCAAAACGGATGCACCAAAGGATCGGCTCAGGTCTGGCAGGCTCGATGACGATGATATCCGCGTAGGCTGAGATACGGATTTCTTTAGCTGCGTTGTAATACGTTATTGGGATCAGTCTGCTGCTTGGCATTCATCTGCTTTCCCCTTTCTTCCCTGATTCCGGACAAAAAAAGACCGCAACCGCCTTTACAGGCAATTACGGTCTTCTCGGTCCTATGCATTTAGTATTTCACGGTCCGCTGCGGAGGCTGGGGACACACTTCGCCCCGGCCTTGTTCATTCCGCCCTCACATCGCTCCGCCCTAAAATGCTCCGCCCTGAAATACAAGTCTAGTATAGCGTCGTCCTGCACCTCTGTAAACTTGATTTTTAATCAAGTTGCTTCAGGGATTATTCGATTATATGTGATTATTGGGAATTTTTCTATTGCTGATGCCACCCACCTGCTTTGGTAATGCGGAACATTTCTTTTTCAAAGGCATCAAGTTTCAAGCCAGAATATCGATCCATATATTTATTGTTCGACAGACTCATAATATATTCTTCATCGGTAAGGTAAAACGACATGTTTGGCCCTATGCTGAGCAGAACCTGTCCTGAAGATTCCTTTAGCACACCCATGACAACAATCCTCTGTCCCTCTTCAAAAGTAATATTCGGATCATATAGAAGGCCTGGGAATGAAAGGGTAATATCCTCCTCAATTAAGGAACAACTATCTCGGATATCCAGAATCCGCAGAACCTTCGCTGGAAAGAAATATGTCGTAACCTCAGTAGTGAGATTCGGATCAACACTCGGATTGGGATACTCGGTTTTGGTTACTTCTTTTCTTTCATCTGTGAGCTCTACTACGACAACAACATCACCAATCTTTGCAAAAGTCTCCTCTGGCAAAGAGATCATAAATGCATTAGAGGGCTGACAGTAAGGGTAATGATCTCTCATTTCCTTCAGGGCTTCTGCAGAGAGTTTATTTTCGGGTGAACAAGCAGAAAGCAGAAGGAGGAGAAGGCAGATTGGGGATACTACACTAACTATCAGCGACTTATGAAAACAATTCGTTAACGCTTACGCGGGGTGCTTCGGAAAACCGGGGCGCTCCGCGTCCTACGCGGAAGGAGCTTCGCCGGATAAATCTACCTCTTTCACCTGATACGCTTCCTCCGGCCGGAGCTTCAGGTGAAGGGACAGGAAACGCTCTATGTCGAAGGCGTTTCGCTTATCATAATCGGATGTGAGGGGATAGAGGGGGTGCTTGGTGATGTCGTATTTCTGCGACAGGAACGGCCGGACGCCCCGGAGTTGGAGGATGCACTTGCCTCCGTCCAGGACCGCCAGCTCGTCGATGCTCATGAGCTCCTTGCCGAGCTTCTGGTAGTTCAGGCTGTGAGAAACCTCCCGGCCCCGGCTCTCCCCGGTGTTGTAGGTATCCACCGTCTCTTTCCCCAGGGCGGTGGAAAGCTCCTTTAATGTCGTAGGCTCTTTCCCGCCCAGGAAGATGGTGGCGTCCATATTGCCGATAATGGTGTCTGCGTTGTCTTTGTAAAGGGCTTTGAGCTGGGATTGGGCTTGCAGGACCAGGCAGCAGGAGATCTCCCGGCTGCGGATCGTTGCAACCAATTTCTCTAACTTGGGTATCTGGCCGATGTTCGCGGCCTCGTCGATGAGGCAGCGCACATGGACCGGCAGACGCCCGCCGTACTCATCGTCGGCCTTCTCACATAACAAGTTAAAAAGCTGGCTGTAGCACATGGCGATCAGGAAATTGAAGGTATCGTCCGTGTCGCTCATAATGAGAAACAGAACCGTTTTCTTATCCCCCAGGGTGTCCAGCTCCAGCTCGTCGTAGGCGGTCAGGTCCCGCAGCTCCTGGATGTCGAAGGGAGCCAGCCGCGCGCCGCAGGAAATGAGGATGGATTTCGCTGTCTTTCCCGCCGCGAGTTTGTACTTTTTATACTGCCGCACGGCGAAGTGATTGGGCTTTTCCTTCTCAAGCTCCTCAAACATGAGATCCACATTGTTCTGAAATTCTTCGTCGTCTTCGTGGACCTCCATGGCGTTGATCATTTCGATCAGGGTGGAGAAGCACTTTTCTTCCTCGTTTCCCTCGTAGTAGATGTAGCCTATGAGCGCCGTATATAGCAGCGTCTCCGCCTTGACCCAAAAATCGTCCCCGGACTTGGCGTTTCCGGTGGTGTTGGAGATCAGGACCGTCACCAGCTTCAGGATGTCCTTTTCACTATGGATGTAGGCAAAGGGATTATAGTGCATGGATTTCTTGAAGTTGATGGTGTTCAGGATGCGGATGCAGTAACCGTGCTTCATCAAGAGCGTCCCGCACTCCACGGCGATGCTCCCTTTGGGGTCCGTCACCACGAAAGAACAGGGGTATTTCTCCGAGGTGCATTGCATGAGGTTGGGCTTCAGCCAGAAGCGGGTCTTGCCGCTGCCGGAGCCGCCGATAATCAGCACGTTTTTATTCCGCGCCGTCCTGGGGTCCTTGGGCCGGTTGTTCATGGTGAGGCTCTCTGTCTGTGTGAGGATGATGTTGTTGGCAAAGACGGGATCGACAAAAGGCGCGATGTCCTCTGGTGTACCCCAGCGGGCCGAACCGTATTCCTCGTTCTTGCGGAACTTCTTTGCGTTTTTGCTTCGGATGTAGACCGCCAGCCGGATCAACACAGAGACAGCGATTCCCACGCAAAGGTCAATGGGATGGAGGCTGGGAGCATAGGACGAAAGCGCCGCCTTTACGCCATCCAGAATGTGCAAGGCCTTTGCGGAGAAGTCCCCGCCGGGGGCCAGCCGCGCCGCCTGTCCCAGCTTTGTGCCCAGCAGGGCGAACAGCAGATACGGGGAATTGAGGATCAGGAGCTTTTTCCAATTGCGCCGCTTCACCGTTCCGGCTCCTTGTGGCGGGTCTTGTCCTTTTTGGGATGCTGGATAAGGCTCTTGAAATGCTCCAGCTTCTCCAGAATGGAGGGCCGGTATGCTTTCTTGACCTGCTTCTGTGTGTACTCTGTAAAAGCGGCGGTCATGGCGTCGGCGTCCGGCGCCTTGAAAAAGACCAGGTACTTGTCCGCACCCTTGACCTTGAAGGGGGCAAAGTCTATGCCGTACTTCCGGGCCACGCGGCTGAAAGCGCCGATGGTATCGTCGTTTACTTCGATGCTCTGCATCCCTTTGTCTTTTTGGGCAAGCTCCTTCACGGTCATTTGGCCGTGTGCTTCTTTGTCCTGTTTCGGGAGCTTCTGGCTTCGGTTCGCTTTAGCCTGGGCCAGCACCTTTTCCAGCGCACGGCGCAGCTCCGATGCCGTGAGCTTGGAGCAGTTGGTGATCATAACGACGATCTTGTTTTCGATTTCTTCCTGCATCGGCAGTCACCTCCTGGAATTGAGTTATGGGGAATCCCCGTAGAAGTCATGGTTGACCAGCATGGCGTAATGGTTGTCCATGGTAGATACCGCGTTGAACAGCGCCGCCAGCAGATAGGCTTTTGTGTTATATACGCGGGTGGTGTTTTCTCCGATCCCCTCCAACACCTTGCGGATATGCTCTCCGGTGAGCTTTCGGAATCGGTCCTGAACGTAGGAGGACGGATACTCCGCATCCCGCCCGATCTTGACGGTCTTGCTCCGGTTCATGGCGACCTCCACCATGATCTCCACCAGCTCGTCCACCTGCCTCTGATTGGAGGGCGTTATGAGATAGTCATACTCGATCTGATCCCGGATCTCTGCTCTCAGCGTCCGTCCGTCTGTCGGTCCGTCCGCCGCAGACGCTTCCGAAGGAAGGAAAGACGGAGTATTTGATCGGTCAGTATTTGATTTTTCCGTTTTTGATTTCTTAGTATTTAATAAGGCGACGGGCTTTTCCTGTTCAGGTTTCTCCTGTTCAGGCTCAACCTGTTCAGGGTTTTCCAAGACTGGGTTTTCCCGTTTAGGTGAAATCTCCGGTTCTGCGGGATGTTCCAGGATCGTGTACTCGATCTCTGCCAGGCGTCCGTGTCCGTCCCGGATGCGGCGGCGCTGGATGTAACCGGCGCTCTCCAGCTCCCGCACGGTGGAGCAGATACTGTCCACGCCGTCCTTGCAGATCATGGCAAGCCCCTTGGTGGTATAGTCCCAATCGTCGGGGAGGGAGAGCATCAGGGACAGCAGCCCCTTGGCTTTCAGGGAGAGGGCCTTATTGCGGAGGTGATGGTTCGCCATCACTGTGTAGTCCTTGGTTTTGTCGATACGAAATACAGCCATAAACACCATTCCTTGTTCATGATTTTGGGCAGCAAAAAAGCCGGGCAGCGTCCAGCTGACCGGCGACAGTCTGTTATGTTGTTTTATCTCTCTGCGCTCCGCTGGCGGTGCTTCAGCCACTGATCCAGGAGCTTGAAGATGGTTTCCTCCATCCTGGCGGGGGAGTAAGACTTGGGGAAGTATTTGCGGAGCTTGTCCAACGGGATCGTGATGCTTGAGTTCGGGGGCTTTTTCTGTTCCATCATGATCTGGAGCATGTTATCCTCGTTCAGTTCGCCCGTCTGACTGAGCCTCCGCATCCGCTGCGCCTGGGAAACGGAGGGGGTAGCCTGTTCGCTGTCCATTGTCTCCAGCAAGATGCGCTGTTCCGGCTCCGTCAGTGCCGCGATCTGATAGGCTGGTGTCAGAGAAATCTTCTTGTCGTCCACCATCTGCATCAGCTCCGGGACCAGATTATTGAGGGAGATAATATTGCGGACGGTATCTCCGCTGATACCGTCCGTATTTCCCACTTCATCGTCACTGCGGAAATTAGCCGAATTATTCGGTACATTTTCCTGCGCTTGTCTTGGCGGCCTTCCCGCCGTGCGCTTGATGGCATCCAGCCGCATCTTGTACGCCTTTGCCCGTTCGCTGGGCAGCACGTCCTCTCGCTGCGCGTTGGAATCCACAAGCTGGATGATAGCCTCGTCGTCCGTCAGGTTGCGGACGATGCAGGGCATATCCGTGAAGCCAGCCCGTTCAGAGGCCAGCTTTCGCCGATGTCCGGCGACGATCTCATACCCGCCCTCGGTGCGGGGGCGGACGATGGCCGGGACCACAACGCCATTCTGCTTCACGCTGTCCACGGTGTCCTGCATTGCCTGGTCTTCTCGGATACCGTAGGGGTGGTTGGGGAAGGGGTGGAGTTCTATCAATGGGATATACACAATCTTCTCGACAGCTAGTTCTTTCTGTAGCATCAATTCTCTCCTGTTCAGCATTCGATTATAAAGGGCGTATCAGACAACGGTTCGATACTTCTTTTATGGAGTCTGCCTTTTCGACATGACATTTTTCTCTTTTCACCTTGATCCGAGATCGTGCCGATAGTGGTTTTTCTTGCCCAGTTTTCGTTGACTAGTGTAAGCTTTCCCGCTGTCTCCAATATGAGGTGGTCTTAGAGATTTCAAGAAAAGTGCAGTCAAGAAACTGAAGCCTCTTTCTATTAGTCAAGACTTATGGTATAATAATTAATAAAATATGAATTGTTGCAACAGCGTAAATAGAAACGATTATATCCCATAGTTTATACTAACTATGTGAGCAGCGAGCCTGCGAGAACTTCTGATAGCAGATTGTGCTAGATAAGGAGGCGTAAATATGATAAATCAGGAGCTTCTGGAGTGCATCTGGCTGTTTAGAGAAAAAGCGGAAAAAGGAAGACTCGTGGTTTTCATTGGCGCTGGTGTTTCTCGCAATGTAGATGGGATGCCAGATTGGAACATGCTGATTCAAAAGATGGCAGAGGCAATTGGATATTCAAGGTGTGTTTCATGCAAGAAAAAACGTGAAGGCTGTGAAAAGTGCTGCTTGCTTAAAAACGACTATTCTACAGATGAATTTCTGAAGATCCCACAGTATGTATACAACAAGGATCAAGAACAGTATAAACAAATACTAAAGGAAAACATATCGGCAGAAAGAATCGACGCTCCTCTGTCCTCGGTGATTTTCGATATAAACCCAGCACACATTATCACTACAAACTATGATCATTTAATTGAAGCGTCGAGCAATATTCTCTGTGAGCAGTATCAAATTGTGGTTAACGATAAGGATTTGCTTAACGCAGAAAAAGGCAAATACATCATCAAAATGCACGGGGACATATCTGAAGTTGACAGCATAGTCCTAAAAGAACAAGATTATTTGGATTATTCCCAAAGACATGTGTTGATAGAACTCTTTGTTAAGTCTCTATTAACTGATCATATTGTTCTGTTTTTAGGTTATTCATTAAACGACTACAACATCAAGCTTATTCTTGGTTGGCTGAACTATATGCGTTCGCAGAATAGTGAACTTGAAAAAGGCAGAAAAGTTGGGTATATCGTTCTTGATCAAGATGAAATCAATGCCATGGAACGAGGTTATTTTGAAAGTAACAACATCGGAGTAATCAATATAAGTTCGTTTCCGTTAGTTCGAGAGGTTCCGGCTTCATTATCGCATGAAAAAGGAAAAAGACTGTATAGTTTTTTGAGCCTAATATCGAACCCCGCACTGGAAAAAGACTTCACTTCTTTTGAAGCATCAGTAAAACTAATGGCTCAACAGGCTTTTGTTAGTTATGAGATCCTGCTCAAGATGCTTTATATAAGGCAGTACGATGTGCTAGACTGGCATTTGCGGCTTTTTTCAAAAGAAGACTTTTTAAAACTGAAAGACTTTTTTAATCAGGATAGCGAAGGATCAGCATTGCTCAAACAACTCTTTATAAATGCCGGTTTATTTACAATAGAGTATGTTGAATTAGGTTTTCACGAAGAGCTCGGTGCTGGAAAACCCGGTAATAACAATCTAATTCGGGACAGATTCTTTGAACTATATATCTCAAATGATTATCACGGTATCCAGCAACTGCTGGAAGATTGTGGTGATAGCATTGAACCGAATAAGAAGAATTTTTACTGGAGCATTATCGACGGGTACGAAAAATGTTCAGAAAAACCTGCTGATATCGAGGTGCTCAATATGACATGGCAAAGGGTTGCCTATTTGCATAACTCAGCTGCCATTGAAGCTTTCACAGTTCCAACTCGTTTTGATTCAAAAAAAGTCGAGCAATTCGTTGCCAACATTCCTTCGGCTAAAGAGAGAGATTTCTTTTCAGGATATCTTGATATCTACAGTGGGAATACAAAGAAACGACTTGAAATGCAAGCAGCATTAGATCAACTAATAAAGGACGTGGGCAATCCTTACAAAATCAATCTGGGAGGAACGCCATATAACAAACTTTTTGTAATAAAACGGATTGCAATGACACAGTATTTCTTCTACTTCAATAATTGTATACTCTATCAAGGCTTTTCGGATTTAAAAGTATTTTTCAGACCGTATATTGAGGCGATTATCTGTTCAAATTGTGATGCCGCCGAGAGTTCACGTTACCTGGGTTTTATGGAATTCAAAAGCGAGAAGTATTGCCTAGAATATATTGACTTGGATATAATTACCAAATTTATCTCCACTAAAGACTTGAATTCCTTTATAAAGACATACAACGTTCACAGACTTAATGTAGAAAAAGAAAAAACCTCATTTCTCACAAATTGCCTCTATAATCTTTCTGTATTTGTAACAGAATCCCGCCTCTATGGGTTTATGCAATCCTCGCTTATTACTCTTTCCAATCTGATTTTGCTATTAAACTTGGTGGATCTGGATGCGGATCACAAGAAAACCATTAAATCAGCTATCGGAATTTTGTTGAACGACGATACACTGGTACATTATTTGTTTTCTGTGGCATGGCCCGATTTCAAGCTTACCTTAAATGCGCTCAAGAACCTTTGTCAGCTCTTAGATCTTACGGATTACTCTGATACCGTCCAAAGCATCATTAGTGGTCAAGGCTTTTTTGAATATGCAGCAAACGCACCTTTTAATTCGTTGAGACAGTTTTTGGGAATGCTCTTGCCAAATGGTGGCGTAAATAGTATTCCAAATAGTATCCTGCACATTATCAACGAAGAAACGGATACTCAGAAGAAAATCATCCTTCTGCGGCTGTTCTATCGGCAGATAAGTAGTGAACAGGAAAAGGAGGAGTATAAACGATTCTTATTAGAGAACTTCTCCCATCTTTCTACTCAAGCGTTATATGATTTTGTGTTATCCGGTTGGATTTCCTTAACGTCAAAAGAAATCAAGGATTTCTTGGACGGGATCTTGGCAGAGGCCCATCATGCCTCTGGCGGTGTTTATATGATGCCTGATTCAGTGGAAACCCAGCTTGAATGTGCCTATATTCTCTTTATCAGTGGAATAATCAATGATATTAGTGCATTAGCAGAATTGGCAGAGGGTAGATCGCATCTACAATTTCTCCTGAATCCAGATGAATTTGATTATAGTCAAGTTGATTTTTCTAATTATATGTGGGAAAATTTCGCTAGACATGAACGATTCATGAAGTACTTTATCGCTCATAAGGATGCTATTGTGCCCCAAATTGTTGAACGGATACATCTCAACAGTGCATCTGAGGCAGAGAAAAGAATTCTTTATGGGTTTTTGCTTGACGGGAACGATGCTTGGATGGTGTAAAGACACTTTGAATTCATGATTTGGATAATCATAGAATTAATTAAAATTAAAACATTTTGAAAAGACCGGGACCTGTACGGCTGTTGAGCATGAATTGTTGTTATTCCAGCTTCAAAGCTCGAGTATGTCATGCTGTTTTGCGTTTAGCCGCCTCTTTATAATCATGTTAATATATTATTAGTGTTACATTTCCTACGGTATAGGAATTAGAGAATAGGAGAAGCAGAAACTATGTCATTATCTGATGATGATAGAAGCCCGGTTATGTCGAATTTAGCATTCGGATCATATGTTGTTAGGGTTTTAATTGATTACTTGAACGCTCAAGGAAAAAGCATCCATGTCGCAACTGGAGCTGATTACTATGATGCTATACTCCCCGATGGCATTGATGAATTGCCTGGCCCGGTGTATTTGGATGTAAAATACTCAAGTTCGAACAAAAACGGCTATTTTAGAAGTGTAGGAAACTATTCCTCTCAGATAAAAGACGCTGATAAAGGAATACTTTTACTGATTCTCGGCGATGCTTTTTCAGACAGAAGTTTAGATGGTTTGTTGAAACTGGCCCAGTCAAAAGCCAAGAGACGGGTTGCTATATGGGATATACAGGAATTCACCAATAGAACAAAGGACTATCAACAGAAGCATAAAAATTATGTTGATAGTCCTGCTAAAGCAGTCGTTGAAGAAGCAATTAATTCACCGGCATCTGATGAAACACTTGAGAAATCTAGAGATTCGCTGTTAGGCCTTTTAAAGCAAAAGTACAAAAACCAAGACCTTGCCTTGTTCTTGGGGGCCGGGGTATCCGTTGATGCAGGGATTCCAAAGTGGAGTGATTTGATCAATTCGCTTTTATCTGAAATGATTCTACATATTGCCGACAGGGATCATGACGCCCTCTTGTCGTCGCATTTGAATGAGATTATTAAACTAGCATATGAAAACAAAGAAGAATCGCCTATTACACAGATGCGCTATATCCGAAGCGCTTTTAGCTCTACGGAATATCAGAAAATTGTTCACGACACTCTATATAAAAATCGGCCAAAGCCTTTTACAGATTTGCTCGATGCAATCGCAGCACTTTGCACACCAAAGAGAAACCATATTGGGGTTCAGGGAGTGGTAACATATAATTTCGATGATTTGCTAGAGCGAAGGCTAAGAAAACTGAATGTATTGATTAATACAATCTCGAGCGAAGAGGACCTTACTGATCCGGATCAATTGAGCATCTTTCATGTTCATGGCTATTTACCTCAAGGAAACGATGAATACGATAAAGATCTTGAACTGATTTTCTCTGAAGAAGACTATCACCGTGTATATCGTGATGCATATTGCTGGTCGAATATTGTTCAACTAAACTATCTAAGAGAACATACGTGCCTGTTTATTGGTTGTTCGTTATCTGATCCTAACCTGCGTAGGCTGCTTGACGTTGCGACGCGAAACAATGAAAAGCCGAGGCATTTCGCGTTTTTAAGAAAAAACAACAGTCTTAAAACCAGCGAAATTGATCCAGATGCACTGAACGCTTATAATCGGATTGATGTTAACTTAAGAGAGAAATGTTATGCCGAAATGGGCATCAATATTATTTGGATTGATGAATTCAAGGATATCCCAAAGATACTAGAAAGACTCCTGTATTGAATTGTTTGTTTTTTGTTTCTGCTTTCGGATGCTGTAAGCAAGATTTAATCGCGCTAAAAGATAAATCATTCGTTGTTCTTGGACAAGAAGTGTGGTAACATACCTTATTATACTATGCTCTACGTGCTATATGCTACTTGCTACACGCTACACGCCACTTCTTTTGTCCGAATTATTGGACACCATGTAAGATAAGATACTTCCAGTCATTGCGTCTTCAATCATTGAATCAAACTGATTTTGTGGTGCATCGGAGAATAAAAATGAACCCATTGCAGAGCCAGAAGCAATGAAAACCTCGAAAGAATCAATCAAGAGGGACTATTCAGATGATCAAAACTATCGATTGCAGTTCATGGAGCGTATGGGATGACGGCATGACAGAAGGAAGCGGAAGAAGCGAGAAAGAATGGCTCATATCCGAGAACGGACAAATTTGCCTTTTTAAGTATCCAAAATCGCTCGAAACGACAGAACACGTTTCAGAGCATTTGGCTTGTCAAATCGGCAAAATCCTCGGAATTGAAACAGCAGAGATTGATTTAGGCTACCGAAAAGGGAGAATGGGTAGTATTAGTTATAAGCTGAATTCGAGGACGGAAGAATTAGTTGAAGGTATATGGTTTATTAGTGGTCCGTATCCACGTTTCAACGCTGATAAACTAATTGATGAAGAAAGTGGGCAACACTATTGCCTGCAAATGATCGAGACATCCTTAAGAGAGCTTTTCAACCAGCAGACTCTGTCCGAAATGCTGTTATTCGATTTCCTCATTGGAAATACAGATCGCCACCAAAGTAATTGGGCAATCCTTGTAGAGACCGTAGAGCAGAGACATAATGCTACTAGACCATGCCCACTCTATGATAATGGATCATCCCTGTGCTGTTATACAACTGAAAAACAGATTAATCAAATCAACCATCATGATAAAAGCGCTTTGCTTGCACTTGCCGATACTAAGTCTAGATCAAGAATTCGAATTGATGGCAATAGCCCAAACCTTCCGACACACAAAGAAATGATTAGACATGTGTTGAAGAGATATGATTGTGCACTGCAAATCGCGCAAAGAATCCTTGACAACATGACGAAAGAAGCAATCATTGATTTGTTATCACAGTATCCTATAACAGTACTGCCCGAAAACCGAAGAGCACTTATATGTGTTTTTCTGGAGAAAAAAGTGGAGATATTGCGAGAGTTAGTGCGAGAAGTGGGAGGGCTATAATGGAACAATTGTTATACTTAATCTGGAAAGACCCAAAAACGAGAAGAAACTTTACTGTTGGTAGACTTGAAAAGAATCACGGGTACTCGTTTGAGTATTACGCAGAGGCAGATAATGCAGAAAAGGCTGGATGGAAACGTCTGGGGGCTTTTCCAGAAAAAAAGAAAAGATATGAGAGTGATATTCTCTTTCCCGTCTTTTCCAGCCGGCTTCCGGATCGTAAGCGGAGAGATATCAACACCATTCTTGAGAAGTATGGTCTTCATGAATACGATGAATTCAACCTGCTGAAAAAGAGCCGCGCCAAATTGCCTATCGACACTTATGAGCTTATTGATCCGATTTTCCCAGAGGACGTTACTGTAGAGAAGGAATTCTATATCATGGGTACGCGGTACTATGCTCTGTGTGATGGCCATGATTGTGAATGCTTTTCTGATGTGGGAATCGATGAACAACTGATTCTTGAGTATGATCCAGAGAATAAACATGATCCAAATGCAATTCGCATTAAAAACGAAACAGGCGATTTGCTTGGCTATGTTCCAAGGTACTATAGTGAAGCAGTATTATATAGGTTGCGTGCCGGTGTAACTTATTCCTGTGTTGTCATTGAAGTGAATAAGCAGCACATGTGCGAAGAATGTATTAAGGTAAAGTTGAATATGCCGAAAATCGAATGATTACAGCTCATACCGGCGGATGCGAACATTGTGCTCCGGGATGCGAACATTCTTGGAGGCACCCGGTTCCCATCCGGCGGGGTGCAGCTCACGCGGCAGGGATGAGCGCCACGCCTCTAGCCGATTGTGATTGCCATTTTATCCCATTTCAAGAGCAAATCAAAACACAGACGAAAAACGCCCGGAGGCCTTTGAAATATAACGCTTTGAGCCAGTTTCCCTTGATTCCAGTTGACTGGAAACCGGCCCGCGCGGGAGAGCAAACAGGCCAGTTTTCGACAACAGGAAGCTTCCCTTGTATTCATAACCCCAATTTCTTCTGAATCATCAAAACAATTCAACAGCAGGTTTCCGTTTATTTGACACTGTCATAAGCGGTTATTCAATTATTCCTTGGCCTTTTTCTTGGCCATTTCTACTTAAAACCAGATGGGATTCAAGAGCACCAGCTAATAAGTTGAACCCTGTAAACAGTTGAAACTTAAGGTATCTTGAGCATAGGCGGTAGTTGATGGTATTACCCCGTTAGGAGTTCGAATCCCTCCTTCTCCGCCACGGAGAGCCTTGAAATCAAAGGGTTTCGAGGCTCTCCCTTTTGTTTTCGGCCTAATTTCGGCCTAATTGCCCAAAACTTCATGGATGTACTGCTCCATCCGGT
>JAEEGI010015251.1_pt1 | contig 16020 bp, 10 predicted proteins | sample 8958751 | NCBI WGS metagenome assembly JAEEGI01 (sample SAMN16246545, study PRJNA631951) | gut metagenome | biome: gut microbiome; feature: rumen; material: KS-attached | host: Bos | place: Iran: Karaj | collected 2018-10
CTGTGGCGGTCATTTCCGCGAGGAAATGCAGACCGAGGAAGGCGAGACCAAGCGCGACGACGAGAACTTCATGTATGTGGGTGCCTGGGAATACAAGGGCGAAGGTGTCGAGCCTGAACTCCACAAGGAGCCGCTCAAGTATGAGAACATCAAGATTGCGACCCGTAACTATAAAGACTAAAGACGATTATGGAATATAACGTGAAAGTGTGGCGTCAGAAGAACGCCAAAGCGAAGGGTCACTTCGAGACCTACCACGTCACCGATGTGGAGGAAGATGCCTCCTTCCTCGAGATGCTGGACATCCTGAACGACCAGCTCATCCGCAAAGGTGTGGAGCCCATTGCTTTCGACCACGACTGCCGTGAGGGTATCTGCGGCGCCTGTTCCCTGTATGTGGACGGCCGCGCCCACGGTCCGGACGACCAGGTGACCACCTGCCAGCTGTTCATGCGTCATTTCAAGCCCGGCGCCACCATCACCGTGGAACCTTGGCGCAGTGCCGCCTTCCCGGTGATCAAGGACCTTGTCGTGGACCGTCAGGCCTTCGACAAGATCCTCCAGGCCGGCGGATTCGTTTCCGTCCGTACCGGTGCCGCCCAGGATGCGAACACCATCCTCATCCCGCACGATGATGCCGAACTGTCGATGGATGCTGCCGCCTGCGTCGGTTGCGGTGCCTGTGTCGCTACCTGCAAGAACGGCTCCGCCATGCTGTTCGTGGCTGCCCGCGTCAGTTCCCTTGCCCTGCTTCCTCAGGGCAAGCCGGAAGCTGCCCGTCGCGCCCGCGCCATGGTCGCCAAGATGGACGAACTCGGCTTCGGTAACTGCACGAACACCCGCGCCTGCGAGATGGAATGCCCGAAGCACGTCACCATCGACCACATCGCCCGCCTGAACCGCGAATACCTCAAAGCCCGTTTCAGCGAGTAAGACAATCAATTACAAATAAAAAATAATAGAGGGATGAAGCTCCGAAAAAAAGTCGCTCCATCCCTCTATTATTTTTTATTAAAGAGTATGAGATTATAATAAGATTTACTTCAAATGACATAGGGTTAGGGCGACTTTTTTTCGGAGCCCTAACCCTATGTTATTTGAAGCTGATGAAGCCTGATTTTGTAATCAGAATCTGTATCCCAGTCCGAAACCGAGGGTGTTCTTGAGGGTTTCGGAGGCCAGGAGGTAGAAGAAGTCGGCGTGGATGCCGGCGAATTGGAGTCCCAGGCCCAGGGAGGCGTAGGACGGGATGGCTTTTCCGTAGTGATAGCCGGCCCGGACGAAGGCGATGTCCTTGATGGAATACTGGAGACCGGCTCCAGCCATGACGCCACCGTCCAGATAATCGGCTTCCACCGCGGCCGTAAGTCCGGAGAAAGTATAGGCGGCACCGCCCCGGATGCAGAGCGGCATCGGATAAGCGCTGTTTCCGTATTTCACCTTGCCACCGATATTGTCGGCCGAAAGACCTGCCTGCAAAGCATCCTTTTCATATTTCAAGGAGATATCGGCTCCGAAGGCGGATCCTTTGGCATCCTTGGCAAGGGAGGACGAGGCCATTTTCACGTGCAGGCCGGCAGCCAGGCCGTCCACAATCCGGAAGGAGGCTCCCAAACCGATACTGAGTTCCTTCGGTGTGAATTCAGCGGTAGATCGTCCTTCTGGGGAAATGATGGAGTAGGAAGGGGAAGAGAAGTTCTTCAAGTCAGCCCCGAGAGCCAGTCTGTCCGTCAGTTTGAAGTAACCGGAAGCCGTCAGGATGCCGTTCTTGGATATACCGGGCATCCACATCGTATATCCCGCTCCAAGGTCCATACGGCCTGTTGAAAGGGCCGCAGCGGCCATATTGTTGTCCGGTGCATAGGCATTGGCCTGCTGTCCGACGGACGTTCCGGCCATGCCGGCCGTCGCCGCATCCGGATGGATGGCCAGGAAGCCCAGGCTCTGTCCGGACAGGGAAAGGGTCAATCCCAGGAAAAGGATGGAAATCAATATCTTTTTCATAGCTTGACAATGGTTTTGGTAAACGTTTCCCCGTTATAGGTCACCTGGACCGTATAGATGCCGCCGGCCATTTTCCGCATATCCACGGTAGCGGGCGTGAACGGAGAAATGCTGAGTGCCTCTTCAAAGACGATCCTTCCCAGGCTGCTGATGACCTTCAGGTCGGCGGAAGCCGTTTCACTGGTCCGGACATACAGGTAATCCTTCACGGGATTGGGATACAGGTCCACTGCCTCACTGCTTTCCCGCACGAGGATGCGGAAGGTCTGGCTCACGGTCGCTCCCCGGATATCGGTCGCCGTCACGACGACTTCACTGTAGCCGAGGTTGAGGGAGGTGATGTAGAAAACACCCTTTGAGTAGTTGACATTGGCTACGTTCTCATCGGTGTTGGTGATGGTATAGGAAAGCTGTTCACCGTCGTCGTCCTTGAAATACTCTTTTTCATTGAGTTGCAGGGTCTGGGCCAGGGAACTGAAGATCTGGTCCGGGAGGGCGTTCACCTTTTCAGGAACGTGGTTTTCCAGGATGGTATACTGGAAATCCAGTTCCGAGCTGGCTCCGTACAGGTCAGTAATGACGAGTTTGGACCGGTAGGTACCGGTGGGAGCGTTGACTGCGATGATATCGATCTTCGGCTTGCTCTTGTCCAGGGTATCCAGTACTTCAGCCTCGGAGGCCTTCTGCAGGTCGTAGTTGATGAAGTGTCCGTCGGGATCTTCGGCCGTGAAGACGACCTTGGCGGTCTCATGCGGCTTGAGTTCGAAAGAGGTGGGACTGGTTACCTTGATGACAGGGGCGTTGTTTCCTCCGGTGGTCACCTTCACATTGATGGTTTTCTTGGACTTGTTGCCCGCGAGGTCACAGGCGACGGCCGTAATGTAGTACTGGGTATTGAATTCCAGGCCCGTGACGGTTCCGGAGAGTTTCTGTCCCGGTTCCAGGTCACCCACGTAGTAATTGGAGAACATCACCTGCGAGACATCCGTAATATTGGCCGTGTCGTAATAGATGATGATGCTTGTAGGCTTTCCGTCATCCGAATCCGAAGGGACCGTAACCGTGAAGTCGATGTTGTTGGACTTGCTGGTGGCGGTGAGGTCCGTAGGCATATCCGGCGCCTTTCCACCGGATCCGGCAATGGCGCGGTAGGCATTGACCAGACCGTTGCCCATATAGTAGTTCCGGTTGTAGGCTGTGATGTCCGTAGTATTCTCCACCAGCCTTTTCCAAAGGGCTTCCGGCGTGAATCCGATTCCACCGAATTTGGATACGATGAGGGCTGCGACACCGGATACGTGCGGGCAGGCCATGGAGGTTCCCTGCATCAATCCGTATTTGTTTCCGGGCAGGGTGCTCAGGACCTGGTTTCCCTTCTTGACATCACCGCCGGGGGCGGCGATGTTGGCATAAGGGCCCCAGTTGGAATAGTAGGCCCTGCGGTAGTCCGCGCCGACGGAGGTGACGTTCAGGATTTTTTCGTAGGCCGTGCTGCTGTGGTCCTGGTTCTCGTTACCGGCGGCGAAGATGACGATACCGCCGGCCATCGGTCCAACCTGGTTTCCTTTCTCGTCAAAGCCGGCGTACTTGATGAAGTAATCCGCGGCGGCCTTGACGGAGGCAGGCGCTTCGGTCATGGTTGCGTCCGTATATCCCCAACTGTTCTGGGAAATGACGGCGCCGTGGTCGGCACCCCACTTGATGGCTTCCGCTCCGTTTCCGGAACCGCCCTTGTCACTGAAAATCTGGCAGGACATCAGCTTGACGCCACCCTTCTTTTTTGCGAAATCTCCTCCGGCAATGCCGCTCACGCCGATTCCGTTGTTGTTCACGGCGGCGATGGTTCCGGCCACGTGGGTACCGTGGTTGTCGGCGGTCACCGCGTAGTTGTTCGTGCAGAAATTATAGCCGTACTGGCCGTTTCCCTGCTTGTCGGGATTATGCCACATATTGTCGGCCAGGTCTTCGTGTTCGTAGTCGATACCGCCGTCTACAACACTGACAATCACGTCGGGATTGCCGGTGGTGTAGGACTGCCAGACCGGGAATACATTGATATCGCAACCGCTCTGGGCGCTGGCGGCCGTTCCGTCATTGTAATAATGCCATTGTTTGGACAGTTGCGGATCATTGAAGGGCAGGGCTGCATTCTGCGTGATTCCGGACGTTCTTGCGGATACGTATCCCACGACTTCCGGATTTCCGACAATCTCGATTTTGGGATTGAGTTCCACGATGTCCACGCCATCCAGGCCGACAAATTCGGAAGCGGCGCGGGTCAGCGGCTCCTTCTCGTCGAAGGTCACCTTGTACCAAAGATGAAGACCTTCCTTACGGGTTCTTTCCTCAAATTTTCCCGCATAAGGGAAAAGACGCCGCATCGAGCGGACGTCGATAGTCTGTGCCGGTGATTTCAGGGCAGGGACCTTGTCCACCCGCACTTCCCCGTCTTCGTCCGTCTGGGCTTCGACCAGGTCGGAAAGATCCTGTGTCAGGCGGACAATCATCTCTCCCTGAATCAGGTTTTCATCGTCGGCCTGGATGCCGTATACCCGGGAGAGAGCGGAATCGGTTTCGATACCGGGACGGTCGGCTTCCCGGGTGCAGGCGGATATGACCGCCATTCCCAGAATCGCCGTCGTCCAAATCAGTGATTTTCTCATAGTCCTATTGGTTGAGGAAGTCCGTCAGGGTCAGGAGACTCTCGGGATTCTTCCATTTGATCTTATTCTCTTTGAGCCATTTCTTGAAAGCATCCTTTCCGGCGTCGTCCAGGGTTTCCCGGATGGCTTTCTGCGTGGCTTCCACGGTTTTGCCGGGGGTGACGATATAGTAGGATTCCTTCAGGTCCACCGTTTCGCCGTTGTGGCGGCTTTCCCACAATTCCATGTGGTTCTGGTTCACCTTTCCGGCCACGTCGATGGAAGTGAGCCTCCGGGTGGCTGAACTGGTGGTAGAGGAGCCATAGGCTCCGCCAGTATCCCGCAGCCGGTCGAAATCGCCGAGCTGGAGGACCGCGACGAATCCCTTGTCGTTTTTGGCAACCACTTTCATCACGCTGCCATTGACGTTCATGTATTCATCTTCTCCGATCTTCACGAGGAGCAGGTTGTCAGGAACGGCTTCCTTGATCACGCCTTTGTCCAGATAATGGAGCCTTCCGTGCAGGATATGCACATTCAGGTTGAAAACGAGTTTGGAACCGTCGGTCAGATAGACCGTTCCCTCCTTGAATTCCGGATACAGATAGGGCCAGCTGGTGGAATACTCCTGGGCCCGGAGGGTGAGAGCGGCGGCGAAGCAGAGGATCGCCAACAAAAACTTCTTCATCTTCTTGTTCTTTTAATCCTTTATGCAACGGATGGCGTAGGCGTCAGCGCGCCCTCCGTTGGAGACAGGAGAAACGGAGAAAGACCATTCTCCCGTATATTCCTTGATACCGAAGGCCAGGGCGGCTCCCCGGTACGTATCTTTCAGGTCATTGTCCAGGCTGGGGGCATTGGTCCAATAATTCCCCCATAAACCCACCATGCTGCCCATGAACATGGCATATTGGCCGTTGTACCGGGTCGTGGCGGGGAAGTAGGAAGCAGTCCCCGAAGTCCGGTCCAGGATGAGATGCCATCCATTCTGGAAATCCAGCAGGTTGATCCATCCGTCGCCGTTCAAATCCTGTGCCGCGAATTCCGCCTCGCCGCCCAGGTCGTACCAGTGCATTTCGCCTTCCGTTTCACCGCTCGCCCAGGTAAATCCTCCGGAGGAAGTGATGTGGCGGAAGGTCTGGGGGTCGGGAACCCGCCAGCCAACCGGACAGGGATCGTAGTAGGTCTTTGTTCCCTTGTTTACATAAACGCCTTCTTCCCGGACGGTACCCTTCGGATTGCCCCAGAGCGCCATGTTGCTTTCGGCCGGACGGAGCCAGTCGGGACTGGTGCTGTACTGGGCATTGTTGCTGATGCAGACCGTCGGATGCGAGATGGAATAGGCCAGGGTATTGTTTTTCGTATCGTACATGCTGGTGGAGCCGATCTTGACCGGATTCCCGTCGATGTCGTATACTTCGAGGTTCTTCGTGTAGGTGGTTCCCTCATTGAGGATCGGAGATCCCGGAAGCGGGTCTTTCCGGCCCCATTGATAGAGGAGGCCGTAAGAGGAAACGTCGTTCGGATTCTCCATCAAGGCACCGAGATTGAGGTTCATCGCCGTCACGCCCGATTCAACGGGAAGTTCGAGGATTTCCTCCTCGGGTTTCCAGATGTGCCAGCTCCAGATGATGTCCCCGGAGGCGTTGGTAGCAGCGATGAGTGCGTTTCCTGTACCTTTGGTGGTTTCAAAACGGATATTCTCCCCTTCCAGGGAAACGGAGGAAATGAGTCCTTTCCTGGTCTGCCAGACCAGTTTCGCTCCGGCCGGGGAAAGGGCGGCGGGTTCTTTGAGCCCCTCGCATGCGATGCCGTTGCCACGGACGGTGGCCTTGAACTCAAATACCCCGTTATGGGTAATCAGATAGGAATTGGAAGTTTCCTTCTCACTGAGATTTTCCAATTCATACGTAATGTCGGAACCTTTCTGGATGATGCTCACACTCGCTGTCATTTCATAGACTTTCCGGCTCGGGGCATAGACCGTAATATGGGCTTCCCGGTCCACGTCCTTTGTGTTTTCCGGAACGGAGAGGGTAAGGATGTTGCCTGAGGCGGAAGCTTCCAGCCAGTTTCCATCCAGTTCATATTCCCAAGTGGGCATATTCGTCTGGATGGTAATGGGATAGTTCTGCTTTTCCGCGGAAAGCGTCAGTTCCTTGCCGCAATCCAGCGACAGTTCGGGGACGAAAATGGAACCGGACTGGGAAACCGTGACCATTGCGGAGGCCTGGGGAGAGCCTGTCGCCGGTGCAAAGATGCGGACCTTTGCGCTGCGGGGAATGGTTTCTTCATTCGCTGCTGCTGTCAGGGTGAGGCTGGATTTCCCCTTGGTGCCGGAAAGCCAGGAGGCGTTTCCCACGTCAAACCCCCAGTCATCCTGATTGGTGGAGAAGGAAATGGAAACCGTTCCGCCTCCTGCGGAAACGGAATAGGAGTCCGATCCTTCCAGGGTCAGGGAAGGTTCCGGCGCCGGAGCCGTACAGGCTGCGACGAGCAGGAAAAGGAAAAAGCTGGACAGTAGTTGTTTCATTCGTTTTATTTGGCGGCTGAGCGTACAAAGATAAGAAAAAACACAGCACCGTCAAATGGGCGGTGCTGTGCTGTCGGATTCAAAACAGCCTATCGGCCGATTTTGTTCTGGATGTCCGCCTTCACTCCCGTCCGGGGCATTCTGGCCATGCGGGCAGGAACCTCATACTCGTCACTCACTTTCGTAAGGAAGGTCGTGCCGGGACGATAACGATCCCACGTTCCGAGGCCGTTACAGTAGATGGCCACCGTCTCCTGGAGGGTCAGTTTTCCCTTCTCAGGCATCTGGAAACTGAAGAGATTGCCATCCGTATCCATGCTGAGGGCGAGGACATAGCCAGCCCACTCATACTTGGCGGCACTGCCCTTACCGATTGCGTCGTACCAACCGAACTGCAGCACGCCGGAGTCAGTGTTGAACGTAGCTCCGAAGGACGTATCGAGGTTGGAGAAGGAATCGAGGTCATCGCAGCAGATCGTTCCGGTGAAGAGGTGATGGACAATGACATCCATGCCTTCGTAATCCTCATCATCCTCGGGTGCGGGGGCGATGATGATTCCTTCGTTGGTGAAACCACCAGCGTACTGGGAGTCGACCGTCAGCGTGTAGGTACCGTAGATATCCTCCATCTCATATCCGAAGGAATACAGGAACGGTCCGATGACGAACGCATTGCTGACGTTTCCGTAGATGTCGGTCAGGAAACCTTCCGGAATGGTGATGGTAATGTTCTGTCCCGGAACCGGATCCGGACGGCCGGACATGGCGTTCGGATAAGCCAGGGCGCAGTTGTAAGTACCGTTCCAGCCGTAATCATACGGACCGGGCGTGGTGTAGGTGTGGGATTCACCAGCTCCTTCATACACGATGCTGTAGCCTTCGATATCCTTGGTCGTAGCGGGAACGGTGGCCTTGAAGTGGATGTAATCCTCCGGAACGGAGATCCAGATCGGAGCCATGAGGTCGGAGACACTCTCCAGTTCCGCCTCTTCACCCTCTGCACTGTAGAGGGTGAGGTCGAAGTTGACGGTATCCTGGCGGCCGGTGATACCCTTGCTGGCCAGTTTGCCATCCTTATCCGCACCAAAACCACTCTCCATGGCATTTACCGGATTGCCCACGGCATCCTCAAAAGCGCCGGCGGGATAGCTCACGGCGAAGTAGGCACCGTTGGGAATAGGCTCGTCAAACTTGAACGTAGCGACGTTTCCATCAGCGGTCACAGTCGCTTTCACGCTGCCGACCGGCTTGTTCTCCAAGATGTTGTACTCGGCACCGCTGGGGGTGTTGATGGCATAGTAGTTGACCGTAGCCCTCTTGCCGGTGTACTTGATGGGCTCGGAGAAGGTGACCGTCATCGTGTAGTCTTCATAAGTCGCGGATTTGGGAGCAGGAATCTCCGCATCGGAGGTGGTGACCTTCTGGCTGACCACTTCACCGACGGTACCCTGCTGGCTGGCCGCTACGGCATAGACCGTATAGACCGTATTGCGGGCAAGTTCCGTCAGTTCGATGGTCTTGGACGGAGACTTGGCATAATCCACGGTACCGGCGGCCACGGCGTTTTTGTAACCGACCTTCAGAAGGGTGGTGGGATTCAGGTCCTGGGGAGCGCCCGGAAGGACGGCGTAGGAGTAGAATCCGGTTCCGGCCTGGGCCGCGATGGTGGCGGCGAACCCGGTGTCTTCCACCCCGCTCACCGTGATGGCGGGAGAGGTGGGATTGACAACGGCATCAGACTGCTCATCTTCAAAGGTGGTACAACCGACGACGGCTGCCACCGCGAGGAGACTGAGAAGATATTTTTTCATAATCATCAATCTTTTAAAGGTTTATCAGTCCTTGGTTGCGGTGAACGGAGGATGGATGTAGTTGATGGTACCCGCATCCGGGATGTAGGCGATCAGGCCTCCGCCCTCACCGGCGGGAGAGACGCTAAGGTCGAAGTTGAGACCCGTGGCGTGTCCGGCCGCATCATAGATGATCGTCGCAGTAACATTTCCGGAGTCATAGATGTTTTCGACCGCGGCGTCAACCGCGTAGAGGGTCACATGATTTCCGTTGCTATAGGTGTACTCACTCTCCTGACCCATCGGAATGGTAATGGTCTTCAGGTCTTCGGACACGATGCCATAGTAGCTGATGTCCCAACCGTCCCATTGGCTGCGGGAGAGATAGACGAGGTCATAGAACCAGACCAGATGGTCATCCTCCGGATCCTTACGGAGCTCGCAAGGCCAGGAGGCGCTGGCACCGCGGCAAGTGGCGGAGAAGGTCCAGTCGCCGAGGATGGCGCTGAGCGGGTGGTCCAGGTCGTTGATGGTGATGGTGCAGGAGTTGTCCGCACCAGAGTTCACGGAACCCGTGCTCTTGAACTTGAGGGAGAACTTGAGGTCGCCGGTATAGCGGCCGCCCTCGCGCTCGCCGTCTTCGGTATAAGTGACTTCGGGATCGTAGATCTTCACCTTGATGTACTGGGTACGTGCATCAGCCGTGAAAGTCAGGGTACCGGCGCCGTCCACGAGGTCGAAGTTGGTGCCAGCCTTGGCCGTTCCGTCCACCGCTTCGTAGGAAATGGTGGTGGAGATGCCCTGCACGGAGGCGAGGGTCACGGGAATGCTGATCTCACCGTCCGTCTCGTTGCAGCTGGCGGCAGGGGAGTCGAAGGCGACAAAAGCGTCGTCGTCATTGAATACAGGGTTGTCATTCAGGTTGCAGGAAGCGGCGAAAGCGGCCAGCGCAACGATGCTGAAATATGCGATTATTCTTTTCATCTGAAAAATCTCCTATTACTCTTCAAAGCCCGGGTTGTGGGTGAGGTTTTTGTTCACGTCATATTCCCGCTTCGGGATCGGAAGGGCCCAGAACCTGGAGGTGGCGTCGATGTTGTCGTTCCTCCGGCTGTCGGAATAAGTGATGGAACCGTTTGCGGTACGGCCCAGGTCGAACCAGTAGTGGCCTTCGAAGTTGAGCTCGAGACGGCGTTCGAGGGCGACGGCGGCGGCACCGGCGGAATTGAGGGCGGCAGCGCCGCGGTTGGCACGGATGGCGTTCAGGTCGCTCAGGGCGGAAGCACCGGAGACGGAAGCACCATTTACGAGGGCCTCGGCACGGTTCAGGTACATTTCGGAAAGACGGAGGACGATCACGTTGTTCACATCCGGGGTGGAGGTGGCGTCACCGTCGCCCTTGCCGTAGTACTTCATGGTCCAGAGTTCGCCACCGGAGGCTTCATCCTTGTCGGTGCAGAACATCACCTTGCCGTCGTCGGTGCCACGGACACCGGTGGTGCCACGGACGTCACCGTCTTCGAACAGGGAGGTGAGGGACTTGGAAGCAGCGCAGTCGGCATAACCGACCGGGTTGGTCATGTGGGAAGGACCCTCCCAGTACTCGTCGTAGTCGTTGGCGGACTTGCCATAGACCTCGAAGATGACCTCGGAACCGCCGGTCTCGGCGCCCCAGACGGAGGGATACTCTTCAGCCGTCCAGAGTTTGAAGGCCTTGTTGTTGATGACCTTGGTGGCGTAGTCGGCCGCATTCTGCCAATCCTGGTTGTACAGGTAGACGCGGCTGAGGAGAGCCTGGATGGCGGGCAGGGTGGCGACCGCCTTCTTGTCGGTGACGCCGCTGCGGACATAGTCCGGAGCCATCAGGCCTTCAGCATCCTTCAGGTCCTTGATGATCTGCTCGTAGACCTCGGCGATGGAGTTGCGGGCCGGCTGATCCTGGGCCGTCTTGTCGGTCTTCAGGATGATCGGAATGCAGTCCGTGAAGTTGACGGATTTGCTCTTGGCCGGGGAATAGGCGTAAATGCGGGCCAGGTCAAAGTGCGAAAGGGCACGCAGGAAGAGGCACTCAGCCTGCAGGTTCTTGATATCCTGCTCAGAGACAGAACTGTTGGTGAAAGCGTCCATTCCCTGGGTTTCAATCTCCTCGAGCACGTTGTTCGCGGAGGAGATGACATAGTAGGCATAGCCCCAGAGACCGACGGTCGCATCCGCGCTGTAGGTCATGTAGAAGGGGGCCTGGTAACGACCGGACTGGAAGTCGGTGTTGGTAGGGATGGTGGCGTTGTCCGCGCGCATCTCGGAAGTGAGCACGTAGTCCGCACCATACCAGGCACCATCGGCAAGCGGGCCATAGGCACCGGCGACAGCCTTGTTCAGGCCGTCATAGTCGGCGAGGGCCAGCGCATTGCTCTGGGAGAGGAAAGGCTCTTCCTTGAGGAAATCCTTGCAGCTGACGGAAAGGGCGGCAGCGGCGATCAGGACAATGTATGTTGACTTTTTCATATTCACTGTACGCTTAAGGTTAGAAGGAAACCTCGACACCGCCGACGAAGGACTTGGTCATCGGATAGACACCGGTGCCCATACCGTCGAGACCACGCTCGGGATCCCAGAAGTCGACATCGTGGAAAGTAAAGAGGTTGAGAGCGCTCGCATAGACCTTGATGGCCTTCATGTGGATAGCTTTCATCCAGGTATCAGGGAGATTGTAGGAGAGGGTGATATCCTTCACGCGGAGGTAGCTGCCGTCCTGCAGCCAGCGGGTGCTGGCGAAGGTGTAGGAGTTGGAGGAGTTACCGGCCTTCGGCATCGGGAACACGCCCGTGTCACCGGCCTTCTTCCAATAGTCGAGGGAGCGGATGGACTGGTTCATGGACATCTGGGAACCGTCGGAATTGATGTAACGGTTTTCCACGATGAGCACCTTGTTGCCATACTTATATTCAAGGAAGACACTCAGGTTCAAACCCTTGTAGGAAACGCTGGTGTTGAAGCCGCCCGTATACTTAGGTTCCGGGGAACCGGCGTAGATGTAGCTGGCCTTGTTGTAGTCGGAGGTCAGGGAGACTTTGTCCTCGAGGATGACATCCGTGTCGTTGCCTTCAGCATCCTTCTCATAGGTATAGTCGTGATGACGCCAGACGGCGGCACCGGTGGACGGGTTCACACCGTAATAGTCCTTCAGGTAGAAGGTGTAGAAGCGCTCGCCCACTTTGTGCTTGATACGGCTGTCGCTGTAGGTCATTTCCTTCGTGTCGCCGAGGTCCAGGATCTTGGACTTGTTGTAGGCGAAGTTGAAGCCGACGTTCCAGACGAGGTCGCGGTTTCGGATGATGTCGGCGTCCATCTGGAGTTCGATACCGTTGTTCTTCATGGAGCCGATGTTCATGAAGTTGGAGCTGAAGCCGGAAGTCTGGGGAACCTGCTTGTCCAGCAGCATGTCCGTGGTCTTACGGTCATACACGTCGAACTGGAAGTTCAGGCGGTTGTCGAAGAAGCCGCCGTCCAGACCGATATTCCAGGTATAGTTCTTTTCCCAGGAGAGGGACTGGTTGTCCGGGGTGCTCGGGAGCATGCCGGTACCGCCGTTGTAGGCCTTGGAGGCATACACGCCATAGGCACGGTACGGAGCGATGCTGTTGTTACCGTTGACACCGTAGCTGGCGCGGAACTTCAGGAGGCTCAGCCAGTTGCGGGTGGGCTTCATGAACGCTTCGTTGGTGATGTTCCAGCTGCCGCCCACGGACCAGAAGAGACCCCACTGGTTCGCGGAACCGAACAGGGAGGAACCGTCCTCACGGACGGAAGCCGTCAGGAAGTACTTGTTGTTGAAGTTGTAGTCGAACATGCCGAAGAAGGAGAGCAGGGTCCGGTAGTTGGCGCTGTAACCGGTCTGGTCCGTCGCGGAGGTGGCCGTGTTCATGTACGGAATCTTCGCGTCCACGGTAGGGGCATACATGTAGTAGTACATGTAACTGCGTCTCATCGCCTCCTGTCCCGCCATCAGACGGAAGTTGTGGTCTTCCAGGCTGAAGTTGTAAGTGGCGGTATTGGAAGTGGTAAGGGTGACATACTGGGTGGTGGAAGTCTGCAGGGTACCTTCGGTATCGCCCGGATCCGGAGCCCAGTAACGGCGGCCTTCACCAAAGGTGGTCTCCACCGAGTTGTTCGTCTTGAACACCAGGTTGCGGATGGGCTCCCACTGCAGATAGACGGTGCCGTGTGCACGGTACTGCTTCTCCCACTGGTCGTCGTTGGCAGCCGTGTACAGCGGGTTGGTGTTGGAGTTCTCCGGGATGTTCACGTTGTAATTGCCGTCCGCGTCATAGAAAGGCGTCCAAGGCAGGATGGTCATACCGGCGAAGAACGGGTTGGAGTAGTACAGGGACTGCATCGGCGTATCGTTGGCCATCGTGTAGGCCAGGTTCACGCGCGCTCCAATCTCGAGGGTCTTCGTGAGTTTGTAGTCGGTGTTCACACGGGCCGTGAACTTCTGGAAGTCAGTCCCGTAGGTGATACCGTCATTGCGCTGGTAGGAGAGGGAGGAGTAGAACTTGCTCCGGTCGTTACCGGCGGAAGCATTGATTTCATACTCGCTCAGGTTTCCGAGGCGGGTGAATTCCTTCATCCAGTTGGTGAGGGGGCCCGTAAGCAGGGACATCGGACGATAGTAGGAAGAGGTGGGGTCGTCCGGGTTGTATCCGGCGTTGGTGATCGCGGCACGCTGCCATTCGAGGAGCTGGTGTCCGTTCATGATGCCGAAGTGGTTGTCATTCGCAAGCTGGGAAGCACCGAACTTGACGCGGGCGTTGAAGTTGGCCCTGCCGGCCTTACCGCTCTTCGTGGTCACGAGGATGACGCCGTTCGCAGCACGGGAACCATAGATGGAAGCCGCCGCAGCGTCCTTCAGGACGGTGATGGACTCGATATCGTTCGGGTTGATGGCGGCCATCGCGTTGGAGGTGTTCATGAAGTAGGACTGGTCTCCGGTCTGCACCGGGATACCGTCGACCACCCACAGCGGATCGTTACCCGCGTTGAGGGAGGAGATACCACGGATACGGATATCGGTGGCAGCACCAGGCTGGCCGGTCTGGGCCGTGACCTGGACACCGGCCATCTTACCGGCGAGGAGCTTGTCCACGGAGGAGACGGGGGCTTCGGCAAGACCGTCGCTCTTCATCTGGGTTACGGAACCGGTAGCGGCCTCACGACGGACGGTACCGTACGCGACCACGATGGTTTCCTCCAGACGCTCCGTGTCGGTTTCCAACTCCACATTGATGAAGTTACGTCCGTTCACGGCGACCTCCTGGGTCTTGTAACCGAGACAACTCACGACGAGCATACCATCCCGCGGAACGGAAATGGTAAAGTTGCCCGCGGCATCAGTCATGGCGTAGACAGTGGTACTGCCCTGAAGCTGGACGGCTGCGCCCTGGATTCCTTCTCCGCCGGCTTCCGAAACCGTACCGGAGACCCGGATATTCTGGGCCGAGGCAACCGCTGTCGCAAGAATTAAAGCCACAACTGCAAAAAGAGCTTTAACTTTTTTCATTGGTTAAATTTTGATTAAACATAATATTTTGATACAAAAACTCAATTCTTTGTACCTTATATACACCACTAACCGGCCGCTTTGTCAAACGGCTTTCGGTTGCAAAGTTTGAAAACAAAATTCAAATTTGCAAATCGGCCACGAAGACGGATGGTTAGAGTGGTTAAGTTTTCGGGTCCCAAGTGTTTGTATTTATTCAATATTTGGGGACAAGATAGTGAATAATTATAAATTATACTAGGATTTTGCTGTCAAATTAAAATTTAAAAATTTTATGAAGTTTTTATTCATTTTGCTTTTTTTCGCCCTTTTCGGGCCTATAGAAAGCTGCAAGGCCCTTTTGTTTCAGCCTTTTAGAATGCCCCTATCAATTTGAAAGGAACCTGTATTATCCCCTTTTGAACGAAACGGACCGAAACAGGCCGTTTACCACAAGAAGTTATTGAAAGGATACCGGCCGGCATGGATCTCGGCGACCATCTTGTACAAATCGTTCCGTAATTTGTCGATGCCGATCTTCTCCTTGGCCGAGATGAAGATGCAAGGGGTCTTTTCCAGGGCGATCCAACTGTTCTTCAGTTCGTCCAGCGTCCGGTTCCGGGCTTCCTTCGGCGTGAGGGAGTATTCGTCGTACGGCTCATAGGTGTAGGCGTCCACCTTGTTGAAGACGACAAAGACGGGTTTGTTCGCCGCGCCGATGTCCCGGAGGGTCTGTTCCACCACTTGCATCTGCTCCTCGAAGTCGGGATGGGAAATGTCCACCACGTGGACGAGGATGTCGGCCTCCCGGACTTCGTCCAGGGTGCTTTTGAAGGCTTCGACCAGCTGGGTGGGAAGCTTCCGGATGAATCCGACGGTGTCGGACAGCAGGAACGGACAGTTTTCAATGACCACTTTCCGTACGGTCGTGTCCAACGTGGCGAACAGCTTGTTCTCTGCGAAAACGTCCGATTTGGCCAGCAGGTTCATCAGGGTACTCTTGCCGACATTGGTGTATCCCACGAGCGCCAGGCGCACCAGGGATCCGCGGTTGCTGCGCTGGGTGGCCATCTGTCGGTCCACTTTTTTGAGTTCCTCCTTGAGCTTTGCGATCTGCTGCTTGACGATCCGGCGGTCCACCTCGATCTGGGTTTCACCCATACCGCCTCGTGTTCCCATGCCGCCCCGCTGCCGCTCCAGGTGCGTCCACATGCCGGCCAGCCGCGGTAACATATATTGATAATGCGCCAGTTCCACCTGCGTCTTCGCATAGGACGTCTTAGCCCGCTGGGCAAATATCTCGAGGATGAGGCTCGTCCGGTCGATGACGTCGCAGCATTCGATAATCTTTTCGATGTTGCGCTGCTGTGTCCCGGTGAGCTCGTCGTCGAAGATGACGTACTGGATTTCGTTCTCCTCGCAATACTCCTTGATCTCCTTCAACTTGCTCGTGCCGATGTAGGTGGCCTTGTCGGGCCGGGCCATTCGCTGCATGAGCATCTAGTCACCGAT
>JAEEGI010015254.1_pt1 | contig 16018 bp, 2 predicted proteins | sample 8958751 | NCBI WGS metagenome assembly JAEEGI01 (sample SAMN16246545, study PRJNA631951) | gut metagenome | biome: gut microbiome; feature: rumen; material: KS-attached | host: Bos | place: Iran: Karaj | collected 2018-10
ATGTAATTTGAAAATTATAACATTTTAAATATCCTATGCTTTTTTATTTTACATTTTTACACCTACAATAGCTGCTTATATTTTTAATTTCAACATAACTTTCACAACTTCTTTTACTTTCGTCAATATAATTAAGTAAACTAACCCTTAATTCATTTCTTTCTTCATGATACTTATAATCATTTCCATAACAAATATGATAAAAAGTTTCATAAATATCATAAGCAGAAATAAACTTTTGTTGATTTTCATAAACTTCTTTTTCATCGAAATTTGCTTTATAATGATACATAAAAAACAAACTAGGTAACATTCTTTCAAAAACATAATTTCCTCTTGCAATAACACTATAAATTAAAGTACTTTTAACACCATGATCACTCATAAACATAATAAAAGTATCATCAAAATAACCTTTATTATAAAATCTTATTAAAAAATCAGATAATCCATCATCTATAAATTTAATAACTTCTCCAGTATCTTCATGTCCATCCATAAAAGCCATTCTAAACACTTTTCTGCTGTTTAAATAAGTTTCCCAAAATTTTTCTCCATATTCAATAACATATTCATAAGTATTTCTACCATATAATAATCTTTGAGTAATACAATGAATACCTCTATCAAGAGGATCATCTGGGTCATTTTTATCATAAAAATTAGGTTCACAAAACATTAAAATATTTTCATGATCCCATTTAATAAATGTAACATTTTCAATTCCATTTCTTGTTGGAGCCCATATTAAATCTCTTGAACAATGATTCCATGAATGACCTGTTATATATCCATTTTCTTTATAAAATTTTATAAAGTGTGTTCCTCTTGATGTATGACGTGACATACCAAAAAACATTGGTTGGGCATTTAAATGTGTTGTAACTCCTAGTCCGTGATATTTTAAAAATTGAAATGTGTGAAATTTTGAGTTTAATTTTGAAAATTGGTCTACAAATTTTATAGTTTTGGGAAAAGCAAATTTAAAACGTGCTCTACTTATTGAGTCTGTATATATTATTAATAAGTTTTTAAATAATGAATTTGGATTTTCTAATTTTTTTCTTTCTTTGATTAATTCTTCATTTTTGTATAAAGAAATATTTATTGTTCCTATATTTTTTTCATCGAAAGTTAAAGTCACTTCTGGAATTTCACTTTTATTTGATTTATCTATTTTATCCATGTCATATATATGATCTATTTGGTATTCTAACATTTCCCTATCATCAAAGTAATTTTTACTATCATAATATGTAGTTAATCCTATTCCAAAACTTTTTGTGTTTTTGAACTTTTCTTTATCTAAATATTTCATAAATCTTTCTTTTGAATTGTAATTTATTGCTTTTTTAAATCTATCTACTTTTAACAATCCATCAAATAAGTTCATTCTACAATTCGGAGGATTGTAAAAATGGCATTTTTCAGTTGTTAAATCCTTAATATATGTGTTATTTAAACCTCTACCCCAATATCTACAACTTGATTTTATATTATAACACATTGATAACATTGTAAAAATATATGTGAATAAAAAGAAATAAAAAACAAATTCTGAATATTTTCTTTTATTATATAATCCCTTTAAAAATTTTATGATTATTGAAATAATTAAAATTAAAATCCATGAAATAATTGAAAATAAAAAATTAGCTAAACCATGTTTTGAAATTGAAGCTCCATGATCATAAATAACAAATAAAAAAAGAACAAATATAATATATAACATATGATAAATTTTGATTTTTTTAAAGACAGTAGCTACCAGAATTCCATTAAATATAATAAGTGAAAGCATAAGAAAAATTATAGCTTTTATTAATATTTGAACACAACCTTCTACTTGAGGACAAGCTGATAAAGATAAATAATATAGAAAAAATCCTATTAAAGATAAGATTAATGCTATTATATTTGGAAATAAAGCTAAATAATATTTTAATTTTTGAAAAAAATTTAGCTCTGATTTTTCTGATGATGTAATCTCTGCTTTTTGAAAATCATTTTCTGGATTCACTCCTTTTTCTGATAATTTGAGAAATTCATTTGTTTGTTTCATTTTATATTAAATAATTTTTTTTACATTTAAAAAGATTTTATATTTGTAAATAATTTTATTTATTTATCTAATAGAATATTAGTTATTTTGGTTGTTAAAATAATTATTTATAAATTATTTAACCGTAGATAAACTTTTTAATCTTTTCTCTTTTTAATGCTTTAATTGAATAATATCAATTATTGCGACTCAAAGAGAATTATACAAAAACCAAAAACATTCATTTATTTCAATTATTTGTATTATTTACTAAAAAATTTATGGTTCTGTTAATATTATTTTTTATTTAATGTATTAAGTGAATAACTTTAATTTTAATTGTTTCATTAGTTTTTAAAAAAATGAATTAATGCAATTGATGTCAATAAATTGAAAATCTATTCAATAATTTTTAAAACAAGAATAATTAATTAAACAATTATAATCATTGATTTTTTATTTAAGATAATTTTCAAACATCAATTAATAATTTTTTTATGAATTCATCATTATAAATATTATTATTATTTAGTTATAATAAATGAAAGGTTTTTATCTGATTATAACAATTATCTTCCATCTTAAATTTGGCTCAGTAAATAACCAAGATACATCAAATGAAGGTGATACAATTGAAACAACTTGTGTTAGTTCAAATAACGATAATATAGACTCATCATCCAGTGAATGTCAATGTAAATTTAATTGGTATTCTTTATCTAGTTCATCAATCATCATAAAAATATGTTTAAATGATGGAGAAACAATATCTTTTCTTCCATATATAAATACACAAACTCATGAATTGCTTTCTTCGTGTCCTATTGATTATTATTCATATAATTATGAATGTTATAGTGATTGTTTAACTAATAGCCTTTTAGAGAATGGTGATAATAAAAAATGTAAGTGTGCACACTCAATCTATTCAAAATCAAATAATAGATTAATTTGTTATGATTCATCAGTAACGAAATGTCCTGAATTATACAAGTATATAATAGAAACAGCTACAGAAACTTATTGTTCTGATAAATGTCCACAAGAAAAACAAAAAATATTTTTGAATCAATGTCAAGAAAATTGTCCTTCTGGAAGTGAATCAATTGCAGGTACAAATTTTTGTAAAAGTAATAACCTATGGTATTTGGATGAAAATCGAAACATTATAATTGAAAATGAATGTCCTGCTGGCTATATATTAATTGTTAAAGAAACAAATGAATGTGTAAAATCTTGTCCTGAAAATACATATAATTTTAATAATTATTGTTATTACACTTGTCCTGAAAATTCTGGAAAAAATAATACTATATGTGATTGTTTATATTATTATTACTTAGATGAAAGTAATAGTAATAATAAAGTTTGTTTAAGTAATGGAGTTACTTCATATAATGATTATAAATTTAAAGTTGATGGTTCTCGACAATTATATAAATCTTGTCCTTCTCAATATGGTCAATTTAATACTTATTGTGTAAATAAAAATAATGTTTCTTTAAATTGTGATGAAAATGGAATTTGTGAATGTAAAAATTTGGCAATTAAAAAAGAAGATGATGAACAAATTTGTTTGTCAAACAATGAATGTCCAGATGATTATCCTTTCAAAATAAATAATAGATATTGTGTTAAAACTTGTTCTTCAAAGATTTATTATGTTTTTAATTATTTATGTTCAACTAGTGGATGTCCTTCAGGAACAACATCTTATGAAATAGGAGGAATAAAATATTGTGAATGTAATAATCCATTTTACAAAGAAAACAATAAAATTATATGTAATTCAGAAAATAAATGCAATTCAGATTCAGATTATAAAAAATTAATTCTAGATACTAATGAATGTGTTCAATCTTGTCCTTTAAATACAATTGATTTTAATGATATTTGTTATTCAAATTGTCCAGAAGGAACAAAACAAGAAACAGAAAACATTAATGACTCAGAAATTATAAAGTGTGTATGTAATTATTATTATTATATAGAAAATAATAAAATAGTATGTTTAGGAGAAAATGAAAAAAATGAGAATTATCCATTTTTTGTTTCTGATAGTAAAAAAATGGTTAACAATTGTAATGATGAAAATAATATGATCCTTTTTTATAAAACTTGTGTAGATACACAGCCCACAAACGCTTATTTAGATTCCACAAAAAATGAGTATTTTTGTATAAGTTTATATTATATTGAGAATAATAAGATGATATGCCTTAGTGAATCCACTAATTGTCCAAATACTAATAAATATAAACAAGATAATCAATGTGTCGCAACATGTGATAATAATAGATATCTTTTTAATAATGAATGTTTATTAGATTGTAGTTCAGTTGAATTTCTTCAACCATCAGTCACAACTGATTCGAATGGTAATTCAATTAAAATATGTCAATGTCAGTATTATTGGAAAACAAATTCAAATGGTTTAATTAATTGTTATTCAGAAGAATCATGTTCAGAAGATGAATATAAATTATTAAAAATTGACACAAAAGAATGTACAAAAATATGTAATTCACCATATTATCGATTTAATAATATATGTTATAATAATGAATGTCCGGAAAAAACTGAAAAATCAAATGATAATAAATGTGTTTGTAAACAATCTTATTATATAGATTCGAATGGTAACACAGTCTGTATTGATGATTCTGTAAGTAAAGGAGAAAATGATAATCAACTTTATTCTCTTAGTAATTCAAAAGAAAAAGTATACGATTGTTCAACTAAGAACCAGATTGTTTTTCATCATTCATGTATTCCGAATCATCAATGTGTTAATAATAAAAATATAAATAATGATGTATGTATATGCTTATATAATTATTATATTCGTGATGATGATATAATGGAATGCTTATCACAATCTCAAAATTGTAGTAATACAATAAATTATTTATATTTAAAAGGAAAAGAATGTGTTAAACAATGTGATAATGATGATTATATTTTTAATTATCAATGTTTAGGGTCTTGTTCAGCTGAAAACCTAATTGATGATGAATTAATAAGTAATTATAAAACTTGTAAATGTAGCTCATATTGGCATAAAGAAGATAATTTAATTAAATGTGATGAAGGGGATGAATGTATACTAAGTTATCCTTTATTAATAGATGGTAGTAAAGAATGTGTGAACAAATGTAATGGAGATTATATATATGAATTTAATCACATCTGTTATCAAACATGTCCTTCGGATTCAAAATCTATATCAAAACAAAATAATGGAGAGACTATTTTTTCATGTGAATGTAATGATTACTTTTATAAAACTGATGACAATAAAATTATTTGTATAAATGCAAATGATAATGAGAAACTTTCTGAGTATAATTTGCAAATTGAAAATAGTAAAGAAAGAGTAAAAGAATGTAATCTTTCAACAATAATATTTGATAAAGAATGTATAATTATGGAGCATTGCGTTGTTCCTAAAATGCAAATTACAGAAAATGATAATAATGGAGGTACCATTCAGAAGTGTATTTGTAAATATTACTATTATTATGATGTAAATGATAATAATAAAATGAAATGTACAGATAATGAGTCATGTCCTCCTGAATATCCTTATAAAATTTTTTCAGAAACTGATGAAAATAATAAACAATGTGTAAAAACTTGTCAAAATGAATATCAATTTCTGTTTAATTTAACATGTTATAGTAATTGTCCCGAGAACACAACACCAAAATCTAGTTCATGTGAAATCAAAACTATTTGGTATAAAAACAACAATCTAATTATTTTTTCAACAATAAATGAATGTATAAATAAAGGATTACCAAATATAAATGCAGACACATTGGAATGTAGTGCATCATGTGCATACTATAAATTCAATTTATATTGTTATAGAAATTGTCCAGAAAAAACAATAGTCAATGAAAACAATAGAACATGTTCTTGTAATTATCAATATTATATTAATGATGAGAATCAAATTGAATGTATATCACCGCAAGACGAAATTAATCAAGTAGAAGCTGTTCAAAACTATAAATTTTTAATAGAAGAACAAAAAAGAAGAGTAAAAAATTGTAATGAAGTTGAAAATTATATTAGACTTTATGATAATAAATGTATTTTTTCAAAATTTTGTGGGAAGGATTATACTGAAATAAAACAAGAAAATGATGAAACATTTTGTGATTGTATAAATTTATATGAGAAAAAAGGTGAAAATACATTTTGTTTGGAACCAAATATAAAATCATGTCCAGTCAATTCTTATTTAAAAAATTCAAATTCAAAAGAATGTGTTTTAAATTGTGAATATTATATTTTTGATGGAAAATGTGTAGATGAATGTCCAGAAAATACAAAACATGATGGTAATATATGTAATTGTATTTATAATTGGACAAGAATAAATAATATAAAAGAATGTTTCGCTGATCAAATAAGCTGTGATTCAAGTCAAATATTTTTAACATCAACACATGAATGTTCTAATGGTTGTCAAGACAATAAAGTTTTATTTAATAATGAGTGTTTAGATAGCTGTCCTGAAAATGCTGAAGAAATTAATAAAGTTTGTATTTGTAAAAATGAATTTCATTTAGATAACGGTTATTATGAATGTTTACCTAGTTATCCCCCTTCAACAACTTATCCTTTTGTTTTAGTTGATGGAACAACTGTAACAAAGAGAAGAGTAAAGGAATGTTCAGAAACTATAAATGAAGAAAAAAAGTTTATATATGAATTTAATGGTAAATGTTATATTAATTGTAATGATGCTAATACATTTTCTCAACCAAATTCTGAAGATACAAAATGTGTTTGTAAATATTATACAATAAAAAATAATGATGGGAGTATTGATTGTTCTGGGGAAATAATAGAATGTGAAAAATATACTCTACAAGCAAGAAAAGAATGTGTAGAAACATGTCCCTTTGATTATCCAATTTCATTTAATAAAAGATGTTTAAATGAATGTGATTCAAATTCTTACAAAAAATCACTTATTAATGGTTTACAAACTTGTGAATGTAACTATACATTTTATATAGAAAATGATAAGATATACTGTAACAATGTCGGTTATTGTGAAAATCAAAATAATGATTATAAATATTTAATTGATGGAACAAATGAGTGTGTAAAAGAATGTAATACAACTGATTATAAATTTAATAAAATATGTTATACAAGATGTCCTAATAATACAAATGAAAGATATGATAATGGACGATACTGTTTTTGTGAAAAAGAATATTATATTGAGAATAATAAGTATTATTGTATCCCTGAAAATGTGAAAAGAACAGATTATCCCTATATTCTAAAAAACGGATTTCAAAGAGTAAAAAATTGTTCAGAAATTGAAAATACTTTTTTGTTTGATGATTATTGTTATCCAATAACTAATAATGAATGTCCAAATGATAGTAATAAAACAGATGAACCATTAACTTGTGAATGCCCGAAATTCTTTTACAGAGATAGTGATAATGAAAAAAGATGTGTGAATTCCTGTCCTTCCAACTTTCCTTATTTAGTAGAAGAACAATGTGTTAAAGCATGTCCTCAAACACATCCAATTTTATTTAGTAAAAAATGTTTATCAAATTGTGAAAATTTTTCAAAAAATATAACTTTATTAAATGGGGATATAACTTGTGAATGTCTTGGAACTTATTATAATGATTCAGGTATAATAACTTGTAATGATAATACTGTATATTCATCTACTTGTCCCCAATCAGATTACAATAAATTAATTAATGGAACAAAGGAATGTGTAATGTATTGTAAAACTAATATGTATTTATTAAATAATATTTGTTATTCAAAATGTCCTGAAAAATATAAAGAAAGTGGTGATACATGTGATTGCGCAGAAGACTATTATTATAATCCTGAAATTTCTAATAATAAAATTTGTATATACTCAAAAGAAGTAATTGATGGATATCCTTATAATGTCACAAGTACACGAGAAAGAGTAGCTCATTGTCCACCTAATCATAAAATATATAATCAATATCAATGTGTTGAATCATGTCCTAATGGGTCTTATCAACAATCAAATGGAGAGTGTAGTTGTGTAGTATATACAGAAAATCCATATAAATGTTATTCTTCATGTCCTTCTCATAGTTCTTTACAAATTGTATCTGAGGATGCTACTATTAATAATAAATGTGTTGAATCATGTCCGTATTCAAATACTGACATTTATTATCTATATAATTCTAAATGCTATCAAACATGCCCTAGCAATACTTATGGGACTAGAGATATTTTTAATCAATATACTTGTACTTGTAAGAATACTTGGTATAGAGATGAAAATGGGATAATTGTTTGTGGAGAGAGTCTTGATAAATGTGATAATAATGGTTTATTAATTGTAGAAACTAAACAATGTTTAGGTTCAATGGCAAGTTGTTCTCCTCCTGATTCTTATTTTTTTAATAATAAATGTTATAGAAAATGTCCAAAAAATTCAGTGAATTTTACTTTAGAAGTGAAAAAAATTAAGGTACCAAAAAATCCTTCAAGTGGAGATGGAACTTCATCATCAGGAGACAATTCTTCTTCAAGTGGAGATGGAACTTCATCATCAGGAGACAATTCTTCTTCAAGTGGAGATGGAACTTCATCATCAGGAGATAATTCTTCATCAAGTGGAGATGGAACTTCATCATCAGGAGACAATTCTTCATCAAGTGGAGATGATTCTTCATCATCAGGAGACAATTCATCAAGTGGAGATGATTCTTCATCATCAGGAGATAATTCTTCATCAAATCAAGAAGAAGAAGAATATATTTGGGAATATATACAAATATATGAAAAAGGAATTAATAAAAATCAAATAAACACTTGTAAATGTTTATATAAATGGTACTATTATACATCAGAAGAAGGAAGAGAATATGTTGAATGCTTAGGAGAATTTGAAACTTTTGATGGTGATGGTTATATAATTCCAACAACACAGGAAATAGTAAGGAAATGTGATAATACATTATATTCTTTTAATAAAACTTGTATAAAACAATCAGAATGTAATTCAGAAAATGGATTAAGAATTATAGACTCCTATTGTATATGTGAAAATTATTATATAATTGACAATTATGGATATATTCATTGTCTTGATGAAAATAAATGTCCAACACAACATAGATTCACAATATATGACCAAATAACACAATCAACCTATTGTATTCATAGATGTCCTGATGATTATTATCAATTTAATAATACATGTGTAAAAACATGTCCCGATGATACAATAGGGGACTTTGATTCAAATAAATTGAAGATATGCAAATGTAAACATTCATGGTACATAAACATTAATGGATTCATGATTTGTAATAAAAATAATAAATATAATTGTGATAGTTTTCCAACAGAATATAACTTATTTGTCCCTGATAATAATGAATGTGTTACAAATTGCCCTGATAGATTTAAAATTAAATTTAATAATATATGTTATGAACAATGTCCTGATAATTCAGATTTTTCAAGAGATTCTTCTACTTGTAAATGTATTCACTCATGGTTTCAAAATAAAGAAACTGGTATGATATTTTGTTTAGGAATAAACGAAACAAAACAATCATATGATTTCCAAATAAATTCTACAAAAGAATTAGTCGATATATGTGACAATAGATATTATTTTACTTTCAATCATTTATGTCTTGAAAATTGTCCAGAAAATTCAAAAGGAGAATATGAGAATGATGGATTAAAAAAAAATTGTGTGTGTAAGTATTTATATGCTATTGATTTAAATAATGATACTGTATGTTTTCCAGAATCAGAAGTTGCTTGTGGGAAAGGAAAAGCAGAAGATTTTCCATTTTATGTACAAGCTAAAAATCAGTATTGTCAAAAATTTTGTCCTGATAACTTCTCATTCAAATTCAATAATTATTGTTATGATAAATGTCCAAATCATTTAGTGCAAAATGAAGATAGAAAAACATGTGAATGTAAAAATCTATTTTATTTCAATGAAACATCTAAACAAAATGAATGTGCAGAAAGTAGACAAATTTGTATTAATAATCAATATTTTTTATTAGATTCATCGACAAATGAATGTTTAAAAGGTTGTAAACCAGGAAAAGTTATTTTTGATAATTATTGTGTTAATGAATGTCCTGATAATGCATACATTTTAAAAAAAGATTCAATAGAATGTGAATGTATTGATGATTATGAATTAGATTATAGTGGGAAAAAATGTTTACCAATGGTAGATAAATATGATAAGAATAACAAAATTTTAGATTTAATTGATTTAAATATTTTAAGAATTTATGATAAAAAGGAAATTATAACAATGAATAATATCGATATCGAAGTTTCTGATATTTCAAATCAAATAGATTTACAAAAGAATTATGATAAATCATTAACTCAAATAGATTTTACAGAATGTGAAAAAAAGCTTCGAAGTGTATATGATATTCCAGAAGAAGAAAATTTAATTTTAGCAAAATTAGATATAAATCCAATAAATCAAAACTCAATAACAAGTGCAGTAGAATATAGAATTTATAGAAATGATTCATCAAGATTAAATTTATCAGTTTGTGGAAATATTGTACAAGAAATAAAATTTCCAATAATAAATGAAAGTTTAGCAAACATAGAAGCAGCTAGACAATTAGCAGAACAAAATGTAAATATGTTTGATCCTCAATCTTCTTTTTATTTTGACTATTGTTCTTATTATTCAATTAATGGAACTGATATTCCAGTTAAACAAAGAAGAGATAAAATTTTTGTAAACATTAATGCATGTGAAAAAGGATGTAAACAATCTTCCATCGATATTTATAATAATTTAATTATTTGTCAGTGTAATTTTAAAACAACAACAACTATTGATAATTCAGTTGAATATTTTGAAAAACCTAATACTCATTTTATAACTACTTTTGATAAATTTGTTAATTATAGAATAATTAAATGTTATAAATTACTAAGTAAAATTAAAGAACAATTAAAATCAAATATAGGATTATATATTGGATTTTTTCTAATACTATTTAATTTAATTCTTGTGATTTTTTACTTTACTATAGATTTGGTGATTTTAAAATCTAAAATTTTTAAAGTTTTTGCTGGAAATCCTCCTCCAATAGTAGGACAAAAAAATAATAAAGATGAAATTTTAAGTAGTGATAGAGAAATTTTTAATATTAATAATTCAAAAAAAAAAAATAATGATGTTGTAGTTATTTATCAGAAAAAACCTGGTAAAATTCCAAATTATGGAGATAGTGATAGAATATCAATTGATAAAAAAATATTAAAAAAAAATAATGAAATAAACAATAATAAATTTGAATTTGAATCTAATGAAGATATTAGAAGATTTCATAATATAACTTTTGAACAAAATGAAGAATTATTAAATTTAGATAAATATAAAGGATTAACATTTGAAGAAGCTTTAGAAAAAGACCATAAATTTTTCTTATTATCAGTATTATCAATTTTTATATCAAAAATGGATATAATAATGATCTTTTACTTTAGAGAAAAATTTCAATTAGTAACATTATTATTATCATTATTTTTCTTTGGATTAATTTTAGATTTCACAATAAATGCTTTTATGTATACTGATGATGTAGCAAGTGAAAGTTTTAATAATGGAGGTGGACTTGATATGCAAACTTCTTTAGCCTTATCTCTTTTATCTAATTTTATTTGCTATATTATTCTACGAATAATTAGTCATTTAATTGAATTTTCTAGACCACTTGAAATTTTGCATAAAGAAGTCAAAAAAGAAGAAAAATATAATAAATATGCTAGATTAATGTTCTGTATTATTAATCAAAGAGTTATTTTTTATTTTATCATTCAATTTATTATTATGTTTGCTTGCTTTTATTATTTGTTTATTTTTTGTTGTATATATAAAAATAATCAAATTAATTTAATAAAAAATTATTTTCTTGGAGTTGCTGAAAATATTATTATACCATTATTTTTGTCTATAATTATTGCCACGTTAAGATATTTTTCTTTTAAATACCGCTGGAAGTCTTTTTATTATTCTGCAAACTTTATTGATAGTTTTTAAGGGAATGATGAAAAAATTATTGGTGTGTGTTTTTAAAATATATTATTTATTCATATAGTTTTAAATAGTTTTAAATGTTAGATTAAATAGATATCACAAAAAAATTGAATTATATTTTTTTTGTTATTTTAAATTATTAATAAATAAAAATTATATAGAAAAATTAATAAATGTTAACAATATATTTTTATATTCTACTTCAAATTCTTATCAAAAAAATAAAACCTTCATTTGAAATTACAAAATATTCTAACGAAGGAAATTTTTATTTACGTTCTCTTCCAAATAACCAATTTTTATTTGGATTAACGAATAAAACATACTGTTATATTATATATGATATAAATGAAAATCAAAATACTGTTCAATATTCCAATAATTCAAATTGTGACATTATTGATCTTAGATCAGTAACAAATCCTATTGTAGATTATATTAATGATAATATTATATTTCTTTATTCTACAAAAAATTCTACAAATATATTAAGAATAAGAAAAATAAATGATACAACTTATAATTTGGACAGAGATGATATTTTCTCAAAAGTTGTTTCTTTAATTTCTTTTTCAAATTATACTGTTTTAGCGATCTCAAAAGATAATGATGGTAAAATGCAATTTACTTTTTTTGATTTTCATGATATCAATAATCCAATTCTTAATAGAAAAACTTTTGCTTCTGCATTTGGAGTTTCTGGTAATATAACAGCAGCTTTAAAATTAAAAAATAATCAAATATTTATTTCTGAATATACAATGTCAGGTAGTCATCAAGTTTCTTTTTCATTTTTAACTGTTTTTAATAATGAATATAATGATATTGATTATTCTGGTCAAACAAGTAGTATAACAATCAAAGAAAGAATTTATTTAGAAAATGAATTAATATCTTTTGAATTAGATGATCCTGAAACAAATTTACCGTATATTATACAATGTTATAGAATTTCAAGTAAAAATAATTTAACATGTTATTCAGGTTATTATCAAAATTCAAAATTTTATTATACTATACAATTAAAAGAAATTCATAATTCTTGTAGTACTGGAAATTATGCTTTTGGACATAAAATTTCTTCAACAGTTGCTTTTGTAGGATGTAGAACCTCAGTAGGATTTAAAATATCAAGAATTGGAGCAAGACTTAATATTCAAGGAAAACCTTTTCAAACATTAGATTTTAATTATTATCCTTTTGCATATATTCCTTTTTCAGATTATAAAATTCTTTATGTTTATACTTCTGATAGTAAATATCTTTTTAACATTAAAACTTTCCCTTGTTGTCCAGATAAAACAAATGTTGCAGTAAAAAAAAATCAAATATTGCAATTTTCAGATTTAATCACAGATTTCACTCAAATTAAAATAGTAACATTACCAGAAAAAGGAAGTATATGTAATTTAACATCTCTACCAGATATAACTACATGTAAACAAAATGAAATTAAACCTTCAGATTTATATAACAAATATGAAATATCAAATTTATTTTTTGGATATGATGGAAATTCTATTTCAGTCACTTTTACTTTTATGACATATGTTGATGAATTAGAATCTGAAATTTGTATTGGTCAAATTGATATTTGTTATGAAACTTGTGATACTTGTTCTTCTTTAGGAACAGAAAATAATAATTTATGTATTGAATGCTTAAATGATAATTATTATTGGCTTAATAGTGAAAATAGTGGTAATTGTGTTAATAAAAATAATCCAGGTTATTATATAATCTCTGATGAAAAAAAAATAGTAAATAAATGTTATGAAAGTTGTGCAGCTTGTGAAATTGGTGGTAATTCTGTTAAACATAATTGTGAAGAATGCATTGATAATTATTATAAATATATTAAAGGTGATAAATTGAATTGTTATCATAAAAATGATATTATTGATTATATTTATGCTGATAGTTCAAGTCAAAGTTTTTTAAATTGTATTAATGGATGTATCACTTGTTCTGAAAATTCTAATAGTGATTCTTTATATAAATGTAAAGTTTGTGATATTAAAAATGGATTTTATCCTCTTTATAAAAATGATTTATTGAATGAAGAAAAAATTTGTCTTTGTTTAACTTTAGAACAATTAAAAGAAGACCAATATAAACAATATTATTTTGATGAAGAAAATAAAGAAATTAAAAGATGCTATGAAACTTGTGATTCTTGTTCAAAAGGAGGAAATGAACAGATTAATAATTGTATTTCTTGTAAAGAACAATTTTTACTTATTAACTCAAATTGTATATGTCAAAACCAAGATTATTATTATATAAATGATAATAACGAATTTATATGTGCACCAATTTGTCCTAATGATAAATTATATATTAAAAGAGATATTTTATATTTTGGAAAATGTGTTAATGAATGTTTGAATGAACCAATATACAATAATATTTGTGAAATAAAATGTCCTAATGGAACAATAACAGATAATAATAAATGTTTTGATTTAGATATTTGTGCTAAAAATGAATATATTTCAAGAATAAAATATGAATTTTTAAATAAAGATATTTTAATTTCAATGGCCAGAAATTATTTAGAAGAATTTCGAACAACAGAAAAAAATATTAAAATTATAAGAAATATAGATAATGAATATGATCTAATATTATTTAAAAATACTGAATGTTTATTATCTTCAATGTATAATGATTTAATAAAAGTAGATTTAGAATCATGTATAGAAAGAATAAAAGAAATAAATTTTTTAACAAAAGATTATCCTTTAGTAATAATTTTATTAAATATCTATCGAGGAAAAAATTATAATCCTCAATCAGAATATGCATTTTATAATGAAGAATTAAATACTTTTTATTCATTAGATTCATGTTTAACAATGAAATCAACAATAATAGTTCCATTAAAAAATTTTGATTTAATTAATAAAGAGGTAGCAAATGATTTTTTTAAAAAGGGAATAAATATATATGATAAAAATGATAAATTTTTTACATCATTATGTTTTCAATATACAGATGATAATGGAAATGATGTAACTTTAACAGATAGATTTAATGAATATTATCAAAATGTTAATTATTGTGATGATGATTGTGAAGTAAGTGGATATAATTTAAATTTTTCTGAAGTAAATTGTAGTTGTAATATAAAAGAAACTTTAAATTTTAATATCATATATAATAAAGAAAAAATTAAAGAAAGAAAAACTGAAGGCTTAACAATATTTGATATTAGTAAATGTTATAAGGAAACAATGAAAAATTTAAAAAATAATCCTGGCTCTTATATTATAATAACTGTTACTATTATCCAAATCATATTTACTTTTTTATATTTTAAAGATGGATTAAATGGAATGAAATCTTTTCTTTTATTGTTTATGGCTAATCCACCAAAAATATTTGGTACTACTTCTTTTAATAGAAATAATATGAATCAAGTGACTAATCCATCATTAAAAAATGATTTTCAAAATTTTAAAGAAGAAATTAATAAGAAGAAAAAAGATATTAAATATGATATAAATTTAGAAGGAAAATTTAAGAATATAAATTCTTCCTTTGAAAATAATCAATTATATTATCATAATTATTTGAAATATTATATAGATGATTTAGAAGATAAACATAATTATAATAACGAATATAATTACAATATAAAAAAGAATAAAAATAAACAAAAAGAAATTAATATAAATAATTTACAAAAAGGTAAAAAATTAGATAATGATTATAAATATAATAATGATTTAAATAATAATGATATTAATCAAAATACTCCTTATGAAAATATAATTAATAATGATAACAATGTCAATATTTTAGATAATGATAATAATTCTAATTTAAAAAAGAGTGATATTGAAGATGATAACGCTAATTTAAATAATAAAATAGCTACATTTAAG
>JAEEGI010015258.1_pt1 | contig 16013 bp, 10 predicted proteins | sample 8958751 | NCBI WGS metagenome assembly JAEEGI01 (sample SAMN16246545, study PRJNA631951) | gut metagenome | biome: gut microbiome; feature: rumen; material: KS-attached | host: Bos | place: Iran: Karaj | collected 2018-10
ATTCCTTTTCTCATATATATTATAAGTATATTTCTAATTTTTTATTTAAATATAAATCATTACTCCTAAATCTGGTTTTTTATTACAACATCCCTTTTAATATTATTTACTATAATTGAAATTCATTTATTTAAGTGAATATATATTTATTTTAATTTTTAATTTTTAATTTTTAATTTTTAATATATAAATAATAATGTTTAATTACTTGAAAATAAAACATTAAAATGAGAATGAGTTTATTTAACAAAAATAATAAAAGAGAAATAATACAATTAAACACAGAGTTAAAAGATATAGAAATAAACGAAGCACTTCGTAATTACAAACATAGTTCAAATGAAATTATCATGAATAAAAATGTAAAATATCAAAGAAAATCAGATATGACGTTTTCAATGATAAAACAAAATAGAAGTGTTGTAGAAACTGAAACGCATGAACATAAATTAAATAATACAGAAGCTTTAGCTTCAAATAATAGATATTTACAAACTTTTCAAATGAATTATAATAATTTTGATATAGAAGAATCAGATTCTTTTTTAATTAAAATTTCCTTAAATCATTATTCTACTTTTCATAAAAATCATCCAAAAAAAAAAAGAAACATAGAAAATGATATTTATCTTCATTCTTCTTCTTTGAAAGAATTTATGAAACAAAATATTAAATATTTTATACCTAATGAAGATTTTACTTTGGATAAAAATATATTTTCGTTGAATGTTGAAGAAGTTCAAAAAGAATTATCAATTTTTTATAATAAAATAGAAACAATTGAAATGGAAATTATTAGGGTTATTAAATATTTTCAATATATTTTAAACTTTATTTTTAAAAATTATTATCTTCATAATGAATTAGATGAATGTTATAATTCTTTAAATAAAAGGAAAAATGTTAGTCAGATTTTTAAACAAAAATTTTTTATTAATTCAAGTAAAATATTATTATCAAAAACTAAAAGAAAAAATTTAGAAAAACTTATTTTAATTTCCAAATCTTTGAATAATTTAAAAAATAATTTTAATAATAAAAATAATGGTGATTTAGAAAAAGAAATTGAATTATTAAATAAAAATCCATTCTATAAAAACATTTTGATTTTAAAAATTTTAGAAAAAGAATATGAAATATATAAAAATAAAGAAAATTACAATTTCAAAAACGAAGATGAGAAAAATAGTAATTTTGAAAAAATAGACACTAAAGAATCTTTTAGTTTTATTAGTGAAGATAGTGATAAAATAAATAAAAAAAATAATAATGAAGATAAAGAAATAAATATTGATTCTCCTAAAACAATTTTTTTTCAAAATAATATAAAAGAAGAATTAAATAAAAATAATGAAGATGGAGAAATTAAAGAAGATGAAAATTATGAAGAAATTAAAGAAAATAAAAAAGAAAATATAGAAGAATTGGAAAAAGAAATAAAAAAGGAAGAATTAAAAAAAAGAATGATTAATGAAGAAAAGGAAGACAAAAATAACATTGTTTTTACAGAAAATGAAAATGAAGAAATGAAAAATGAAAACAATATTATAAAAGAATTAAAAAATGCAAATGAGATTATAAATATTGAAAAAAAAGAAGAAAATAATGTTAAATTAATAGAAAATAATAATAATGAAAAAAATATGGAATTAAAAGAAGAAAATAAAGAAAAAATTAATGAAAAAAAAGAAGAAAAAAATATGGAAATGAAAGAAGAAAAAGATGAAATTAATTTCAAAATAAAAGAAAAAGAAAAAGAAGAAATTAATGATAACAAACAAAAAGATGAAAATGAGAAAAAAAAAGAAGAAAATAATGAAAAAAAAGAAAATATTGAAAAAGAAGAAGAAAAAAAAGAAGAAATAAATAAAACAGAAAATAATAATAAAGATAATGTAAATAATAAAGAGGAAAAAATAGAAGAAAAAAAGCAAGAAGAAGATATAAATAATATAAAAAATATAATAAAAGAATTTAATCAAGCAAGAAAGAAAATATATCATAAAAAAAAGCATAGACATCATCAACCAAAAAAAATAGAACAAAAAGTTTCAGTAAAAAAAGTAATAAAAATATCTTTTGGGAAATTTAGGAAAAATAATTCAGATGATCAAAATGAAATTAAGAAAAAACAAGAAGAAGAAGAACTTAAAAAGAAAAAAGAAGAAGAAGAAAAAGAATCTTCTGAAGAAGAATCATCTGAAGAAGAATCAGAAGAATCTGAAGAAGAAGATAAAAAATTTATTAATCAAAATAATATTAATTTAAATAATAATAAAAAAGAAGAAGAAGAAGATGAGGAAGAAGAAGAAGAAGAAGAAGAAGAAGAAGAAGAAGAAGAAGAAGATGAAGAAGAAGAAGAAGAAGAAAAAAAAACAAATTTAAATTATCAAAATAAAATTAATTTAAATAATAAACAACAAAATATTAGTTTAAAAAATCAAAATGATATTAATTTAAATAACAATAAAAAAGAAGAAAAAAAGATTGAAGTTAATACTATTAATGAAATAAAAGATAATATTAAAATGAACGGTGTTAGAAAAAATAAAAGGAATACAACTGGGAAAAGTTTAATAAGTAATAATAGTAATTTTGAAAGTATTAAAGAAGAAGATGATGAATATAAAGATGATGATAAAGAAGAAAACAAAGAATTAGAAAAAGAAATTATATTTGATAAGGAAAAATAAAGCTAAGAAAAAGAAAAATAATTAAATTAATCAATATATAAACAGAGTCATTGGTATTTTTTTATTTATTATGTTTTTTTTTGATATATAAATTATAATTAACATGAATTAATTGGTAATTAATTATTTTTATTTTATAAAATATTAATTAATTAAAATAAATATGAATATAATTTCAGGATACAAATTATCAAAAGAAAACTCTGCTAAATTATATGGAAAAATGTTAAAAAAGTATAACAATTTGTCCAGTGATAATATATTTTCAAATAAACAAAAAATTTTAAAAATAAATACCAAAAATCATTATATTCCCAAATTATTAGATAAAAAAACTAGAAATAATAGTAGTTCTAATTTTTTCCCTAATTATTCTGCATTTAAAATTATTAAAAAAACTTATAATTTAACTAAATATAAAAATTTAAACGAAAAAAATATATTTTCAATTTTTTCGAATGAAAAATTAGGAAATATATATGAAGGTTATAGTATGAATAAAAAAATGAGATTGAATGATAGTTCAATAAATTGTAATTTAAAAAAAAGAAAAAAAATTACTATTAAAGGATTAAAAAGTTTAAGTAATTCAAATATATCATTAATAACTCCTATAGATAAAAGTAAAATATTAAATATTTCAAAACCACAAGAATCAAAAGAAGATCCAAATATATACACATCTGATAAACAAAAAAAAAAATTTGATTTAAAAAGATTTTCTTTAGATAAGTTATTACTACAATTAAATTATCCTGAAGAAACTTTTGAAGATTTTATTCAATTTTCAAATAATTCTTTGAGAAAAGGAGTAAAATATAAAAGATTTTCATATCAATTATTTGATAATAGAAAAAAAATAGAAAAAATCATTCAAAATATGGATTTTAAAATAATTAATAGAAATAAAAGAAATAAATCATATATACCTGAATTATTGAAGAAGAAATATTTTTTAAACTCAGTTTTCAAATATAAACTTAATAAATAAGTTTACGTATTTTTATATATAAATATAAAAACCTAAATATTACATGATTCAACAGAATTCAATAGGATATTATCTGTTGAACTTATACTTTTATTTATTTCACTTTTTATTCTTTTATGAATTAATCCATTTTTATTTATTTTTTTCAATTTTTTTTCTAATGTATCAATAGTCTTCATATCATTAGTTAATAATTGAAGAGTTTTTTCTTCTAATATTTTCCTTGATTCTTTTTCTTTTTTATATTTGTTTATTATTAATTGTATAAAGGTTTTTAATTGAGGATATTTTTTAAATATTTCATCATAATTTATTTTGGTTAAATCATCTATTATATTTCCATTTTCTATATTCTCAAAAATTAAATTTTCTTTTAAATTAAATTCTTTAAATAGTTTTGAAAAACTTTTATAAAAAACAATTTTCTCTTTACTTTCTATTTTATTATTTTTATTTGTAAATTCATTATTTTTATAATTTAATAAGAAATATTCAGATTTTTTTGAATTTAAAGGTAAATTATTTTCATTATTTTTATTTATACAATTTTGTTTTAATTTTTCAATTTCTATTCTATAATCAACTTCTTTAATTGATTGTTGTTTCAATTGTTCTTTTAAAATTTTAATTTCATTTAATAAATATTCTTTTTCATTATCATTATTTCTTTGAGAAATAATGAGATTATTATTATTTCTAGGATTTAAAGTAAAATTTTTTGTTTTTGTCATATTTATTTCATTTCTTGATGTTTTATTTTTATTATTTTCTAAACAAAAAGTATTTTTATCTCCAAATTGATGATATTTAAATTCATTTTTCTTTTTTTTATTATTTTGAATGTTTTGATTAAAAGTTTTTTTATTTGTTTTTAATTCATTATTTTTATTCATTACTTTTTTTAATGAAAAAAGTGTTTTATTTCCACTTGAATTTAATTTATTTTCTTTATTTTGTATTTGTTGATTTTTAAGAAAGAAATAAGAATTTTGATTTTTATTTTCTGGAACTTTTGAAATAATTTTATTATTTTTATTATGATTTTGTTTATTATCAATTTTCTTATATATATTATTTATAGTATTGTTTTTTATTTTTATAAATTTATTTATTGATTTATTTTCATTTTCTAATAATTTTTCTAAATATTTTTCATTTATAGAAATATTATTACTATCTTTTTTTGAATTATTTTGTATATCAATTTCAGATAATAATTCAGATTTTTCAAAAAATTGTTTTGGATTTATTTCAATACTAACATTACTTGTTATAGAAGATTTACTTCCATTAACTTTCAATTCATTATTTGCATTTAAAAATTGTTCTAATCCTTTACTTGAATCTTTTAAAGAAGGTTTAAAAATTAAATTTTTATTTTTCTGAAATTTTGAATAATCAATTAATAAATCATTTGTAATATGATTTTCTTTATTATTATTTGAAAAAGTTTCAAAATCATCAAGAATTAAATTATTCGATAGAATATTTGATTCTACCTTTAAATTATTATCATTATTTAAGTCTTCATTATTTAAATTATCACTTATTTTATTAAAAGAAATATTATTACTTTTAGAATAATAATTTAAATCTTCATTTTTTTCATTATTTAATAATTTATCAAAAGAAGCATTTTCTTTATTTTTTCGAATAGAATTTATTGGTTTAAAAAGGAATTTTTTTGTTTTAATAGAATTAATTGCTTTAGCTTCTTTATTTTTTTCAATAATATTCATTTCTTCCATTAAATTTTGACTAAAATTTTTTAAAAATTATAAATCCATAAAAATAAAAAAATTAAAATTTAAATTTCCTTCTCCATTGAATTTAAATATATAAATTTTAATGTGGTCACAACCATCAAATTTATCTTCCAAATTTATGCCAATATCAGAAGTTTCTCAAATAAGAACAAATTTACAAATATATAAAACTCCAATAAAACAAACTTTAATTTATAATAATCAAAATTATACAAATCCACATAATTATGATCTTAATTATTTTGGAACTTTATTTTCTAGTGGAAATTTAATCCAAAAACAACAAGAACAAATAAATCAAAGTCCTTTTATTCAAAATAAAGATTATAATTTTTTTCTTAAATCAAGTTTAGAAAAATCAAATTTAAAAATTACTCCTGGTTCTGAGTATAAAATTCATAATAATGAAAATAATAATAAAAATATTTGTAACAAAAATATTAAAACAGAAACAAAAAAAAATTTATATGAAATGTTTAATAGTGTGAAAAATGAAAATTTTAATAATATAAATAATTCAAATTTATTTATTTCACCTCAAAATAAAATAAAGAGAAAAACAATTTTTGAATGCTCTGCTTCAACAAATAATGAATCTTTAAGTTCTTTAAGAAAAAAAAAAAGAAGAGCAAGAAAAAATAGAGAACAATTAAAATATCTTTCTTTATTTTACCATGAAAATAAACATTGGACTAAAGAACAAATTAAAAAAATTAGTGAAGAAATTGGTTTAAAAGAAAATAAAGTTTATAAATGGTTATGGGACCAAAAAAATAAAGAATATAAATCATCAAAATTTGTTGTTACAAATAATAAAACTGATTAAATTTGTTTAAGGGAATTTAATATCAAATTTTTATTTATTTTAAATATTTGGATGTATATTTAATATAAATCTTTTTTAAATTAGGTTAATTTATTTTAAATTCTAAAAAAGAAAATTGAGAAATATGTTAAAAAAAAAATTAATTAATTTTTTTATTTTGATTTTTAAATATTTAATTCTTTATTTAAAATTAAATTCATTAATCATAATATTTATTGTAAATTTCATCATTATTATTTTTTACTTTTTTTAAATTGTTTTTAATATTATAACCTTTCATCATTAAAAATTCATCAGTAGTAATTGGATCAATATTATCTGAATCATAAACTTCAATAAATTCAGGTTTAATTTTTAATTCATTATCAAAGATACAATTAATACTTATTGTAAAAATCTCTCCAAAAGAATTGGCTTTTTCATCAAATAATTGAAACATAGAAATATATTTTCCACTTTCTTTAATATTAGATAAATCTAATTTTACTTTAATTTCAATTGTATTTGAGGGTTCAATTTCTTTTGATATTTTTATTGAATGACCAAATATATTTGAATTATCTAAACATTTTAAAAAAGAAGGACAAGGCCAATTTAATTGTCCATTATTAACCAAATTTAAATTTAAACTATATGAATCATTGTTATTTTTTGTGTTAAAACTTAATCTTTTATTTAATATGTTTGATGATAATTTTTTTTTAAATGGTGAAATTAAAGCATTTAATAAGTAATTATATATATTGTTTAATCCTTCAATAAAATAAGTTTTTTTTTCTTGATATATATTTATTTTATGAATTGATTTTAAAGACTCTTTTGTGTCCTCTTCAGATGAAATTTGTATAGTTATTATTTTATCTTGAGTTTTTGAATATTCAATTAAATTATAAAAATCTGATGAATCTAAAATTGAAATGATATCTTCTTCTTCGTCTTTATATGATAAAGAAAATAAATCTTTTTCTGGAAAATCAAAAGATTTTTTAATTGATAAGACTAATTCTTCTAATGATTTAGGTATAGGAATATATTTACAGAAATTTTGATATTTTATTTTAAAGTATGATTGAGATTTCATTTTTTAATATATATTTTCTAGAAAATTATTTTTTAATTTTTAATTTAAATGTTAAATATTTTATTTTGCTCTAATGGAAAATAAAGAAGAAGTTAAATCAGAAGAAAATAAAGAAGAAATAAAACCAGAAGATAAAAAAGAAGAAATAAAACCAGAAGATAAAAAAGAAGAAATAAAACCAGAAGAAAAGAAAGAAGAAGTTAAATTAGAAGAAAAGAAAGAAGAAGTTAAATTAGAAGATAATAAAGAAGAAATAAAAGCAGAAGAAAATAAAGAAGAAATAAAATCAGAAGAAAAAAAAGAAGTAAAACCAGAAGATAAAAAAGAAGTAGTTAAATTAGAAGATAAAAAAGAAGAAATAAAACCAGAAGAAAAAAAAGAAGAAGTTAAATTAGAAGATAAAAAAGAAGAAATAAAACCAGAAGATAAAAAAGAAGAAATAAAATTAGAAGATAAAAAAGAAGAAAAAAAACCAGAAGAAAAGAAAGAAGAAGTTAAATCAGAAGAAAAGAAAGAAGAAGTTAAATCAGAAGAAAGAAAAGAAGAAGTTAAATCAGAAGATAATAAAGAAGAAGTTAAAATAGAAGAAAATAAAGTAGAAATAAAACCAGAAGAAAAAAAAGAAGAAATAGCAAAATTAAACGAAGAAAAAATAAATTCAATGTTAAAACTAAAAGAAGAGGAGCGTAAATATGAAGAGAAATCAATAAAAAAAGGTAAAAACTTTAATCTCGATGATTACATAACAATGATGTTAATAGGGAGTGGGAATTTTTCAGAAATATATATGGTAGAGCATAAAACAACAAAAATATTATATTCAATGAAAACATTTCAGAAAATGAGAGTAGAACAACTACACAAAGAAATAGATGTTTTAATGGAAAAACATGTAATGGAAAAAATAAAACCCCATAAAAATATAATTGGATATTATGGAAGTGCAAAAGATGATTTTCAAATGTATATATTATATGAATATATTAATGGAGGAGATTTATGGAAAAGAGTAGTTATATATGGAATGCCTTGTGAAAAAAGAGCAAAATATTATTTTATTCAAATATTAAATGCTATTAAACATATGCATTCATTTAATGTTCCTCATAGAGATATTAAACCAGAAAATATATTAGTAACTAAAGATGAGAAATTAATTAAAATAATTGATTTTGGTTCTTCTTGTGATTTAGATGGAACTGAATTTGAGAAAAAATTTGAAGAAATGAAAAAAAAAGAAAGAAATAGAAAACCTAGTTACAAACATTTTGTTGGAACTCCTAATTTTATGGCTCCTGAATGTGTACATAATCAGTTTTCTGATAAAAGAAGTGATTATTGGAGTTTAGGTTGTGTATTATATAATATATTAGTTGGTTTTCCTCCTTTTTTAGGAGCAAGTGAATATTTAATTTTTCAAAAAAGTATTGAAGCTAAATATATTTTTCCAAAAGGTATTTTAAGTGAAGAGGCTGAAGATTTAATTAAAAAATGTATTATTATTGACCCTGATAAAAGATTAAATATTAATCAAATGTTAAATCATCCTTATTTAAAAAAAGAATTTGAAGATGAAACTTTTATGAATAATTTACCTGAAATGAATAAATTTGAAGAAGAATTTTTTAATGTGAAAAAAAATTTATTGAAAAAATATGAGAAATTTAAACAACATTCTAATGATTTAGATACTATTAAAAAAAATGAAGATATGGAAGAAGATTTAAGAAGAAATGATATTAAACCTGAACCAAATGAAAATGATAAAATTATGAAAGAATTATGTTCAAGGAAAGATATCATTAAAAAAGAATATGATGAAGCTCTTGAAAATTTTGTTAAAGATATAAAAAGTTATAAAAAAGAAGATAATGATGAGAATAAGAAATTTAATTATAAATTAGATTTTCTAGAAACTCAAATTAAACATGATATTTTTAATATTATATATAGAGGGTATGAAGGGAAACCTATTGAATTAAAAGATGATAGTGATGATGAAAAGGAAAAGAAAAAAAAATAAATTATATTAAAATTTTGTAAAATTTATCTTATTAAAAAATAAAAAAGTAATAATCTATAAAATTAAGTATTATTTATTATTAACTAACATTATTTCAATATTTATATATATTTTATTTCTTGAATACCAGATAATTGTTATTAAAATTAATTCAAATACACTAATTATCTGAATTATAAAATAAAAACTTAAAATTTATCAACCTAATTTTTATCCTAAACAGGAATATCTTCTTCATTATTAATCATATAGTTTTTCATTTAAATGTAAATAATATCTGTATTACTCTGAACAAAAGAAGGAATAAATTTAAATATATCTTTATTTCTGACTGTGAGTTTGAAATCTATTAATCCACTTAAATTAACACCTTTAAAGATTACTTAATCTAATAGGATGGATATTACATAATATTTCATTAACTTTTTTATTTAACATAGCTTTAATTTAATTATTAATATTATTCTATTTATGATTTTAGATAAATCAAACAATTTTTTATTTATTCCATTATTCTTATATGACATAATTCAAAATAGGAAAAATTTTTTCATTAAAATTTTTCATATATAAAAAATAACCTTTTCCTTTTAAATTTTTAGGAGAAAATTGTGATATTCCAATATTTTTGAAATATAATCTGTTAAAACTTTACCAGAAGTAAAATCTGTCTCTTCATATCATTCAAACATTTTATTGTTCTTATTTTGGATTATTTTACATTTTATTCTTTTTGAATTTGGATTTTTTCTAGTGATTTTTTCACACTTATTTGATATTAATATATATTTTCAAATTGTCCTTTTCTTATTTTAATAGATTTTTAAAACATATTTTGATAACCATCATTATTTTTATTGCACTATTTGAAAAATTAAAAGTAATTAAACAAATGTAAAAAAATAAAAAATTTATAATTATAAAAAATAAATTTTTAAAAAATTAAATAATAGTTGGATTTTAAACCTTAAAAAAAGAAAAAATATTATTTCAAAATTAAAAAAAATTAACCTTCATTAAGGTTTTAGTAATGAAGGACAAAATATAATATCTTTATCTTTTTCGTTTAATTGTTCATCAGTAGCTATAAATGAAGTATTAGGTAAATTTGATTTTTGAATATTTTCTTTTTCTGGACCATCTTTGTCATCACTTATACTTATTGTTCCTGATTTACTGTCTTTGTGTTCTTCATCTTCATCTTTTTTTTCCTCATCTTCTTTTTTTTCCTCTTCTTCTCCTTCTCCTTCTCTTTCTTCTCCTACTTCTCCTTCCTCTTCTTCTACTTTTCCTCCTCCAAGTAATAATAAGCCAACAACAAATAAAGTAATTAAAGTTAAAAATAAAAATAATCCTATTATCGCAAAAGCAATTAATGTTTTTCTTAACCAATCCATTATTGCACCAATACAACCAAAATGTTCTGGTATTTCTTTTGTCATATCACTAAATAAATATTTTACAATTTTTTGATTTGTATTTGTTTCATCATTAAAATATGTTATACTACAAAAACCAGTACATTTAAAATGCTCTTCTATATGTTTATAATATGTATGAAACCAATCTACTTTAAAAGTATGATTAAAATAAGCATTTCTAGTTAAATATTTTTCTTTTAATTTTTTATATAATTCTTCCTTTTCACTTTTTGCATCTTTACTATTAGTGTCAATTGAATCAATACAATTATCAATATTTTTCCTTTTAATATTATCATCATTAAATTCTTGTTTTTCCCAAATATGATAATAAGGAGCAGTAGTTGAATTCGCAGTATATAATTTAGTTAATTTAGGACCAAAAAAACAAGGGCAATTTTTCCCACAAAAATATTGATCTACTACTTGTAAATAAGTATCAACAGAATTCCAAACAGATAATAAACCTTTATAATTTCCAGTACAACCTAAATAATCTTTCCAATATCTTGTTTTTGTGGCGATTAAACAAAAAATTGCAACTCCAATCACAAAAAGAGCAGAAAAGAAACTTAATATAATAAATAATACAATTAAACCTTTCTTTTCTGAAGTTAATGCCATAAATCCTATTGCAATTACTATAAACGCTAATATTATACATGATAATTCTAATGCTCCTAATGAACCATATCCATGCTTTGTCCAGGACATATTTGTGTGACGAAAATGAAATCCTACTAAAAATATACATGCTATGGAAAAAATCTATTTTATTTTTTTAATGTGTTATAAATGTATTATATTTTATTATTTACTAAGGATAATATTAAGAATATTAAACCACAACTTTTAATTGAGGATTTTTCCATTTTTATATTTGGTTTATTGATTTTTTCTTTATTTTTTTTTTGATTTTTTTTTTATATTTTGTTTTATAATTGATAAAATATTATATTTAGTATAATTAAATCATTGTTCTTAAGGGCTTTATTAATATAATGGTTATTTTAGATTAATTAATTTTAATGCATTGTTATGTAAAATTTAAAAATCATTTAAAATTAATTTAAAAATTAATTTAATTATTTTTTCATAATTAGGCAATTCTATATAAAATTTTAATTATTTTATTATTTAATTATATTTTCTTTTCCAAAAGGTTTAGATAAAATAGATTTTCCTTGACAATAGGATTCAATATAATCAGAACATAATTCTCTAACTTTTCTAAAAGCAAATGGATTTTCTTTAATTTTATTTATATAATCAATATTAGGATTTGTTGCAGTTACTCTAGTTAAATTATTAAATTCATCTAAACCTTTAGTTTTATTAAATATTTTTACTTCATTTTTAACTGGAATTTCATTCATTATTCCAGGAGAAATAATATTATACTTTGTACTTGGTAAATTAGTTGTTTTTAATATATTTGTTTTTTTATCTACCCAATCACTATTCGATTTTGCTGTGCTTGATATTTTATTTTTTGCTAATTCTGATTTAAATAAAAATTTTTCTCCCATTTTTTCTTTTTCGAAATTTGATAAATTTGTTTTTCTATTAAATATATCACTTTCCATATAAATTACATTAGTTTGATGATTTTCTCTAAATGCATTATAATTTAATTCTTTTTTATCTAATGGTGTGTTTTGCATAAATATATCACTTTTTAAAGCTTGTGCTTTAATTTCTTTATAATTTACTGATTTATATAAAGGAGTGATTTCTTTTATTTTTTTATCAATAGTTTCTTTATAATAATTTGGATTAGTAATATATTTATGATAATCTAAAAATCCTTTTGGCAAATATCTATCACTCTCAGTATGAATTCTATTATTATTTAAATCTACACTTTTATTTGTATTATTATGTTCAATTATTTTATTAATGTCAATTTGAGGAATATTTTTTTTAATTACATTTCTTGAATGAATTGAAGTTGCAGTTTTAGGTCTTTTATTTATATTATTTTCTTTTATATTTTCTATTTTATAATATTTGTTTTTTGAAACTTTTCTTTCATCAAAAGATGGGAAATCCCTTTTAAAAGCTTTAATAGGTGTATTTTCATTTCTAAAAGAATTATAATTTTTTTTCCCAGCAATTATTTCTTGTAATTCTTTATCATTTCTTCTTATATATTGAATTGGTAATTTTGTTCCTCTTTGATTTGTTTTTTTAAGATCAATATCTCTTGCTGAAAATAATTGTTCATCATTATTTGGTATATGAATTGTGATATTTCTTCTAAATTTTTTTGAGGATATTTTTGGACTTTGTTGTAAATTTAAAGATTGATGTGATTTGGATAAATAAGAATTCATTGGATTCCTATTTATATTTTTTTGTGGTATTGTTTTGTTCATTTTTTTATTTAATAAATTAAATAAAATTAAAATTATTATATTTATTTTGAAAAAAAAATAAATAACAATTTCTTTAGGTTTTTATCAAAAGTTCTAAAAAAACTAAAACTATTTAAAAATAATAATTATGGAATTTCCGATATTTTAATATATTTTGAAGAAAAAACAATAATATCATTAACTTTGAATCAAACAATAAATAACTTCTCCATATTAATAATCATTCTATTTTATAACTTCATAATATTAATAAAACACTCTTTTTAGATTACTGAGATAAGAAATAAATAAACATTTTTATTGAAAAAGAATTTTAATGAATATTTTATTTCTGTATTTTAATCTTATCTCCTTTTTATTTTTTTATTTTATAAAAATATAACTTTATTAAAAAATAAATGAAAACAACTTCTCCAGAGGAAAAAAGTAATTCGGAATATTGCCAATTACTTTTTCAATCAGAATTATCAAATTTAGTAGCAAATAAAGAGCTTTCAAGTCAAATATTTTACAATTTATTAGAAAATATTATTGATCCAAAATTAAAACTTACAAATGGAGAATATATGGATTTATATTTATGTGAAAATTTATTTAGTACATTATTACCTGGTTTAGAAAGTTTAGCTAAAACAAGTGAAAAATTAATATATTTCAGTAATAAAGAAGATGAAAAAGAAGTTAATAGATTTAATCCTTGTAATTTTCTTGGTGAATTTTTAATGAGAAATAATCCTAAATATGGAAAAAATAAGGAAACACATGAAAAATTTTTAAGATATACAAGAAAAGAAAGAAAAAGTAGAATGGTTCAAACTAAACAAGATATAATGTTTGAGAAAGTTACAAATGTTTATAATCGTTCAAAAATAAATTTAAATAAATTAAATATTGAAAAATTTGTTGATCAACTTGATAAAGATTTAAATTTAAATAAAAGTTTAAATCAATGGGAATGGTTAGAATATTTTAGAGTTTATAAAGATAATCAAACTATTTCTCTTGAAGAATTTTTAAAAGCTTTTAAATTAGCTGTTCTTGATTTACATCAAATAGATGAAAATATGTTAGAAAAACTTTTAGAATAGATTAAAAAAATTTATTTACTTTGAAAAAAAATATATTTTTATAAATTTAAGTAATATTATATTTTTCTTATATTCCATAAATAAAATTTAATTTTCAATATCTAATAAGAATATATATTATAATCAATTTACAAAAAAAAAGAATTGAAAAGCTTTTTGTTAACGTATATTATTAAATCCCTCAATAAATTCTTCAAAATCAATTTCACCATCATTATTAATATCAAATTTCTTATATAAAATATATAAATCTTTTTTTTCTCTTTCATTTTGTGGTTTAATCATATCACAAAATTCTTTAAAAGAAATTTTTCCAGAACAATCAGTATCATAACTTTTAAAGCATTCTAACAACTGTTCTTTTTTAATATATTTTTCATAATCCATCATAGCAGAAACAAATTCAGTGAAATTAATTAAACCATTTTTATCAACATCCATTTCATTAAATATTTCAAATAATTCATCAGGATTAATTTTTTTTCCTAAATTACATTTATCAATTCCTTTTTTAATTTCTTCCATAGTTAAATCACCATCAGAATTAGCATCTAAACTTTTAAATATTTCAACAAAATTTCTTGTTTCATCTTCATTTAATCTAAAAGCAGTGAAATTAATAACAGATTTTTGCATTAAATTTAATTTAGAATATTTTTTAATATGATTCCAATCAATCAATAAAACTTCATTTTTAGAATTTGGAGCATTTTCTTTAATCCATTGAGTTTCTAATAATTCAGCAGCAGAAGGTCTTTTATTTTTATCAACTAATATACTTTTAATTAAATCTTTAGCATCTTGTGAAATTTTATCAAATTCAGGATAAAAAGAATATTTCATTGAACAAATTTTATTTTTTAATTCTTCTTCATTTTTACTATAAAAAGGTGGTTTACCACATAACATAATATATAATATTATTCCACAAGACCAAATATCACATTTTTCATTATATTTATCATTAATAACCTCAGGAGCCATATAAAATGTTGTTCCAACTGCTCCTTTCATTTCATTATCTTCACCATTAAAAATTTTACTTAAACCAAAATCTATTAATTTAATTGGACTATTCTCTTCTATTGTACTAAATAATATATTTTCTGGTTTTAAATCTCTATGACATACTCCATGTGCATGTAAATAATTTACTGCTTCTAATAATTGTTTAAATATTTTTGCTGCATCTTTTTCAGTATACATTGAAAATTTTTTTGCTCTTTTTGCTAATCTAGCAAAAAATTCTCCTCCTAAACATTCTTCCATTATTAAATATATATAAATATTATCTTCATATATATCATATAATTTAATTATATTTGGATGATCTGTTGCTCTTAATAAATCTATTTCTGTTTTAAATCTTTGTTTATTTTTAATTTGTCTCTTATTCATTTTTTTACAAGCATAAATATGTCCTGATGTTAAATTTTGTACTCTTATTACATGACCATAAGAACCATGACCTAATTCTTGAATAAAATTATAATAAGTGTTTATATCTGCTATATGAGCTCCGATAAAATGAGATTTTCTTATCATTTATACCTTTATTAATTTAGTTTTTATTTTTTTTATATGTATACTATTTTATTTTTTAGTGGTTTTTTAATTTTTTTTATTTTTTCTTTTTAATATTCAAAATATTTCATAATAAAAGAGAAAATTCCGTTTTAGTTAATGATTTTTTTGTCCTATTTTTTGATTTATTATCTTTCACATTTCTTTTTATAATATTTCAAT
>JAEEGI010015262.1_pt1 | contig 16009 bp, 16 predicted proteins | sample 8958751 | NCBI WGS metagenome assembly JAEEGI01 (sample SAMN16246545, study PRJNA631951) | gut metagenome | biome: gut microbiome; feature: rumen; material: KS-attached | host: Bos | place: Iran: Karaj | collected 2018-10
CGATCCGCGGGCTCCATGCGCGTATGGCGGAAGGTGCGGCGCTTGCCAGCGCAGCGCATGCGCAGAAGCGCATCCATTTACTGCCCCAGGAGGCGTCAGGGAAGCCCAGCATGGCAAGGGCGCTCAAGGCGAGCCAGACCATGGCAGGGATGGCCAGGGCTGCGGCGAGCAGTGCGCATATCAGCCGGCACAGGGCGGTCATTCTTCTGCGGCAAGCCTCTTGATAAGGTCTTCCATGCCAACGACGCCCACGATCCTGCCGTCTTGCTCCACGGGCAGCGTGTAGTAACGCTCCCTGACCATGAGCGTCGCGATCTCGTCCACCGTCGTTTCAGGTTTTATGGCATGGGGGTCGGGAGTCATGATCTCGCCCACAGTGCGTGCCGCCATGCGGCGCAGCTCCCGGGAGAATTTGCCGGGCATCTGCATGGGGATGGCGCCGCCCAGCAGGAGGAAATAGCCCGGGGTCTCGAGCTTTTTATCGAGGGATATCAGATCCGACTGCGTGAGCATGCCGATGAGCCGCCCGTCTTCCACGACGGGGAGCCCGTTGAAATGCCCGTTGAGCAGCAGGCGCGCCGCCTGGCTGAGAGTCGTCTCTCGCGTGACGGTCACCGGATCAGTAGTCATGATGTCTGCAGCAGTATTCATGTCGCCTCCAGAGGCAAGTGTATTCTTCCATCATTAAAAGACCGGGTTCGGGTCCTGTCAAGGATGTGGCTGCCCAGGGGAGGTCAAAGCGGGCCCGCAACGCTGCCGGCTGCGGGAATTTTTTTCATAACATGGTAAATTATCATGGTTTTATGAAAAAAGGAAAAGAAAATGAAAAAAAATGTCCCAGCCCCCCTTCCCAAAAGGAAAAGCAGGATTATCTATAGCACGTTGCCGCCGGATATGCGGCGCAGCTCATCGTGACCGCCGCGGAAAGGCGGGGATGAAAACGAAATCAATTTATTTTTGCGGAGGATATGGGTCATGAAACCCCTGAATGATCGCGTGCTCGTAAAGCGCCTGGAAAGTGAAGAGAAGACCGCCGGCGGTCTGTTCATTCCCGATGCTGCCAAGGAAAAGCCTTCCAAGGGCGAAGTCATCGCCTGCGGCCCCGGCAAGCTGAACGACAAGGGCGAGCGCGCCGCCATGGCCGTCAAGCCCGGCGACGTCGTGCTCTTTGCCAAATATGCCGGCACCGAGATCAAGGTGAACGGCGCCGACCACATCATCATGCGCGAAGACGACATCCTCGCGATACTCGACTAACCATTGCCCCACCTAAAACCAGTCAGGAGAATTTTCCATGTCTGCCAAAGAGATCCTTTTTGACGCCAAGGCCCGCGAACGCCTGGCCGAAGGCGTGAACAAGCTTGCCGACGCCGTCAAAGTCACCCTCGGCCCCAAGGGCCGCAACGTGCTCATCGAGAAGGCCTACGGCGCCCCCGTCATCACCAAGGACGGCGTGACCGTTGCCAAGGAGATCGAGCTTGAGGACAAGTTCGAGAACATGGGCGCCCAGCTCGTGCGCGAAGTCGCCTCCAAGACCAACGACGCTGCAGGCGACGGCACCACCACCGCCACCCTGCTCGCCCAGGCCATCTACCGCGAAGGCGTGAAGCTCGTGGCTGCCGGCCGCAACCCCATGCCCATCAAGCGCGGCATCGACAAGGCCGTTGAAGCCGTCACCGCCGAGCTCAGCAACATCGCCAAGCCCACCCGCGACCAGAAAGAGATCGCCCAGGTCGGCACCATCTCTGCCAACGGCGACTCCGAGATCGGCAACAAGATCGCCGATGCCATGAGCAAGGTCGGCAAGGAAGGCGTGATCACCGTTGAGGAAGCCAAGGGCCTCGACACCACCCTGGACACCGTGGAAGGCATGCAGTTCGACCGCGGCTACCTCTCCCCCTATTTCGTCACCGACGCCGAAAAGCTCGTCTGCGACCTCGACAACCCCTTCATCCTCATCCAGGAGAAGAAGATCGCCAGCATGAAGGAGATGCTCCCCGTGCTTGAGCAGGTCGCCAAGATGAGCCGTCCGCTGCTCATCATCGCCGAAGACGTCGAAGGCGAAGCCCTGGCCACCCTCGTGGTCAACAAGCTCCGCGGCACCCTTCAGGTGGCCGCCGTCAAGGCCCCGGGCTTTGGCGACCGCCGCAAGGCCATGCTCCAGGATATCGCCATCCTCACCGGCGGCACCGTCGCTTCCGAGGACATGGGCGTCAAGCTTGAGAACTTCACCCTCGCCGACCTGGGCACCGCCAAGCGCGTGCACATCGACAAGGACAACACCACCATCATCGACGGCGCCGGCAAGTCCGAGGACATCAAGGCCCGCGTGGCGCAGATCCGCGCCCAGATCGCCGAAGCCACCTCTGACTACGACCGCGAAAAGCTGCAGGAGCGCCTTGCCAAGCTCGTCGGCGGCGTTGCCGTGATCAAGGTCGGCGCGGCCACCGAGACCGAGATGAAGGAAAAGAAGGACCGCGTGGAAGACGCCCTCAACGCCACCCGCGCTGCCGTGGCCGAAGGCATCGTCCCCGGCGGCGGCGTAGCCTACATCCGCTGCATCGACGCCCTTGACGCCATCAAGGTGGACGAAGAGGAGATGGCCGGCGTGAACATCATCCGCCGCGCCCTTGAAGAGCCCCTGCGCCAGATCGCCGAGAACGCCGGCTTCGAAGGCTCCGTGGTCGTCGAGAAGGTCCGCGAAGGCAAGGACGGCTTCGGCTTCAACGCCGCCACCGGCGTGTATGAAGACCTGCTCTCCGCCGGCATCATCGATCCCAAGCAGGTGTCCCGCTTCGCCCTGCAGCATGCCTCCTCCGTGGCGGCCCTGCTGCTGACCACCGAATGCGCCATCGCCGAACTGCCCAAGCCCGAGCCTGCGGCCCCTGCGGCTGGCGGCGGCATGGGCGGCATGGGCGGCATGTACTGATGAACCGTCCGCAGCCTGAACGCTGACAGATACGGAGGGGAGGCCCTGCTTCCCCTCCTTATGTTTAAAAAACGGTGCAAGGAGGACCGGGGATGGAAGACAAGGACATGAAAGGCGGCAGGATCGTCGAGCCGGAAGTGGTCAGGGACGAAGCATACCGCAAAGCGTATTCCGAAGGAGCCCTCTGGGACAAGTGCGGCGGCGCCTTGAAAGCCATAGGCAAAGAAGGGCTGCGCTGCGCGCTCCTCCTGTACTATGTGCTCAAGCGCCCTGACCTGCCAGCCACGGCCAGGGCGGTCATCGTGGGCTCCCTCGGCTATTTCATCCTGCCCGTCGACGTCATCCCGGACTTCGTCCCCTTCGCCGGCTTCATGGATGACATGGGGATACTGGCCGCCGGACTGAGCACCGTGTCTGCCTACGTGGACGAAAACGTCAAGGCGCGCGCCGCGGCAAAGCTCTCCCAGTGGCTTGGCTGCTAGGGGGCTCCCGGGGGCGCGGCGCACAGCGCTCATGCCTCACTGTCCGGGCGTCCGCTCCGGATCCGCCATGCGGAACGCTGCAAATAATGCTTGCCATGATCGGCAAAAAAGCATACAAAAGCTCTCCGCATGTTTATTTGACGTGCCACGCACTCACCTGCAATGTTTCAAGCCGCCTTTGCGCGCACCTGCACCGATAAGCGGGAACAGGTCCATGCCTGCAAGCATCATTCAGGAAGTCCCGCGGCTCTTGCGGCGGGCATGCATGTGCGGCAGGCTTGTTTTTTGACCCGTTCACCGGAGGTTTTTTCATGTACGCTGTTGTTGAAGTTCTCGGCAAGCAGTATCGCGTCCAGGAAGGCAGCAAGATGGTCGTTGACCTGATGGAAGGCGAGAAGGAAAGCGAAGTCACGCTCGACCGCGTGCTGATGATCGGCGGCGAAGCCGTCAGGATCGGCGCGCCCGTAGTGGAAGGCGCCAAGGTCACCGCCAAGATCGTCGACCATGTGCTCGGCGACAAGGTCGTGGTGTTCAAGCACAAGCGCCGCAAGGCGGAGCGCACCACCCAGGGGCATCGCCAGAAGTATACCGTCCTCACCGTTACCGGCATCGTTGCCTAGCGCGAGCCGACAGATAAAGGAGCATCATCATGGCACATAAAAAAGCAGGCGGCAGTTCCCGCAACGGCCGCGACAGCGCCGGACAGCGCAGGGGCATCAAGATCTACGGCGGGCAGCCCGTGGTCGCCGGCAACATCCTCGTCCGCCAGCTCGGCACCGTGGTCTATCCCGGGGCCAATGTCGGCATGGGACGCGACTACACCCTTTTTGCCAAGTGCGACGGCGTCGTCAAATACGAGAAGTTCTTCCGCAAGCGCCGCGTGCTCAAGCGCGTGAGCATCGTTCCCGTGGAAGCTGCGTAAGCATCCGGGGATCTTGTCTTTTACCGGCGGGAAGGGCTCATGCCTTTCTCGCCTTTTCTGTATCTGCGGGCTGGCCCCGGAGAGGATGAAGGAAAACGCATGAAATTTGTTGATGAGGCGACGATACAGGTGAAGGCCGGCAAGGGCGGCAACGGCTGCGTCTCCTTCCGCCGCGAAAAGTTCGTTCCCAAAGGCGGTCCGGACGGCGGCAACGGAGGCAACGGCGGCAGCGTCTATGCCCGCGCGTCCAACCGCCTGTACAGCCTGTACGACTTCCGGCTCAAGCGCATCTACGAAGCGCAGAACGGGCAGGGCGGCATGGGCAGCCAGTGCGACGGGCATAAGGGGGAGGACCTTGTCATAGAGCTGCCCGCGGGCACCCAGCTGTACGAGCGCACGGGCGAAGGGGAAGTGCTGTTCGCCGACGTTTCCGATCCGGAGCAGCTGGTCCTGCTGGCTTCCGGCGGCAAGGGGGGGAAGGGCAACGAGCATTTTAAAAGCTCCACCCAGCGCGCCCCGCGCTTTGCCCAGAAAGGCGAGCCCGGGGAGGAGCGCAGCTTCCGCCTGGAGCTGAAGATCCTTGCGGATGCGGGACTGCTTGGCCTGCCCAACGCGGGCAAGTCCACCTTCCTTTCGCAGGTGTCTGCTGCGCGCCCCAAGATCGCCGACTACCCTTTCACCACGCTGACCCCCAACCTGGGCGTGCTCATCGATGATGCCGACCCGGACAGGCGCATGGTCATCGCCGACATCCCCGGGCTCATCGAAGGGGCCCATGCCGGGCAGGGGCTCGGCGACCGCTTCCTGCGCCATGTGGAGCGCACGCGCTTCCTGGTGCATATCCTGAGCCTGGAAGACATCGACCTCGAAGGCGGCGATCCCTGGGCGGGCTTCGACCTCATCAACGACGAGCTGGAGCAGTTCGATCCCGAACTGGCGCAGCGGCGGCAGATCGAAGTGGTCAACAAGACAGACCTTGCCACGCCCGAAAAGCTCGAGGCCCTGCGCCGCCGCGCCGCCGGCGACGGGCGGGACATCGTGTTCATCTCCGCGCGCGAGGGCACGGGCATCGAAGACCTTGTGCAGCGCATGTGGGAGCTCTACGGCAGCCTGGAAAGGAACGCCCCGCTTGAACATTACCAGGAAGAAGTGACCAGGGATGAAGAATTCCCGGACATCGAGGTGATATGGACGCACGAATGACGAAGGACCGTGCAGAGGCGCTGGCCCATGCCCGCACGGTGGTGGTCAAGGTGGGCAGCGCCGTGCTCACCGGCGCGAACGGCCTGCGCCTTTCCGTGATCTGCAGCCTGGCGGAGCAGATCGCCCGTCTTGCCGCCTCAGGCAGGCGCGTCTGCCTTGTGAGTTCCGGCGCCGTGGCGGCGGGGCGCGCAGCCTTCGCCATGAAGGATGCCGGCAACAGCCTTCCCGGGAAGCAGGCGCTGGCGGCCATCGGGCAGGGCAGGCTGATGCGCGAATACGAGCATGCCTTTGCCTCGCTGGGGATCATGTGCGCCCAGGTGCTGCTCACCAGGGAAGACCTGCGCAGCCGCAGCCGGTTTTTGAATGCGCGCAACACCTTCATGAACCTGCTGGACTGGGGGGCGGTGCCCATCGTCAATGAAAACGACACCGTAGCCGTCCACGACCTTAAGTTCGGCGACAACGACCAGCTGGCCAGCCTGCTGCTCAACCTCGTGGAAGCCGATGTCTATGTCAACCTCACCAGCGCCCCGGGGGTGCTGTCCGCCATCCCGCAGGAAGGGCAGGACGCTTCGTCGATCCCCGTGCTGGCGAGCATCGACGACATCGAAGGGCTGGACATCGAGTCCCTGTGCGGCGCCAAGACCAGCGCAGGCACCGGGGGCATGCAGTCCAAGCTCATGGCCGCCAGGCGTGCGGCCCAGCTGGGCGTGCCCACGCTCATCCTGCCGGGGAAAGTGCCCGGCGTGCTGGACCGCGCCTTTGCCGGCGAGGGGCTGGGCACATGGGTGCATCCCAGCAGGAACACCGTTTCCCGCCGCAAGTACTGGATGGCCTACCAGACGGATCCGCAGGGCGCCCTGTTCGTGGATGACGGCGCTGCCCGCGCGCTGGAGGAGAGGGGCGGGAGCCTGCTCCCTGCCGGCGTCGGGCGCGTGGAGGGAGAGTTCGAGGCCGGCGCCGTCGTCCGGGTGATGCACGGGGAACGGCAGCTTGGCGTGGGACTGAGCAACTACGGGTCCGAAGACATGCGCCGCATCCGGGGCATGAAGCTCGCTGACGTCGAGGCCCTGCTCGGCGTGCTGCACTATCCCGAAGTCATACACCGCGACAACCTGCTCCTGCACGCGGCAGTATAGGACACGCGCTGCAGGAGACGACGCCGCAAGAGATGCTTGCATGGTCGAAAAAGCGCCGCCCGGATGGGCGGCGCTTTGGCATGAAACGGATGGCAGGTGGTCCCGCGCCGGTTCACCGCACCAGGTAGGGCACGCGCACATAAAGCGCATGGGTGGGGCAGACCACCTCGCAGGGCAGGCAGTACCAGCAGGTCTGGTTGCGCTCCACAGGGGCGCCGCAGCCCAGGCAGCGCGCGGCTTCGGCAGCGGCCTCGGCGTCGCTGTATCCGCCTGATGCGGGCTTCACCGGCGCGGCATCGGGGGCTTCTTCCTGTGCGTCGTCCAGTCCGCGGAAGCGTTCCAGTCCGAGCGCGGTGCGCCTGTCGCTTTCGTAGTCGAGGCTGAACCCTTCCAGCAGGTTGCGCACGGTGCGGGCAGCCTTTGCACCGGAAGCAAGAGCCTGCAGCGTGCCGAGCTGCTTCTGGTTCTTCACGCAGGCTCCGGCTGCGAACAGGTTGCCCCTGACCCAGCCCAGATCGTCAGCGGGGAGGACAGCCCCCTTGCCGCAGGCGCAGATGACAGCGCCGTACTGGTTGCAGAGGCCGTCCAGATCCGCCTGTCCTTTGGGGGAGAAGGTGTGGAAGATGATGCCCATGGAGCGCAGCATGGCAACGGTCTTTTCCATGACGGGCGCGGGCACGGCCGGCAGGAGGTCCGCTTCTGCGGGGCTGGAGCCTTCGGACGGCAGGAAGAGCAGGGTGCTGCCGATGGCAGGCGCGGCCTCGAAGACATCGACGGCGTATCCTTCCCGCCGCAGGTCGTGGGCAGCCTGGAGCCCTGCCGGGCCGGATCCGATGACAGCGGTCTTCTTATCGGAATGGGCGTAGGGCCTGGCCTCTGCCGCGTACACGGCCCCTTCTTCGTTCTCGGCAAGCCAGGCAAGCATGCGCGCCATGTCCAGGGCGCCGCCCTTGCGGCTGCGTGAGCAGGCCTGGGAGGCTGCCTTGTCTCCCCATGCGGCGAGGAAGCCGCCAAAGGGCGTGCTGCTGCGCAAAAGCCGGGCGGCGTCGGCGCGCTTCCCGGCAGCGGCAAGGCGCATGATCCCCTGGTAGTTGATGCCGAGGGGCGAAGCCTGCCGGCAGGGAGGCAGCACCAGGCGCAGATTGTCCATGATGCAGTGGTCCACGCATCGGCCGCAGGCCAGGCATGTTCCGGTATTCACGGCGATATTGCTGCTGATCATCACAGGGCCACCTCCTCGCCCAGTTCGGATATGCGTGTTTTTTCGGCGGAAAGGCGTCCTTCCTTCATTTTGATGACCACATGGCACAGCCAGTTGGCGTCGTCGCGCTGCGGATAGTCGCTGCGCCTGTGGCATTCGCCCCAGCGGCTTTCCTTGCGGAAGTCGCCGGCAAGGGCCGAGCAGTCCGCGCACTGCAGGATGTTCTCCACTTCGTACACCTTGGAGAGCTCATGGCCATTCGTGACGGCAACGTGCCTGAGGTCTTCGCGGAAGGTCCCGGACCAGTATTTCCACAGTTCGAACTTATGGGCGTTCTTGGGCGATACCAGGTAGTCCGCGACCATGCGGCGCATCTTGCGCTCCAGGTCGTGGATGTCGATGTCGCGGCCCTTGGCCGTGAAGCGCCTGCTGTGCAGTCCGACCTCTTCTTCGACCTGGTCGGCGTGGATCCGGGTGTCCGGCTCTTCCCGCAGGTATGAGACGGCCTGTTCCGCGGCGACTTCGCCGAACACGAAGGCGCCCGTGAGGTGCTGCTTGGCCACGCTGGCCACATCGCCGGCGGCGTACAGCCCCGGCACAGCCGTTTCCGCGCGCTCGTTGACCCGTATCCCGGCCAGGCCGTGCCCGCCGCAGAGGTAGAATTCCGTGGGCCAGAGCTCGATGTCCTGCCTGCGGAAGTCGATGCGCCTGCCCGCAAAAAAGCGCTCGTTCACCGGACGCTCGGTGGAGAACAGGATATGCTCGATCTCCCTGATCTTTTCTTCAGGCAGGTGGCTGAGCTGGATATGGATGGGGCCGCGTCCCTGGGTGAAGGCCTCGTTCATGGCGTTGATGTTGTTCACCTCGCCCTGCATGATCACGTTGCCTTCGCAGTCCAGCACCTTGCCGCCGCGCGTGACGCAGATGGCCAGCAGCGGCATGTTGGAATCCTTGATGAGCATGGCGCGCTGCGTGTACTCCATGCCCGTGACGCCGGCGCCTGCCTTGAGGGCCATCACGAAGCCGTCGCCCGTGTTGCCCGGATAGTCGTACACGCCGTAGAGGTATTCGGAATTGGGCATGGTGAAGCGGCTCACGCCGCCCGAGGCGATGAGCACCGCCTTGGCCTTGCACAGGACGAGCTGTCCGGTGCGCACGTTCAGCCCGATGGCGCCGGCGATGCGTCCGCCGTCGGTCAGCAGGCGTATGCCCATGACACGGTTGACCGGCCTGGCGCCGCGGCTCAGGGCGCGCTGCACCAGCATGGCCTTGAGTTCCGGTTCGTCCATGGCGGTCTGGAACTCCCCCTTCACATGGTAGCGCAGGGTCTTGTATTGCCCGTTCTCATCGGTGGGGAAGGTCACGCCCCAGCCTTCCATCTCCTTGAGCAGGGCGTAGGAGCGCTCGGCCATGACATAGCTCGGCCCGGCATCCACGATGCCGCCGGACATGGCGCGTATGGCTTCAAGGTACATCTGCGCGTCCGTCCTGCCGGGTATGGCCACGATGTTCAGCGCGTCCATGCCGCGGGCGATGGATCCGCCGTAGGTGATGTCGCTTTTTTCAAAGATGGTCACACGCAGGCCGGGCTGGATCTGCAGGGCGTGCATGGCGGCTATGCATCCGGCACTTCCGCCTCCGATGACAAGGAAGTCTGTCTCCATGGTGGGTAGGGTCATGTTCATTCCTTTGCAGAGGATGTCATGCGGCAGCCCGCCCCGGGCGGACATGCCGGCATATGTAAAAGAGGATGACCAGCGCGGTCATGACCAGGAAGGCGCAGGAGATGGGCCGGTCGACGAAGATCATCCAGTCGCCGCGGGAGATGCTCAGGCTCTGGCGGATCTTATGCTCCAGCAGCGCCCCCAGGAAGAAGGCCACGATGAGCGTGGGCATGCTGATCCTGAGCTTGCTGAGCGCGTAGCCGATGATCCCGAAGAAAAACATCATCGAGACGTCGAACATGCTCCCCTTGCTGGCATAGGAGCCGATGACGCAGAACACCGGCACGGCGCTGTAGAGCACGGCCTTGGGGATGCCCGTGAGCCTGCGCGCGAAATGGATGAATATCCCCCCGATGAACGCCGTGTAGAGGTTGCTCAGGAGCAGGACGATGAACAGGGCGTAGAGCATGGGGGCATTGTTCTCCATGAACTGCGGGCCGGGTATGAGCCCCTTGATCATGAAGCCGCCCAGGATGAGCGCCGCGGCCAGGTTGCCCGGTATGCCCAGCGTGACCAGGGGCACGAGGTTGGGGCCGTTGACCGCGTTGTTGCCCGCCTCTGAGGCGGCGATGCCTTCCAGGGCGCCTTTTCCGAACATTTCGGGATGCTTTGATTTCTTCCTGCTCCAGATATAGCTGAGGTAGGCGCCTACGGTGGTGCCGATGCCGGGGACGATGCCGATGAACGATCCGATGAGGGTGGAGCGCCCTATGGTCGGCAGGCATTGCCGCATTTCCGCAAGCGACAGGCGGTCGCCTTCTGTGCCGTGTTCCGACATGGCCACGCACCCCGAACACGCTGCCGAAAGCCTCTCCTTATGCCATTTCTCGGCCTGGCGCAGCACTTCCGAAAAGGCCAGCAGCCCGATGGCCATGGGCATGATGTTGATGCCGTCCGAGAGCTCGATGAAGCCGAAGTTGAAGCGCGGCATCCCGGACACCGGATCGCAGCCCACCGTGGAAAAGAGGATGCCCAGTGCCGTGGCGATGAGCCCCCTGCAGGGGCTGGAGGAAGCGGCCAGGCTGATGAGCACCAGCGAGAAGAGCAGGATCATGCTGTATTCCGGCGGTCCGATGCGCAGGGCTATGGCCGCCACGGGCGCCGCCAGGAAGATGAGCACGAGGTCGCTGGCCGTGTCTGCCGTGACCGAGGCGAACAGGGCGGTCTTCAGCGCCTTGCCGCTTTTGCCGGCCTTGGCCAGAGGATAGCCGTCGAAGGTCGTTATCATGGCCTGCGGCGTGCCGGGGATGTTGAACAGGATGGCGGGGATGGAGCCCCCGAAATTGGAGCCTTTGGAAAGCCCCATGAGCATGGCGATGCCGGGGATGGGCCCGAGATAGTAGGTGAAGGGCAGCAGCAGGACGATGGCCATGTTGTCGCTGAGCCCGGGTATCGCCCCCATGATGATGCCGAAAGTGACGCCGAACAATGCCCAGAAGAAGTTCTGCCAGTCGAGCACCATGCCAAAGGCTGTCATAAGGCTGTCGAGCATGCCGGCCTCCTAGAAGAGCAGCCCTGCGGGCAGTTCAAGGTGCAGGAAGTGCACCATGACCAGGTACACCCCGCCCAGCAGCGCTGCGGGGGTGAGCCAGAAGGCGTGGGGGCGCCTTTCGCCGAAAAGCAGCAGGGCCAGGGGGATGAACACGAGGCCCGACACGAAGAAGCCGATCCATGCCACGCCGGCGATGTATGCCAGGATGAGCAGTGCGGCAGGCAGCGTGACGCGCAGGAAGATCCGCAGGCTGAAGTCATAGGCCGTCCTGCCTGATGGGCGGAGCAGCAGGATGAGCGCCGGGATGGCCATGCCGGCCACGGCCAGCCTGGGAACGAACGCATCTTCCGCCCCCTCCGTCTGCTGAGGGATGATGACGAACCACAGCAGGGCGCAGAGGATGAGGAAGCCGAGCCCTGTCCATCTGTCTTTGTCCATAGGGTCACCGCCGTCGGGTCTTGGCGGGGCGCAGGGCGCCCCGCGCAGCAGCCGGGATGGCTATTTCTTAGCTTGCCTGTTGTATTCCAGCATGGCCGGGATGCTCTTCAGCTCGTTCTCCGAAAAGGCCTTGGCCTCCGCCCCGGTCATGAACTTGGGGGCGAATCCGGCCTTGTGGAAATTCTCCTTGATCTCGGGGTCGTCCAGGACCTGGCGGATGGCATCCTCCCAACGGGCACGGATCTCTTCCGGCGTGCCCTTGGGCAGGATGAAGGCATAGATCACAGACGTGAAGAAGTCATAGCCAAGGTCCTTGTGCAGCTTGGGAACGCCGGGGAAGTCCGGCACTTCGCCCGTGCCCAGGTTGGCCAGCACGGCAAGCTCGCCCTTGCGCGCTGCCTGGTAGGCGGCCGTTCCCACGCCCAGCTCACAGGCGTCGATATGCCCGCCGATGAGGTCGGCCGAGGCTTCGCCGCCGCTCTTGTACATGACGAAGTTCACGTCAAGCCCTTCCTTGATGGCGATGGAGCGCAGGACTTCCATGGCGGCCTGCGAAGCGCCGCTGCCGATGGACACCTTGCCGGGGTTGGCCTTGATGTAGGCGAGGAATTCCTGCCAGGTCTTGTAGGGCTTGTCGGGCTTGACCAGCAGGATGCGGTCGTTGACCATGTAGCCTGCGGCAAAGGCCATGTCATCCAGGTCGTAGGGCTTGCCCTTGAGGAAGATCGTGGCCGTGAAGGCCGGGGTGGACGGCGCGGAGATGGTGTAACCGTCGGGCTTGGCGTTCAGGACCGTGTTCAGCCCGGGCACGCCCGCGCCGCCGCCCTTGTTGGTGATGACCAGGGGCTGGCCGAGTATCTTTTCCAGCTTGGGCGCCAGCATGCGCACGCTGATGTCGGCCGTGCCCCCGGGCGCGAAGGCGATGACCACGTTGAGGGGCTTTTCGGGAAAGGCGGCCTGGGCAGGGGCGGCGCCAAGGATGGCAAGCGCGCTGATCATGGCTGAGGCAAGGAGTTTTTTCATGGGTCCTCCCGTTAGATGGGTTGATGGTTGCTAGGACCGGAGGTCATGGTCCCGCATGAGCCCCAGGGACATGCCGTCGATAAAGCTGCGGCGGTATTCCAGGGGGGCGTTTTCGTAGGTCCTGGTGAGCATGCGCAGGTCGAAGCAGCAGGATGGGCGGGCGCTGAAAAGCTTGCCGAAGGCATGCGGCGGGTCGGGGCAGATGCGGATCATCTCTTCGCTGCGCAGCATGGGGGACCGGCAATCGCGTTCGAGAAGGTAATAGAGGGAGTGCTTCTGAAAATCATTCAGGGGCGTGCTCAGGAGCCCGTCGCAGTGCGGGGATGGAAACAGCGATTCGCTCAGGCCTACGGGGAGCAGTCCGTCTTCTCCGCGGCGGTAGAGCGTGCGGGATACGCGGATCCCCCTGCTTCCTGCCGGCTGTTCCAGCAGCAGGGCAGGCTCCCCGGACAGGGATATCTCTTCCACCTGCACGGTGCCTGTCTGGATGGGGACATCCTGCCCGCCGAGCGAAGGGCGCATCCTGTAGAAAAGGGGGCGGTCTTCTGTATGTTCGGTGACGAAGGTCCCCTTGCCCTGCTCCTTGATGCAGAAGCCCGCCTGCGCCAGCATGTCCATGGCCTTGCGCACCGTGCCGATGCTCACGCCGTGCTTCTGGGCCAGGGCGCTCTCGGTCGGCAGCTGGTCACCGGGCTTCCATGCGCCAGTAGTGATCCTGGAAACGATCTCCTGGTAGATGCGGGAATACGCTGGGGCGAAGGACGGCTTTGCGAGCATGGAAAATTCCTTTAGTCATTTATTCATCTATATGATTGACCCTGTTTTTTTGTCAAGAGCAGGATCCGGGATCGCCTCGCGCATGCCCCAGATTTTTAAATGCAAAAAAAAACTTGCCAAGCACATCGATTTTCTGTACAAGCCTCTTTGTGCCCAGATGGTGGAATTGGTAGACACGCTATCTTGAGGTGGTAGTGCCGACTGGCGTGGGAGTTCGAGTCTCCCTCTGGGCACCATCTCGTTGAAAACATTGGATGTTTTCAGAAAACAGCGCAAAATCGCCTGTAACATCCTTAAGTAACACATTCAGGGTTTGGATAGGAAAGTATCCGAACCCTCTTTTGTTATGTGCTGGAAACGGAGAAAACTTTCAATTATAACACGATTTCAAGCTGTTAGCAAACTTTCCCTATGTACATCCAAAAACGCACCTATTCCTACTATTTTCGGCTCCAGATCCCCAGATCGCTGCGTCCGTCCTATGGCAAGGCTGAAATCTGCTTTTCATTGAATACGCTGGACAGGACAGAGGCACGGCTGAAAGCCTTGGAGTATACCCATCAGTATCTGTTGGAGTTTGAGCAGAGAAAGGCGTTGCCAAAGCAAGTGGTCCCCACTTGCCTATTCTTCAACTGTTAACTTTTTATAATTTATAAGAAAATCTTTCCACCCTGTGCCATACATCTTATAGGTGTTCACCTTCTTCGTATATGTATCAGGTATGGCTTCTTTATAAACAGTCACTTTGGCGTTTGTATGCGTGTGCCTGATTATCTGAAATGTATTATCTATAGTCGTAATGCCATTATTCTTGGCAAAGACCTTCAATAATATGTCTAAATTATTATATAAGTCATAATGTTTGAAGAGTTCCAAGATGACTTCAGCATTTGAAGACATTTTATTGAAGTCTTCATAAAACACTATCAATTCCAAGTATTCTTCAATGTCTATAACGGGAACCTCTATAAATATGTTTGTATCACTATCTAATGCGTCTTTACACGCTTTTATAATTATATTTTGAAAATCTAATAGCAACTTCAAATCAATTATATTGACACAGACATTTAAACCAGCCCTATTTTTATATATTTCACAAACATATTTGCTATTTTTCACAGTAACATATTTCAAGCAATCCAGTTTGCTTTGGTGGACATCGGGAAGATACTGTAATTCTAGTTTATGCCAAATGTTGCTATCGCTATCCAATAAAGGAACGACCTTTTCAAAATCCACATCATAAAATGCTACATTTGATATGACTTCTTGTGATATATCCTGATTTACTAATTCATTCAGGAAAACATCTGGAGAAAGGCTTGTTTGCTCTTGTTGCTTTTTGCGTGAAAAGAAGCCAAACATAGCACATCCCCTAGGTAGGTTCATATTCAATATTCATATAAATCATTTACTTAATATTATTTTTTTTCAAGTTAATTTTTATAAACTAAAATGCCACATAATTACAGTACATTAAAAAACATCAGTTTTCAGGATAGCGTCATACAGTTATTCAAGCTGTTCACGCTTCAATATTCATCCAGTACACATAATAATATTGGTTGGACATATATATGATATTAATTTCTATAAACTTTTTTAGTTTTATATTGACTCTTATTGTAAACTAGTCCAGATTAATAGACAGGAGCCTCTTTCTTCTCTCCCCCCTGAAAGACATAGCGCAACACCTATGCCTCCAAGGAAAGAGGCTCCTCTCTATTCACAGCAAGCTGAACACATCACAATTTTCAGGATGGCGTCATACAGGTTTTTCTATTTGATTTTTAATTGATTATAGTATATTGTATACAAAAGAAGGCGCCTTGTTTTTTCCTCAAAGAGTATGATTGCCGTGGTACTCCTCTTCAGCAAGGCGCCTTCTCTAAAAAAGACGCCAAGTTGCTGTAACCCCCACAATCAACTTACAGCAAGCTCCTCGGATGGCGTCTTTTTTTGTTGCCCAAGGCAAGTTGAGCGCATCGATTTTCAAGACGGCATCATACAGCGTTTACAAGCTGTTTACGCTTCCGCATTCATCAAACCCATAGGATATCGTATTGTCATATATACGATATTAATCTGCTATAAACTTTTCAATCGTCATTGACTTTTATTGTAAAAAAGTCCAAATTAATATGAAAGGAGCCTCTTTCCTGTCCCCTGATAGATGACATAGCCCAACACCTATGCCTTCTAGGAAAGAGGCTCTCTCCTCATATAGAAGACGCCTTTGATTGTTTTCCCAGCTAGTTTTTATTTCCGTTGACTTACTGGGCTTGGCGTCTTTTTTATTGTTGAAAGTTATTTTCAATTAGGATATCTTCATTAGCGAAGACGCCTTGCCATATCCCCAAACGGTTCATAACACAGTAAGAACACATTGGCTTGGCGTCTTCTTTTTTATTCATAGCACATTGAACACATCAATTTTCAGGATGGCGTCATACAGGGTTTTCAGGGAAGAGAGGGGGGTGCGGGCGAGAATGGACCCAACGGAAGCTCGTCGGAGCTCGCCGCTGCATCTTCACACGCAGCATTGCTACACTGACCTCCATACGCCATATCTGTCGTCAGCTCCTCCATGGCTGCTATGGGGGCGACGTGCATTATAGAAGGCTATCCACTCATTGATGCGCAGACGGTTCGGAACAGCCTGCATCGCTGCCAAAG
>JAEEGI010015264.1_pt1 | contig 16004 bp, 14 predicted proteins | sample 8958751 | NCBI WGS metagenome assembly JAEEGI01 (sample SAMN16246545, study PRJNA631951) | gut metagenome | biome: gut microbiome; feature: rumen; material: KS-attached | host: Bos | place: Iran: Karaj | collected 2018-10
TGGTAGGCGAGATGGTAGCCGATGCTATGGAAAAGGTTTCAGGCGACGGCGTTATCACAATCGAAGAATCAAAGACCATGCAGACCGAACTTGATTTGGTTGAAGGTATGCAGTTTGATAAAGGTTACCTTTCAGCTTACATGTGCACAGACATGGAAAAGATGGAAGCAGTACTTGAAAATCCTTACATCCTTATCACAGATAAGAAGATTTCCAACATTCAGGAAATCCTTCCCGTTCTCGAAACAATCGTTCAGAGCGGCGCAAAGCTTCTTATCATTGCAGAAGACATTGAAGGCGAAGCACTTACAACTTTAATCGTTAACAAACTTCGCGGTACATTCAATGTAGTAGCAGTTAAGGCTCCCGGATACGGTGACAGACGTAAGGAAATGCTTAAGGACATCGCTATTCTTACAGGCGGTCAGGTAATCAGCGAAGAACTCGGTCTTGATTTAAAAGAAGTTACACTTCAGGATATGGGTCGTGCAAAATCAGTTAAGGTTCAGAAGGAAAACACCATCATTGTTGACGGTGCGGGAAAGCCTGATGAAATCGCAGCAAGAGTTGCACAGATCAAATCAGCTATCGAAACAACCACATCGGATTTCGATAAGGAAAAACTTCAGGAAAGACTTGCAAAACTTGCAGGCGGCGTAGCAGTTATCAAAGTAGGCGCAGCAACAGAAGCTGAAATGAAAGAAGCAAAACTTCGTATGGAAGATGCTTTGGCAGCTACAAAGGCAGCAGTTGAGGAAGGCATTATCGCAGGCGGCGGATCGGCTTACATTCACGCTTCCAAGAAAGTTAAAGAACTTGCCGATACACTTGAAGGCGACGAGAAGACAGGTGCTCAGATCGTTCTTACAGCACTCAAGGCTCCTTTGTTCCACATCGCTGCAAATGCCGGTCTTGACGGTTCCGTAATCGTCAACAAGGTATACGAATCAGAAGTCGGTTTCGGATTCGATGCTCTTAAAGAAGAATACGTGAACATGGTTGAAGCAGGCATTCTTGATCCTTCAAAAGTTACCAGAAGTGCACTTCAGAACGCAACAAGCGTAGCATCCACATTCCTGACAACAGAAAGTGCCGTTGCAAACATCAAGGAAGATACTCCCGCAATGCCTGCCGGCGGTATGGGCGGAATGGGATATTAAAAAGTCGAAATATCGACAGAGAGGTGATTTCATGAAAAAGTTTTTATGCTTGGCTGCAGGTTTACTTATGATTGCTTCACTTGCAGCATGTACGTCAAAAAAAGATGAACTCGTTATGGCAACAAACGCAGAGTTTCCTCCTTACGAGTTTCATGAAGGGGACAAAATAGTAGGAATAGACGTTGAAATCTGCCAGGCAATCGCTGATGAGTTAGGGAAAGAGCTCGTTATCGAGGATATGGCATTCGATTCGGTTATCACTTCTGTATATACAGGAAAAGCAGATTTGGGAGCAGCAGGTCTTACAATAACGGAGGACAGACTTAAAAACATTAATTTCTCCGATCCTTATGCAACTGCAGCTCAGGTTATCATTATCAAAGAGGATTCCGATATTGCTTCACCCGACGATTTAGTCGGCAAGACAATCGGTGTTCAGCTTGGTACAACAGGCGATATTTATGCCGAAGACATTGAAGATGCTACACTTGAACGTTACAACAAGGGATTTGAAGCGGTTCAGGCACTTCTTCAGGGCAAAATCGATGCGGTTATTATCGACAACGAGCCCGCAAAGGTTTATATATCACAGAACGACGGTTTAAAGATTGTTGACGAAGCATTTACCTATGAGGAATACGCAATTGCAATCGCAAAAGACAACACAAAGTTACTTGACGATGTAAATGCAGCTATTAAGAAATTAAAGGATTCCGGCAAGCTTGATGAAATTGTGGCCAAATACATTTCTGCCGACAACTAGGTGTTCATATGGCTTTTTTTGAGGATATTTATTTAAACTTCATAAAAGACAACAGATGGAAATACATCGTAAACGGTTTGGGAGTTACTCTGAGAGTAACTCTCTTTGCCGTTTTAATCGGTATCGCTATAGGCTTTGTAATAGCGATAATCCGTTCAACTTATGAAAAGACGGGAAAACTTAAAATACTTAATTTTTTGGCAAATATTTATCTGACGGTAATCAGAGGAACGCCCGTTGTAGTTCAGCTTCTGATTATCTATTTCGTAATATTTGCATCTTTTAGGGTCGACAAGATTTTCGTAGCCATTGTTGCTTTCGGTATCAATTCCGGCGCATATGTTGCTGAAATAATCCGAAGCGGAATTATGTCCATTGATCCGGGTCAGATGGAAGCAGGAAGATCACTCGGATTTAATTACATTCAGACCATGTGGCATATCATTATCCCGCAGGCCTTTAAGAATGTACTTCCCGCACTCGGCAACGAATTTATAGTTCTCCTAAAAGAGACTTCGGTTGCGGGTTATATCGCGCTTGAAGATTTGACTAAAGGCGCAGACATTATAAGAAGCCAGACATACAGTCCGTTTATTCCGCTTTTATCCGTTGCCGTAATATATTTGAGCATAGTAATGCTTTTAACATTCCTTTTAAAGAAACTGGAAAGGAGGCTTAGAAGCAGTGAGCGATAATAATGAAAAACAGCTCCTTATAAGTGTTGACAATCTTTCAAAACATTTTGACGATTTACATGCGCTTAACGGAGTATCGATAGATATTTACAAAGGTGATGTTATTTTTGTGGTAGGTCCTTCCGGTTCCGGAAAATCCACGTTCTTACGCTGTCTTAACAGACTTGAGGAACCCACAGGCGGAACGATTCTTTTTGAAGGAATCGATATCACCGACAAGAAAACAGACATCAACAAGCATCGTCAGAAAATGGGAATGGTATTCCAGCAGTTTAATTTATTCCCTCACATGACGGTATTAAAGAACCTTACCTTGGGACCCATTAAGCTTCAGGGGAAATCAAAGGCAGAAGCCGAAGAAGAAGCCATGAAACTTTTGGAGAGAGTAGGACTTGCAGACAGAGCAAAAGCTTATCCCAATCAGCTCTCAGGCGGTCAGAAGCAGCGTATCGCCATTGTTCGTGCGCTTTGTATGAAGCCCGACGTAATGCTTTTTGACGAACCCACATCCGCACTCGATCCCGAAATGGTAGGCGAGGTTCTCGAAGTAATGCGTGAGCTTGCAAAAGAAAACATGACCATGGTAGTTGTAACTCACGAAATCGCATTCGCCAAAGAAATCGCCAACCGCGTTATCTTTATGGCAGAAGGCAAAATCGAAGAAGAAGGCCCTGCAGCCGAGTTCTTCGACAACCCCAAGTCCGAAAGACTTAAAGCATTTTTGGCTAAAGTGCTGTAATCGCGGGCAGCCATGTAAATGGGGGAGCGGCGACCACGCAATACACCGCGGGCACGCTTATAAAGAAATTTATTCAAACTTATAAATATATTTATTACGGAGGAAAAAGATGAGTACAGTTAGACGAATCTATGTTGAAAAGAAACCTGCATATGCGGTTAAAGCGAAGGAACTCTTTAATGATATTAAGGGTTACCTCGGAATTACCAGTGTGACGGGAGTTAGATATCTCATTTGCTATGATGTTGAGAATATCTCAGACGAAATATTTGAAAAGGCTTGCAAGACTGTATTTTCAGAGCCTCCTGTAGATAATTATTATCTTGAGAAATTTGATACCAACGCAACAGATAAGATTTTCAGTGTTGAATATCTTCCCGGTCAGTACGATCAGAGAGCGGACTCTGCTGTTCAGTGCGTTCAGTTCTTAAACGCAGAAGAGAATCCCACAATTCAGACCGCAATTACATATGTGCTTGAAGGCAGTGTAAGTGATGATGAGTTTGAAAAGATTAAAGCTTACTGCATCAACCCCGTTGATTCGAGAGAAGCTTCGATTGACAAGCCCGAGACTTTGCAGAGCGTATTTGCAACACCCGATGATGTTTCGGTATTCGAAAACTTTACAACAATGCCCGAAGACGAATTCAAGAAGCTTTATGATTCTCTCGGACTTGCAATGACTTATAAGGATTTTGCTTTTATCAGAGAATACTTTGCTAACGATGAAAAGAGAAATCCTACATTCACAGAAATCAAAGTACTTGATACATACTGGTCAGACCACTGCCGTCACACCACATTCTCTACAGAACTTGAGAATGTTAAGTTCCTTGCAGGTGACTACGCAGGCGTACTTGAAGATACATACAATGAATATCTTTCCACAAGAAAAGATGTATACGGCGACAACTCCAAGAAGTATGTATGCCTTATGGACCTTGCCCTCATGGCTATGAAAAAGCTTAAAAAAGACGGTAAGCTTGAAGATATGGAAAAATCCGATGAGATTAACGCTTGTTCAATCGTTGTTCCCATCGATGTTGAATACGAAGACGGTAAGGTTGTAAACGAAGAGTGGCTTATCAACTTCAAGAATGAAACACATAACCATCCTACAGAAATCGAACCTTTCGGTGGCGCAGCAACATGTCTTGGCGGCGCTATCAGAGATCCGCTTTCAGGAAGAACATATGTATATCAGGCAATGAGAGTTACCGGTGCCGCAGATCCTACAGTTTCCGTTAACGAAACTCTTAAGGGTAAGCTTTCACAGAAGAAGCTTGTACGCGGTGCTGCAGCAGGTTATTCATCCTACGGTAACCAGATTGGCCTTGCAACGGGACTCGTAAAAGAAATTTACCATCCCAACTATGTTGCAAAAAGAATGGAAATCGGTGCAGTTATGGGTGCAGCTCCCAGACGTGCCGTTATCAGAGAAACATCCGATCCCGGTGACGTAATCGTTCTTTTAGGAGGACGTACAGGTAGGGATGGCTGCGGCGGTGCTACAGGTTCTTCAAAGGTACATACCGTTCAGTCAATCGAAACCTGCGGTGCAGAAGTACAGAAAGGTAATCCTCCTACAGAAAGAAAGATTCAGAGACTTTTTAGATGTGAAGAAGTTTCCGCACTTATAAAGAAATGTAACGACTTTGGTGCAGGCGGTGTATCCGTAGCTATCGGCGAACTTGCAGACGGCTTAAGAGTAAACCTTGACCTTGTACCCAAGAAATATGAAGGTCTTGACGGAACAGAACTTTCCATTTCCGAATCACAGGAAAGAATGGCAGTAGTTCTCGATCCCAAGGATCTTGACCAGTTCCTTAAATATGCAGAGGAAGAAAACCTTGAAGCAATCAAGGTTGCAGATGTTACCGAAGATCCCAGACTTGTACTTGTCTGGAGAGGCAAAGAAATCGTTAACATTAAGAGAGAATTCCTTAATACAAACGGTGCTCATCAGGCTACAAACGTAGAAGTTGAATCACCGAGCAAAGCTGACAATTATTTCTGCAAAGCGGCCAACAAGAAAGTTGAAGCAGCTTTGGCAAATAACGATATTAAGACCGCTGTTATCGAAAGCGTATCAGACCTTAACACCTGTTCACAGAAGGGTCTTGTTGAAATGTTTGACTCATCAATCGGTGCAGGTACGGTTCTTATGCCTTACGGCGGTGCTAACCAGCTCACAGAAATCCAGACAATGGTTGCAAAGGTTCCCGTTATGAAGGGCAAATCCGATGCAGTTACAATGATGAGCTACGGCTTCGATCCTTATCTTTCTTCATGGTCACCTTACCACGGCGCAATTTATGCTGTAACAGAATCCATGAGTAAGATTTGCGCAGCAGGCGGCGATGTAAATAAGATCAGATTTACATTCCAGGAATACTTTAGAAGAATGAGCGAGGTTCCTTCAAGATGGAGCCAGCCTTTTGCGGCTCTTTTAGGAGCGTTTAAGGCTCAGATGGCTTACGGCCTTCCTTCAATCGGCGGTAAGGACTCAATGTCCGGAACATTCCAGGATATCGACGTTCCGCCCACACTCGTTTCCTTCGCGGTGGACGTTGCAAAGAACAACGAAGTTATCACACCCGAACTTAAGAAAGCAGGCAACTCACTCGTTATTTTCAGAATTCCCAAGGATGAGAATTCAATTCCTGTATTTGACAAGGTTCTTGCTCTTTACGATGAAGTTGCAAAGCTCATAAAAGACAAAAAGATTGTTTCAGCATATGTAACCGATGCATACGGAATCGTTCCCGCGGCTGCAAAGATGGCATTCGGTAACGGTCTTGGCGTTAAGATTGACGCAGCAGATGTTAAGTCACTTTTCTCAAATGAGATGGGCAGCATCCTCTGCGAAATGACCGAAGCGGTTAATGACGAATTTGCTTCAACAATCGGTACGGTTGCTGAAAAAGATATCGAAATCAATTCTGTTAAGGTAAGCCTTGACGATGTACTTGCATCATACAAGAAGCCTCTTGAAAAAGTATTCCATTCAAGAGTAACCGAGGATTACACAAAGCTTGACAGACCTGCATACAAGGCAGAGAACGTATACATCTGCAAGAACAAGGTTGCAAAGCCCCATGTATTTATTCCCGTATTCCCCGGAACAAACTGCGAATACGATTCAACAAGAGCATTTGAGCGAGCAGGCGCTACAGTAACCACAAAGATATTTAGAAACCTTAATTCCGCAATGATTAAGGAAAGTGTTGACGAATACGTAAAAGAAATAAAGAATGCACAGATTATCATGTTCCCCGGCGGATTCTCCGCAGGTGACGAACCCGACGGTTCTGCAAAGTTCTTCGCTACAGCATTCCAGAACGAAGCAATCAAGGAAGCTGTAACAGACTTACTTGATAACAGAGACGGTCTTGCACTCGGTATCTGTAACGGTTTCCAGGCACTTATCAAACTCGGTCTGGTACCTAACGGAAAGATTACAGGACAGGATGAAAATTCCGCTACACTTACATTTAATACAATCAACCGTCACATCTCCAAGATGGCTTATACAAAGGTTGTTTCAAACAAGTCACCCTGGCTTCAGTTAGCAGAACTTGACGGTGTATACACATCACCCGCATCACACGGTGAAGGAAGATTCGTAGCACCCAAGGAACTCATTGAGCAGCTTTTTGCAAATGGTCAGGTTGCCACAAGATACTGCGACAATGACGGTAATGTATCCATGGATGAAGAATACAACATCAACGGTTCATTCGAAGCAATCGAAGGTATCACATCACCCGACGGCAGAGTATTTGGTAAGATGGCTCATGCAGAGCGTCGTGACAGAGGTGTTGCAATTAACATTTACGGTGAGCAGGATCTTAAGATCTTCGAATCCGGCGTTAAATATTTTAAGTAATTTAAACTTTGGTCTTTTATAAAGATTGGAGATTTTTATGAAGAAGAATTTCAAATGTTTTTTATTAAGTCTGCTTGTATGTGCATCTGTTTTTATGCCCGTAACAGGCTGTTCATGCAACAATCCTGCAGAAGAAGCAACAGATACCATCGAAGGTATGGCTTCGCAGGAAGAAAAGGCACAGGATGCACTTGATGCGTTTAATGCCGATGCCGATGAAAAGGGTGCGGAAGCAGACGCTATATTTGAAATGGTTGAATAACGGAGAAACAAATGAACTGGAGAGAATACGTAAGAAACGTTACCCCGTATATTCCGGGAGAACAGCCCAAGATTGACAATCTTATTAAATTAAATACAAACGAAAATCCTTATTCTCCTTCAGGAGTCGTAAAAGATGAACTTAAAAAGCTTGCAGAAGATTACGACTGCTTAAGAAGATATCCCAAGCCTAACTGTGACGCGCTTGAAGAAGCATTAAGCGAGTACACGGGACTTAAGCGTGAGCAGATTTTTACGGGTGTCGGATCGGATGATGTTATCTGTACATTGTTTTTAACATTTTTCCATTCTAAACTTCCGGTACTATTTGCGGATATTACTTATTCCTTTTATGAGGTATGGGCCGAGTTTGCGGGATTTCCTAAGGAACTTGTTCCCGTAAAAGAAGATCTTTCAATCGATATTAACGATTACAGAAAAGAAAACGGCGGTATTGTAATTGCCAATCCCAATGCGCCCACAGGCAAGGCACTTCCTTTAAGTAAGATTGAAGAAGTGCTTAACTTCAACAGGGATTCGGTGGTTATAGTTGACGAAGCATACGTTGATTTCGGTGCTGAGTCGGCAATTTCGCTTGTAAACAAATACGATAACTTAATCGTAACCCAGACATATTCAAAATCCAGAAACCTTGCGGGTCTTCGTATAGGTATGGCATTTGCGAGCGCAGAGCTTATCGCAAAGGTGAAAGCCATCAAGTTTTCGATTAACTCTTATACAATGAACGAGCCTTCGCTTCGCCTCGCATCTGCGGTTCTTAAGGATGAAAAATATTTCAGAGAATGCTGCGACAAGGTTATCAAGACCAGAGAGTGGAGTGTTGAAGAGTTTAAAAAATTAGGCTTTTCGTTCCCCGAAAGCAGTGCAAACTTTGTGTTTGTAACACATCCTAAAGTTAACGCAAACGATATCTACAAAGCGTTAAGAGAAAGAGGAATTCTGGTACGTCATTTCAGCATTCCGAGAATTGACAATTACCTTCGTATTTCCATAGGAACAGACGAAGAGATGAAAGCACTTTTTGCAGCTTTAAAAGAAATAGTGGCTTAGAAAACGAAAGGATTCAGTGTAAGCGTAAAAGATTATGACAGCATTAAGAGACGCACTTGTAAACATGTTACTTGACCATCATATCGCGCCCGTATGGATCTGCTTTATCGTAAGCATGATTCCGTTAATCGAACTTCGTGGCGGTCTGATTGTATCAAGTATTTTAAACGTTCCGCTCTGGAAAGCAATTATTTTTTGTATAGGCGGAAATATTATTCCGATTCCTTTTATTCTTCTTTTTATCAAGAGAATTTTAAAGTGGATGAAGAATATTCATTTTCTTAAAATCGACAAATTCGCCGAATGGCTTGAAAACAGAGCAAACAAAAAGAGCGATGCGCTTAAGAAAGGTGAGTTCCTGGGACTTATGCTTTTTGTAGGAATTCCTCTTCCCGGCACAGGTGCATGGATGGGATCTCTCATGGCAGCGCTTTTTGACGTAAAGCTTTGGAAGGCTGTAGTCGCAGAACTTTGCGGACTTATTCTCGCAACGATTATAATGTCGTTATTATCCTATGGCGCACTTGGATCGATTTTCCATTTTTTAGGTTAAATATATGGAAGCATATTCGGAATTTGCAAAGCTTTATGACGGTTTCATGGAAGACGTTCCTTACGATGAATGGTTTGAATTCGTCAAAAAGACTTTGTACGAAGACAATATAATAAACGGTATTATCTGCGAACTCGGTGCCGGCACCGGCAATTTTACGATGCGTCTTGCAGAAGTCGGATTTGACATGATCGGAATTGATAATTCGGACGATATGCTCAATGTGGCTTTGCATAAAAAAGATGAGTATGAATACACAGAAGATCCCGTAAATAAAGTGTCCGATATAATGTATCTTAATCAGGATATGAGAGAGTTCGAATTATACGGCACCGTAAGAGCGATTGTAAGTGTTTTTGATTCAATCAATTATATTCTCGAAGACGAGGAAATTATTCAGACATTTAAGCTCGTAAATAATTATCTCGATCCTAAGGGACTCTTTATATTTGATTTTAATACGCTTCATAAATACAGAGATGTAATCGGTGATTCCACGATAGCCGATTCGAGTGATGAAGCTTCGTTTATCTGGTCAAATTACTTTGATAAGGAAAGTAACATAAACGAATACGAAATTACGTTTTTCGTGGCTTCGGATAATGAAAACGATGATTCGCTGTACAGAAGATTCGATGAATTTCATTATCAGAGAGGTTATACTCTCGAAGAAATAAAAGGATTTTTGGCAGAAGCCGGACTTGAATTCATCGCCGCTTATGATGCGGAAGGATTTAAGGAAACAAGCGATGATTCGGAGAGAATCTTCGTAGTTGCAAGAGAGTCCGGGAAGTAAGGATAAAGAATGGATATAATCGTCAGGGCCACGGCCGCAAACGCACAGATAAGAGTATTCTCGGCATACACAAAGGACATGGTTGAAGAAGCCAGAAAAAGACACAATACTTCTCCTGTATGTACCGCAGCACTCGGAAGACTGATGACAGCGGCTTCAATGATGGGCTCGATGCTTAAAAGCGATAAAGATATATTAACACTTAAAATTGAATCCGACGGACCGATAGAAGGTGTTACCGTAACAGCCGATTCAAAAGGATTCGTAAAAGGTTACGTCGGAAATCCCAATGTGATTTTACCTGCGAACAAGGTCGGAAAACTTGACGTGGCAGGTGCTGTCGGAGTAGGATTTCTTGATGTAATAAAAGACTTAGGATTAAAAGAGCCGTATGTCGGTCAGACAGAGCTTCAGACCGGAGAGATTGCAGAGGATTTGACATATTATTTTGCAAGCTCCGAACAGACTCCTTCAAGTGTGGGCCTCGGTGTTTTAATGAACAAAGACAACACCGTAAAACAGGCGGGCGGATTCATCCTACAGTTAATGCCTGATGTGTCTGAAGAGACCATAGAAAAAATCGAACAGAATTTATCGAAGATTTCTTCGGTTACAACACTTCTTGACGAAGGTAAGGGACCCAAGGAAATACTTGAGATTTTATGTGAAGGTTTAGATCCTAAAATCATCGATATTATTCCGGTAGGCTTTAAGTGCAACTGCTCCAAAGAGAGAGTATCAAAAGCACTTATAAGTGTTGGAAAAGAAGAACTTTCAAAGATAGTCGAAGAGGAAGATTCAATCAATCTTCACTGTGATTTCTGCAATACGGATTACGAGTTCACAAAAGCAGAACTTGAAGAACTTTTGCAGTACGCAAAATAGAAACGGTTTAAGACTGTAATGTATTGTTTTGGGGAAATTGAATAAAAACGAGGTTATGAAAATGACACAAGCAGAAACAGCCTTAAAACTTCATGAAGAGTGGCAGGGCAAACTCGAAACCAAAAGCAAAGTAGAAGTAAAAACAAAGGAAGCACTTGCACTTGCGTACACTCCCGGTGTGGCAGAACCCTGCAAGGTAATTGCAAAAGATAAGGAAGCGGCTTACGTATATACGGGCAAGGCCAATACAGTAGCTGTTATTTCCGACGGTTCGGCAGTTTTGGGACTCGGAAATATCGGTGCGAGCGCAGGAATTCCCGTTATGGAAGGAAAAGCAGTGCTTTTTAAAGAGTTTGGCGGTGTAAATGCCGTACCTCTCTGCATAGATACGCAGGATACCGAAGAGATAATTAAAACGGTCACTTATCTTGCACCCAACTTTGGCGGAATTAACCTCGAAGATATTTCCGCTCCCAGATGTTTCGAGATAGAAGAAAGACTTAAAGCAACACTTGATATTCCTGTTTTTCATGACGATCAGCACGGAACCGCAATCGTTGTTCTGGCAGGTCTTATCAATGCTTTAAAGGTTACAAACAAGAACAAGGAAGAGTGTAAAGTGGTTGTTAACGGTGCAGGAAGTGCAGGTATTGCAATCACAAAACTTCTTTTAAGATACGGTTTTAAAAATGTCACCATGTGCGACAAACTGGGTATTATTTCAAAGGATTACCCTAACCTTAACTGGATGCAGGAGAAGATGGCTGAGGTTACCAATCTTGAAGGCGCAAACGGTACTCTGGCAGATGCATTAAAGGGTGCGGATGTTTTCGTAGGCGTGTCTGCTCCGAATATAGTTTCCGCAGAGATGGTAAAATCCATGAACAAGGATGCAATCATTTTTGCAATGGCAAATCCCGTTCCCGAAATTATGCCCGATGTGGCAAAAGCGGCGGGAGCAAAGGTAGTCGGTACGGGAAGATCGGATTTCCCTAACCAGGTTAACAATGTTATTGCTTTTCCGGGCATTTTTAAGGGTGCTCTTGAAGGCAGGGCAAAACAGATAACCGAGGAAATGAAACTTGCCGCAGCAACTGCTATCGCAAGCCTTATACCCGATGATGAATTAAACGAAGACAATATTATCGTTCCGCCTTTCCATCCTACAGTTGCAAGTGTAGTATGCGAGGCAGTAAAGAACAACATTTAATACAGGGGATTATATGAATTACAATTCCGATACATTATACAAACTGATGATTTTGTATATGTTAAAATCGGCGGCAGAACCTTTGACCTTATTACAGATAAGCACGTTTTTCGTCGAAAAGGAATACACGGATTTTCTGAAGATTCAGGGACATGTAAAAGCACTGGAAGATCAGAATTTCCTGGCCGTCAAAGAAAATCACAATAAAACACTTATCTCCATTACCGAAGAGGGAATGGAGTCTCTTCAGTATTTTTTAGGAGATATAAGTTCCGAGATTAAATGTGACATTCAGGAATATCTGAAAGTCAATTCTACGGAATTAAGAAGAGAAGCATCCATAGTTTCGGACTATTACAAGAATCAGTACGGCGAGTATGAGGCAATTCTCTGGGCAAAAGACAGAGATACCGAACTTTGTACGATTAAGATGACGGTACCGAGCGAAAAAATGGCTGCTGCAATCTGCGATAACTGGCAGGAAAAAAATCAGGAGATTTATCAGTTCTTGACTGAAAATCTTTTCTAAAATAATTATGGACGGGGAATAGAAATGGCCGACAGGAGAAGAAAAAGAAAAAAGAAAAAATCCAATTCCGTATACAAGGTCGTAGCCGCAGCCGTAGGTGTCTGCATGGTAGCGTTAATAGGTCTTCTTGCTGCTTATTTTATCAGCAATATTGACTTTAATTTCAATGAAAAGACACCCGGTACAATTGCCGAAGTCAAGATACTTCCGACATACGAAGCAGCCGTAACACCGACAGAATGGGCAGAACTTGAAAAAAATGTGCCTGTGGAAATAAGCCAGAACCTTCAGATAATGATGGTCGGCGATATGCTTATGCACCTTAATGTTACGCAGTCAGGTTTTAAGGATGACGGAACAAAGAATTACGATCATCTTTTTGAAAGAATTTTGCCCGATATTCAGGCGGCTGATATCAGAATCGTTAACGAAGAGATTGTATTTGCCGGCGAAGATATGGGCTTTTCAGGTTATCCTATGTTTAATACCGCAGAGGAAGTAGGCGATGCCGAAGCAAAGGCAGGCTTTAACGTAATTCTTCATGCGACCAACCATACCATGGATAAATGGAAACAGGGTCTTTTAAACACCATCAATTTCTGGAAGAAATATCCGGATATTATGGTTCTCGGCGTAAATGAAACCAAGGAGCAGCAGGATGAAATTACCGTTTTTGAAAAGAACGGAATGAAGATTGCGCTTCTTAACTATACATACGGACTTAACGGAATGCCTCAGCCCGACGATATGCCTTTTGCGGTTAATTTAATTGATGCCGATTTAATGGACAGGAATATCAAAAAGGCTCATGAAGTTGCAGATTTCGTTGTTGTTTTAATCCACTGGGGCAACGAGTACCAGCTTTATGCATCAAACGATCAGAAATACTGGTGCAACTGGTTTCTTGAAAGAGACGTAGATTTGATAATCGGTGCGCATCCCCATGTTATTCAGCCCATCGAATGGTATACCGACCCTAACGACGGCGACGAAATGCTTGTTTATTACTCGCTCGGCAATTATGTTACCGGTACGAGAGCGGCCAGAGCAGGTGTATATGAGCAGGCTGTAGGCGGTATGGCAAAGGTTGAACTTACCAAGAATGCTCAGGGTGAAGTCGTTATTTCAAGATACGGCGTGGAACCTCTTGTTGCCAATATCGGTAAGGGCGGATATCAGAGTATTTACACATGTCCTTTAAGTGAATATACTGAAGAGGAGAGGAAGAATACTATTCTTGCTTCAAACGACCCCACTTTTACGATAGAGAACTGCGAAGACCTTTGTGAAAAAGTGTGGGGAGATTTGTATAACAAGGGTGAGAAGGAAACCTGGATAACAAAAGAGTATTAGGAGGGTTAAAAAATGAGTGGTGAGAAAAAATCATCAAGGTCACCGTATTTACTGATTTCCGCAATAGTTTTTATTGCACTCGGAATTGCAGTAATCTGGTTCAGAGCTCCCATCGCAGGTATGGTAAACAATATCTTCAAATGGGTTGCGGCAGGAATTCTCGGCGTATTTGCGATAGTTAATATTATTGCATTTGCAAAGAATACCAAAGAGAAGATAAAAGAACTGATAATCGGAGCACTGGCTTTAATTGCCGCTGTTGTTCTTCTTTTATCCGATGTTGCTTTTAAGATTGAAAATCTTTTGCTGATTGTTGTGGGCGTTATGTTCGGACTTTACTTAATCGTTGAAGGTTTTTACAAACTTAAAGCTTCATTTGCCAGCAAAAAGAAATCAACCAAGGCATGGTTTGTTCCTTTAATCCTCGGAATCTTAAGCATAGTACTCGGTGTTCTGCTTATTTATCTTGCAATTCTTGCAAAGATCAGCACGGTTGTATTCGTGGTTATCTTCGGTGCGATTTTGATTTATGCCGGAATTCAGAATATCGTAAATATGTTTTTTAATACAAATGATTAAAATATCGCTTGAAAAATAAATGAAACAGTGATAAATTAACTGATGACAACAGGGGAGCTTGTGAAGGCAGGCTGAGAACGAGAGATACAGCTCGGACCCATAACCTGATTTGGATAATGCCAACGTAGGGATAGAGATTGCTTGAATGTGTTTATTATAAGCAGATGTATCAAGAAGTTGGTATATCTGCTTTTTTAATGCATACATAATATAAAGCAGATAAACCCAAACGAAAAAAACAAAGGAGCTTTTATTATGTTAGGAAACTGTTTGGAAAATGTACGTAAAAATGTACCTCTGGTACACAATATCACCAATTATGTGACGGTTAACGACGTTGCGAATGTACTGCTTGCATGCGGCGGAAGCCCGATTATGTCGGATGAGCCTTTAGATGTGGAGGATATTACATCCATCTGCGGTGGTTTAAACATCAATATCGGAACGCTTAATCAAAGCAGCATTAAAGGAATGTTTCTTGCCGGCAAAAAGGCAAACGAACTTAATCACCCGGTGCTTTTGGATCCCGTAGGAGCAGGCGCCTCGAAATTAAGAACCGATACGGCCGTTAATCTGATAAAAGAAATTAAATTTACGGTAATAAGAGGCAATATTTCCGAGATTAAAACCCTGGCTTTGGGAAGCGGAACAACCAAGGGCGTTGATGCCGATGTGGCAGACGCCGTGACAGAAGAAAACCTCGATTCGGCTGTTAAATTCGTAAAAGATTTTGCCAAAAAGAGCGGTACAATCGTAGCAATTACAGGTGCCATCGATTTGGTAAGCGATGCAGATACATGTTACATAATAAGAAACGGACGTCCCGAAATGGGTAAGATAACAGGAACAGGATGTCAGCTTTCGGGCCTTATGACAGCATATATTGTTGCCAATCCCGACAATCTTTTGGAGGCGGCAGCAGCATCCGTTTGCGTAATGGGACTTGCGGGAGAAATCGGCTGGAAGAATATGAAGAGTGAAGACGGCAATTCAACATACAGAAACCGCATTATCGATGCGATTTACAATATGGATGCGGACACCTTAAATAAGGGGGCAAAATATGAAGTGCGATAAAAAAGATTTACTTTTATACGCTGTAACAGACCGCCACTGGCTTGACAAAAGGAGCCTTAAAGAAGTTGTAAAAGAAAGCCTCGACGGAGGAGTAACTTTTGTACAGCTTCGTGAAAAAACACTTGAAGACGACAAGTTTTTGGAGGAAGCGAAAGAATTAAAACAACTCTGTAAAGAATACAATGTGCCTTTTGTAATTAATGACAATGTGGATATTGCGATTGCCATGGATGCGGACGGAGTTCATGTAGGCCAGAGCGATATGGAAGCCGGAAATGTAAGAGAGAAGTTAGGCCCCGATAAAATCATAGGTGTATCCGCTCAGACCGTTGAACAGGCGGTTTTAGCCGAACAAAGAGGCGCGGATTATCTGGGTGTCGGAGCGGTATTTCCCACAGGCTCAAAAGACGATGCGGTTGAGGTATCGCATGAAACACTTAAAGC
>JAEEGI010015267.1_pt1 | contig 16004 bp, 15 predicted proteins | sample 8958751 | NCBI WGS metagenome assembly JAEEGI01 (sample SAMN16246545, study PRJNA631951) | gut metagenome | biome: gut microbiome; feature: rumen; material: KS-attached | host: Bos | place: Iran: Karaj | collected 2018-10
AATTGGGGTCCGGCGGACGCGTTCCATTCTCAGGAGCCGAAGCGTGTTGTTCCAATCGTAAAGCTCTTCACGGAATGCAACTGCAACATGATTCGCTGTTGGGGCGGAGGCGTTTATGAAGACGACGAGTTCTTCGACTACTGTGATGAACACGGCCTGCTCGTCTGGCAGGATTTCATGTTCTCCGGCCATAAATACCCGCAAGCGCCGTCGTTTTTGGAAGCCGTTCGCCGCGAGGCGGAAGCCGTTGTCCGAAAGTTGCGCCATCACACGTCATTGGCCATTTGGTGCGGCGATAACGAATGTGACCAGAAGTACTTAGGCCATCGTGAAGATCCACGGCAGAACAAAATCAACCGCGAAGTCTTGCCGGAAGTCCTTTCGCGAATGGATCCAACGCGCCCCTATCTGCCGAGTTCGCCATATCTTTCCGACAAGGCGTTCGAATTTGCTGATCTCCGTAATACATGGGCACTTACGTTGCTCATGCCAGAACGCCATCTGTGGGGCTCCCGTGAAAATTTCCGCCAGCCGTTCTATACCGACTGCATGGCGAAATTCGTCAGCGAAATGGGCTGGCATGGTTGCCCCGCCCTGTCGTCGCTGCAAAAATACATTTCTCCCGAACATCTCCATCTCGACCATATTGACCTGCTGGATCCGCAGATGGCGCACCATGCCTCCTGCCCATGGGACGTTAGCGGCCTGCGCGGCCGCAACCAGATCATGCCGTTGCAGAACGATGAATACTTCACCGATCCGCCACAGGACTTCGCGAATTTTGTCTTGGCAAGCCAAATCCATCAGGCCGAAGCATTTAAGTACATCGTTGAACACTACCGTCTCGCTCAAGACTGTGGCGGCATCCTCTGGTGGAACGTCATGGACTGCTGGCCGCAACTCTCCGATGCGGTCGTTGATTACTATTTCAAACGGAAACTCGCGTTCTACTATCTGACGCGTTCGCAACAACCGTTCGCCATCATCTGCTCGGATGTCGTCGGGCACGCCAGCAATATCATGGCCGTCAACGATTCCTCTGCGGCCATGAAAGGCACGTTTGAAATCAAAGACGCCGAAACAGGCAACGTCATCCTGCAAGGCACGATCGATGTGCCGCCGCGTTCGCAACGACAGCTTGGGCGCCTCCGCAACGTCCGCGCCCACAACGCCTTGTGGCTCATCACATGGACAACGCAAAATGGCAGCGGCACCAATCATTTCTTCGCAGGCAACCGTGTCATGTCCTACGAATGGTACAAGTCTCTTCTGCCCACCATCGCCGCGCTCGACAACTCGTTCTCACTGGAATCATTACAATAACAAAAGGGGAAACATCATGAAAAAACTCACGCTTCTTCTAATTGCCTGCATCGCAACCATCTGCATTGCGCAAGACAAGATTCCCGCCATTATCACCACGCCTGGCGAACTGGACGCCATCAAAGGCCATGTACAAGGCGCATGTTGCTCCGACAGCGCCATCTACCTCTCCCATGCAGGCGGTATCTTCAAGCTTGATTGGAACGGCAAAGTCCTCAAACACACGGAGTTGCCACAACATACAGGCGACATCTGCTACTACAAAGGCCGCATCTACGACTCGCTCTCCAATCCACAAGGCTTCAATCTCATGGTGCTCGATGAAGACCTCAACGTCGTCGGCAAATACAAATTCCCTGGCGGTGATGGTGCAACTGTCCTCAACGACGTGCTTTACATTGGAACAGGCCCATGCCCTTCACAGCCCCACCGCTACAGCAGCATCTCCACATTCGATTTGAACCGCATCAATAAAGCCGAAAACGAACAACCGAAGGACGGTACCGCTATTGACTTGAGAAACACGTTCCTTTCAAAAATGACGCTGGACTACGGCTCTGAAACGAACTACGGCGTGCAGGATTTCGCTAATGACGGCAAATACGTCTACGCAATGTTCTACGCGGCTAACGGCGGCGATCCATGCGTGATTCTCACGCCTGATCTGAAAGTCGTAAGAACCGTTCGCTTCGATGCTTCCACAGGTTTTGACTTCCTGCCGCCATCCCGAAACAAGAGCTCGAATCCACGCTTTTTCCGCGTCAGACACATCGGTGAATGGCGTAAGCAGAACGCGAAAACACAGCCTGCACAGGTTCGTATCGAATTTTTCGAAATCGTTGACGGCAACTTCATCAACATCACGGAGAACTGACAGACACCGTTCAAGATAGATCGTGAAAAGATTCATCCTATCATTAATTACCTGCATCGCAACCATCTGCATTGCACAGGATAAGATTCCCGCCATCATCACCGAGCCAAGTGCCTTGGCCGCCCTAAAAGGGCATATCCAGGGGGCCTGTTGTTCCGAAGACGCCATCTATCTCTCGTATATAGAAGGCATCTTTAAGCTTGACTGGAACGGCAAGGTCCTAAAGCACACGGCATTACCGAAACACACAGGCGACATTTGCTACTGGAAAGGACGCATCTACGATTCGCTCTACAATGACGTGGACGGCGAAACCAACATCATCGTGCTTGACAACGACATCAATATCGTCGCCAAGCACAAAGCCCCCGGCGGAGGTTGTGCGACCGTTCACGACGGCATCCTCTATGCAGGCACGGGCCCAAGAGACTCCAAGCCGCACCGTTTCAACAACATCACGATGTTCAATTTAGAAGACTGCCGCCCCATCGCCACGATGACGCTGGACTATGGGTCCGAAACAAGATATGCAGCCCAATGCCTCGCAAGCGACGGGAAATTCATCTACGCCGTCTTCTACGCGGCCAATGGCGGCATGCCCTGTGTAATTCTCACGCCGGATCTGAAAATTGTCAAAACTATTCGTTTCAATGGCTCCACAGGCTTCGACTTTCTGCCATCATCACGCAACAAAGGTCCGCACCCACGCTGTTTCAAAGTCAGCCACATCGGCGAATGGCGTGTTCCGGCCGGCCAGCCGAATCCTGCGCAAGTCCGTTTCGACTTCTTTGAAGTCATTGACGGTAAATTCATCAATATTACGACTAAGTGACAAATAACGTCCGCATGTGTTTGATTATTCCTCATAAGATGGTAAATTAATTAATCTTATCTTATTTGGACATTCGCATTTTTACTAATAAATTACAGTTATTCTAATGGAGGAAGGAAGAGAGGAACAACTGCAAAGCAGAGAGCTCTTGCTGTGTCTCCAAGGATATAAAATCAAAAAACACAAAAACTCTAACATTATGATTTAAAATAACTTGCAAATTCTGATCAGAATTTGCTAGATGTCTTTTTCCATGCCACTTTCCATTGAATCAAAGCTCATAGAAGATGACTATTATTTAATAGATACCATTCCGGAACATCGATGGTATCCAGTCTATTGCAAGCCCAACAAGGCAAAGAAACTCGCCGAACTGGCGGCGCAAAAGAATATTTCATGGTATTTGCCGACGCTTCCACACTCGCGCATAACGCGAGGCCGCCGTATCGCCACGCAAATCCCGATGTTTCCCGGTTATGTGTTTCTCTGTCTGAACCGCCTCGATAACTGGCAAGTCAAGACATCCGGTTTTGCTCTCCGTATCCTTCCCGTTACAGAAGAAACAGAACCGAAACTCATCGAAGATCTTAATAAAATCCGTGAATTCGAACTTATCAGCCATACACAACCTGTCAAAGTCCGCGCGGATCTTATTCCAGGCAAACGATTTACTGTCACACACGGCACGCTGAAAGGCACCGAGGGAGTCATCGTAAAACGTAAAAATCGCACTGAATTCATCGTTTATCTTGAATTTCTCGGCTATTCCCTAGTCACGATTCCAGCACTGGATCTTCTCTGACTTTTTTGTACTAGATTACCTTATATGAATAATCAGGAAGGTATATTTACACTAAAAGTCAAAATTGCAACCAAATTCCAACAATCGTCCCGAGTCTAGTTTCATTCATACACCATGTCAACGCCACTTGTCAGCATCCACTGTCCCACATACAACCATGAAGAATATATCGCTGATTGCCTAGAAGGCTTTCTTTGCCAGAAGACGACGTTCCCCTTCGAAGTGCTCATCCATGATGATGCTTCACCAGACGCAACTCCTGACATCATAAGAAAATACGCGGAAAAATACCCAGACATCATCAAGCCGATCCTACGCGAAACCAACATCCATTCCGTGCCAGGCCACCGCAGCATTAAACTCACCAACCTCGAACGTGCACAAGGAAAATATGTCGCATTTTGCGAAGGAGATGACTTTTGGTGCAACCCCTATAAGCTCCAAAAGCAGTTCGATCTTCTGGAAAGTCATCCAGATTACACACTTTGCGGCTGTGGCATTTACTATCTCAACCATCTCCAGAAGACTTATACACCGCAAGGTTTCCCCACAGATGAATGGCCATTGTCACAGGATGAAGCCTGTAGACGCATCTTCTTCAACTGCCATCCATTCCATACCCCCGCCATTTTCTTCCGCATGGACACATTCCGCGCCATTCAAGACGCCTGGGAACGTGATGCCAAAAACGCGCCAATGGGGGACACACAACTTTTCTATCATTTTTCGACCAAAGGGAAATTAGGATACATCCGTGAACGCATGGTCACTTATCGCCAACATGCTTCTTCATTTTCATCCTATGACGATGCTGAAAAAGCAAGAAAATTCGCCCAACGTTCATTAGAAACCCACATCCGCATGGCCGCCAACATCAACCATCCAGAATGGGCCGATGAATTCAAAAAACTTGCGGAGGCAAAACTAAATGCCGCGACGGCCGCCCCTTCCTTATCCGCCACTATCCATAAGAAAATCTCCGTCATCAAGCGTTTCTTCCGAGGTGACTACGCTAACTTCCGCAAATATCTCGCTTTATCTCCAGCCGAACGTGTCCGCATGTTCGTGCAACCATAAAGGACATTCATAATGTTGATTACACTCGTCGTAAACTGCTATAACCGGGCAAACATGGTTCGGACAGCGTTGGATTCCGTATGGAACCAGACCTACCGCCCCATTGAACTGATTATCGTCGATGACGAGTCCAAAGACAACACGATGGAAGTCGTCGAGCAGTGGCGTTCTGAACATCCTGACACAAAGGATTTTACGTCAATTGCGAAGACCTTCCCGAATGGTAAACCTAGCCTTTCGCGCAATCGTGGCTTGGAACTAGCACATGGCGACTACATCCAATTCGTCGATGACGACGACTGGATCTACCCCAATGCCGTTCAGGCCAAAGCGGAATATGCAAAACAGCATCCCGACTGTGATCTCATTGTCAACCAACTTGACTACTATCGCAACGGCAAGGCATTCGCCTCGTCCCATATTACCCTACCGGATGATCCCAAAAATCTAGTCGAACACCTCCTGCGCAATGAATGCCTCCTCGTGGCGACACTGATGTTCAAGACTAATGTTTTACGGGCGATCGGTGGTTGGAAGGCCGACCTGCATTTTGCCATGGATGCAGAAATCACTCTCCGCCATGCGATGAACGGCGGTACCATCGGCCTTGTCGATCAATCACTTGGCGCATATCGCTTCCATAACACAGGCCGCCGCCAATGCACAACGTTTCGTGACCGTCTTCCCGATGATTTCCTCGTTAAATTCTATGACCATCTATTCAACATGGCCGTCCAACGCGGCTATGACACATCGGCTAATCGCAGTGCCTTTGCATATTGCCTTCGTTTAGATGCGCATGATCAAATCCGCCGTGGCCGTTATAACTGCGCACGTCTATGTTTTCAGGCGGCCGACAGAATCGAAAACAATCAAGAAGCTGCCGAACAATGGAACGATTTCCACGTTCCGCTCTCCTGGCGCATCGCCGCCTTGAGGCAATCAATCAAGAAATTTATAAAATCGCTTTTATTCTTCAGATGACAAACTAACAGCCAGTCATTGACGGTCTCCCTCCGATAACAAATAATGCTTTTTCATTTCGTCAAGTATATCCTGTTTCTCACATAGATAGCGTCCTCCATCTATGTCTTCCATAAGTGTCATCATTCCAACTTATAATGCCTCTCTTTTGATTGAAAGGACATTGCATTCCATCATTCAGCAAGTTGGCAGTCATAACATAGAAATCATCATCGTCGATGATTGTTCGACTGATAATACAATCGACGTTGTGAAAAACCTTGCCATCCCATTTGTCAAAATATTGAAACAAGACAGCAATCAAGGCCCCGCCGCCGCGCGAAGTCGTGGACTCATCGCCGCCACAGGCGACTACATCGCTTTTCTTGACGGCGATGATTTCTGGGAGTCGGATTTTCTTGACAAAACAACAGCGTTTCTGCAAAGTCATCCTCAAGCCGTCGCCGTCAGCGTCATGCAACGCCATAAGACCTTCAACGGCAAAGATTCCATCGTACCGTCACAACCACCGGTCCAACAGCCTGTTCTGTTGGACGACTTCTACGATTTCTGGGCGAAATACAACCATGTCTGCACAGGTTCCGTACTTATCCGTACTGCAGTCGCAAAGGCAACAGGTGGACAGAGAGAGGATTTAAGAGTCTGTGAAGATCTTGAATTCTGGGCACTTATAGCAACATATGGCTCATGGGGTTTCATTCCAGAAGTCCTTTTCACAAGCGACGGTGGTATCATTACGAACACAATTGGCTGGCGCACAAAGGCCCGCAAACGCTGGGCATCAGCCGTGCCAATTGACAACTGGTCACGGAGAATTGTGGCCAGACTTCCTGAACAACTAAAAGACAGCTTCCCACGCGCCCAAGCCCGTATCGCCCGTGGCCTTGCCTACTCCATGATGATGGATGGACGCTACGAAGCCGCCCGGCAAGACGTCCTCAGATACTCCGCCCTCTTCCCGAAAAACCGTCTCAATTCCATTTTCGCCCTCTGCAGCCGTTCACGCTGCTTATGGTTCCTTTTCGCAACAATTCTTCGAATCCGCGAATACCTTCGCTGATCCGGTATTACCATAATAACCAGTCATGCAACTGAAAAGTCTGCTAAATCCTACAGATGGCCCCAATATCAAGATGCTCATACCCATCTTGATACCGATTCTGCGCAATACGATTTTCTTGCGCCGTTACCGGGCAGACGTCAGCAATTACACTGCCATCGATGGACTCGCCATCTTCGATATCATGGTCATTGCATATTGTGCATACTGGCTTTACAAGAACCAGAATCAAATACCTTGGAAACATATTTGGTACGGAACCGTCAAATGCTGGTTCGGATACTATATGTTCGCACTTGTTACTATCCTGTGGCGAATCAGAGGCAGCAGTGCCCTCTATATCTGCTACCGTGCAGGTACCATGCTGATTCTTTCTGCATATATCTATATGCTTTTCACAAAGTTCCGAACACCACAAAATGCCTTTAAAGGGTTACTTAACTATTGCATGGGTTTAACCTTGCTACTATTTATTGGCAATGTTCGAAATGGGACCCTGCACACAAACACCTATTCTGTCAGCGCAGCCGTCATGGCTTGCCTAGCCTTGTCCGCATACCGACGCAATCTATTATCAAGTGCAGAGCTAAAGCCCTATATATTCGGAGGTCTTTTCTTCCTTCTCATCGGAACAAGTTCAGCCAGTAATGTTGCCTTCGTGTGCGGACTTATTTTCATCTACAGTTTTAAACACAATCGTTTCCATCTTTCATTCTTCATTGTCACGTTATTTTCTCTCTTCGCCGCCTATTATTTCGGCAAACGCATGTTCATCAAAATCCTCTTCCCGAATAAATCAATACAAAATGTCACATCTTTACATGGACGTTTATATCTATGGACTGGTTATATAAAAATATGGTCGAAACGCCCATTCATTGGATGGGGATTCGCCGTTGGGGAACGCGCAGGCAGGACTTTTAACTTCATGTATGCGCTCTCCGCCCATAACGGCTATCTCTCCATTCTCATCAATACCGGCCTGCTAGGATTAGCCTTTTGGCTTGTTCTCTTTAAACGCCTTCTCAAATCACTGATGCTCCAAATTATCTTTGACTCCCCCTACTCGGTAGCAGTCGCAAGTGCCTTCCTTGTCATCGCCGTAAACAACAATAGCGTGCCCATCATCGGCAGCACATGGGGCCCACTTTCCACGCTCGCTTTCTGCTTGCTCGCCTTCTGGAACTTATGGTGTGAAAACGCCCCGAAAGGCTTCTATCAACAAAACAATGGACCGCAAAACGACTAAGAAAAGACTATTCCTAGTTGATGTCTGGCTCATCATTGCTTTGCTGCTTGTTATTGCCGGCCATTGTAGTACACGCTTCGCGCCACCTTGGTATGATGCTTTGAAAAGCTGGATATACTCCTTCCATATCGGCGCATTCTTCTTCATATCTGGTTTCCTTATCCACTATAATCGAAAGCCATTGAAGAATAAAGTCGATTACTTTTGCATTATTAAAGACAAATTCCAAAAATTCGCTGTTCCATTCGTCATATTGGGCATCCTTCTCTCTCTCATCCCGCTCGTCCAACATCATTTTTCAGCAAAATCAATACGCACTGCCCTGAATCTCTTCCATCGTCCGACCGCCTCATATGTCATTTTCCTTTGGTTCATTTACGTCTTGTTTGAATTCTATTTAATCACACCATTTATTTCTTCAACATATAACAAATCCATCAGCTTTTTTCTTCTTGTAGGAATCGGGCTAGCCATCTATCCAATTCCAACCAATCTGTTTGCTCTCCATCTCTTCTCTCGCCATTTTCTCTTTCTCCTCCTTGGTGTCATTGCAGCTGAAAACATTGATATCCTTCGATGCATCCCCCACTTTCCAGTGTATCTTCTCGCTTGCTTTTTCTTGTATCTCTCCATCTACCATCCGGGGCTCTTCTATCCAGCAAGCGGTGTTCTCGCACTACCTTTCATGTTGGCCTTGTCATGGATGTGCGCTTATCTGTTTCAACCATGCCGCGCCCTAATCGAACACATTTCCAAAAACTGCTTCGGCATCTATCTCTACCAAATGATCGCCATCCAGATTCTTGCCAGATTCTTTGCATCATTGCCCAATCCTTCCAGACTTTTCCCACTGTTTTTGATTCTGGCCATTCCGTCCGCGATCATCTTCTCGCTAGCTGTCATAAAAATCCTCAATCTGCTCTCAACGCGTATCTTCCATCGTGCTGTTCACTGACATAAATTATTTCATCTTCCTAATCATCTGTGCCTTGGTCTATTCAGGCCTTCCACAGAAATACAGAGGATGGTTTCTGCTGGCGGCAAGCTATGTCTTCTACGCAACCTTCGACTGGCGTTTCACATTCCTTCTGCTAGCCCAGACACTTATCTGCTTTTTCTGCGCAAAATTCAGAAAAACGGCACTCGCCGTCATCCTCTCACTTCTCGAACTTGCTGTTTTCAAATATCTTAACTTCTTTAATGATTCCTTCCGGTTACTTTTTGAAAGTCTTCGCCTCCCCTATCTCATCCCGCATCTGAACATCCTCCTGCCCGTCGGCATATCCTTCTTCACCTTCCAGTCGCTCGGATATGTCATCGACGTATCGCGCGGTAAGATCCAGCAGGAAAACGACTTGCCCCGCTTCTCGCTTTTCACGGCCTTCTTCCCGCAGATCGCAGCCGGCCCCATTGGACGTGCCGATGAACTTCTCCCGCAAATCAAGGAAGCCAAACGCCCAGCCGTACAGCAGATTTCAGAAGGAATACAGCTCATTATCTGGGGGCTCTTTCAAAAAATGGTTGTTGCAGATCGACTTGCCTCCTACATTACCCGTGCCTATGCCTCCCCTAAAACCGCAACAGGCGGCACGCTCATGGTCGCCTCCGTCTTCTTCTCCATCCAAATCTATGCCGACTTCTCCGGCTATTCCGATATCGCCCGAGGGTCCGCGAAATTCTTCGGTATCGACCTTCGTAACAACTTCAATTTCCCATACTTCGCGACCTCGATACCAGACTTCTGGAAACGGTGGCATATCTCCCTGACCTCTTGGTTCCGTGACTATCTCTACATCCCGCTTGGCGGCAATCGCGTCTCCAAACCGAAATGGATCCGCAACCAAATCGTCGTCTTCCTCCTAAGCGGCCTTTGGCATGGTGCCAACTGGACGTTCATCCTCTGGGGCGCGATCCACGGAATCTTCAATCTCATCCATGTCTTGATCTTCGGCAAGAAGAACGAATCCAAATCACGGATTATCAATATCCTACGTTGCGCAGTAACCTTCATCATCGTCAACACGGCATGGATTTTCTTCAGGGCACCGACATTCAAACGCGCCATCCAAATCATCTCCCGCATCTTTACACATCCAGGCAGGCCGACATTCGGTGTCGCACAAGTCATATTCGCCCTCAACATCATTGCCATTATCATTCTGTTCAGTGTGGATTTCGCTGCCTATCGCGGCTTCACCGGAGAACGCTGTCCAGACTTCATCCGTATTCCAGGATATGCTCTCATCGCCTGTCTGATCGCCTTGTTGGCCGCATCTTCCAACTCTTTCATCTACCTCCAGTTCTAAAACTACCGTGTCCACCGCCACAAAAATATCACTCATCAAAAAATGTCTTGTCGGGCTGTTGATCTTCGTCATTGTCAACATCCTCTGCCTCAAGCTGTTCAATCATGGTTTGAAGCAGTACTATTGCCTTTGGCCTGCGGACATCTTGATCATCGGCCATTCCATGTCTGAAATGGCCATCGACCGCGATCTGCTGGAGAAACAGACAGGCCATTCCGTTGCAAAATACTGCATGAACGGGACTTCCATTCCAGATCGTCTCGTCATGATTCGTCACTACATCGAATCAACAGGACACAAGCCGAAGGCCATCCTATATGATATAGGGCCACGTTCCTTCTCCGATGGTCTTGCCGTTAATTCGCACGCGCTCTTCTATCCGTTTATCAATGAATCGCCTACCGTCGCGAAATATGTCCGCTCCAACGCCACAGCGAAAGATTATTATCTGAAAATGCTTGTCCCGCTTGCACGTTACGACGATACGCGTATCGGGGCCGTTATCCGCGGCTACCGCCATGACTGGAAGAACCGCTCTGTCAAACAATTGAATATCGAGCATCTCAAACGACAAATCACAAAAGGAAGCTTTTGGAAAGTTCAGCTCAAGCCTGATACGCAAGCCGTCTTCGAAGAAACACTCGATTTTCTGAAAGCACAAGACATACGCCTCATCCTTTTATACCTTCCCAATGTAGATATTCTGAACAATGCCGAACCAGAAAAATCCGCTGAAGCTCTTGATTATATAAAAGAAACTGTTTCACATTATTCGAATGTCACGTTCATCGACGCAAACTCCCCCTTCGAATCGCGTCATGAACTTTTTATAGACCCTCTCCACCTTAATCCAAAAGGGCAACTGGAAGTAACGACTTTTTTGGCCAATAAAATCGACTTCCCGTAACAGCCATCATTGTGTGTCATGAACATCACCTGGGTAACACGCTCGTTTCTAGATTATCGAGTTCCAGTCTTTGCGGAACTCGATAAACTGTGCGACAACCATCTGACTCTCATCTACAATAAGGAAATCGTCCCCGAACGTTGTCAGAATAAAATAAACCTTATACTTGGTAACAGGGCTATCGGTCTCACAGGAGAAGTTCGACTAACCGGCAAAAACAATGCTCCAATCGATAATGTCATCCACAGGAGCATCCGTATTCCATACCAGCCGAATCTTTTGAAAACCGCACGCGAAACCAAGCCAGATGTCACTGTCTCCGATGGTTTCTTTCAATGGACATATGCGTCGCTGCTCCTCCGCGTCCGAAACCACATTCCACATATGATGTGTTACGAACCGACTAAAATCACGGAAGCACATGCACAATTCTTCCGCACATGGTATCGTCAATTCGTATCCCGCTGGATAGACCATATTTGTTGCAACGGAAGCCTCTGCAAGGAATACACTATGACTCTTGGCTATCCTGAATCGCAGATTTCCACAGGCCAGATGGCCGCCGATTCCGAACAACTGGCCCAAGCTTGCAAAGCCATCCCACCGACCGCCATTAGCGAATTACGTGTGAAATATGGTCTTGAAAATAAATTGATATTTCTCTACGTAGGTCGTCTTATCGAACGTAAAGGTCTACGACAACTTCTTGAAGCATGGGATGTTGCAAAGCCAGATGCAGTTCTACTGCTCGTAGGAGACGGTCCGGAACGCCAAACTCTTGAAGATTTCTGCAAGCAACACCGCACCCATGGCGTTGTATTCGCAGGAGCCATCGACTACGATTCCATCGCCATTTTCTATAAATCCGCCAACTGTTTCATTATTCCTACTCTTCAGGACAACTGGAGCCTCGTCGTGCCAGAGGCCATGTCCTGCGGACTTCCAGTCGCGACATCCATCTACAATGGTTGTCACCCAGAACTCATCCATCCCGAAAATGGCTGGATATTTGATCCATATAATACACAGGATACAGCGGAAGTACTAAAACGCATCGTTACCCATAAAGCGGATCTGCCAGCCATGGGAGACGCATCTCGAACCATCATCTCCTCCTTCACACCACGACAGGCTGCAATCGCCATCTACAACGCCTGTCAGCAGGCCATCTGCCATTTGTCTTCACATCATTGATATTTCATATGTCATTCTTTTCCAAATTCAAGGAAAAATTGTTCTTTCTAAGATACGAACTCGTCAAGCCTGGTTCGAGACGTTACTTCGAGCAACTGCAAAAAGAACAGTTTCTACCACCTGACGAAATCGAAGCCCTCAACTGGCGCCGCACACAAGCCCTGCTCCAATATGCTTTCGACCATGTTCCCTACTACCGCCGCCGTTTTACGGAAGCAAGCTGCACGCCACAGGACATCAAAACTCAGGAAGATTTCAGCAGTTTACCCGTCCTCACTCGCAAAGATCTCATGGACAATTTCGATGAACTTCTTTCGGATGAAGTGTCATTGAAAGATGTTAAGCTTTCCACAACAGGCGGTTCCTCTGGAACTCCAGCAAAAGTCTATCATCCCAAGAAGGAAATTCGAGCAGCGAATGGCTGGCGAATGCTCGGTTGGTGGAACATCTCACCAGCCGCTGACTGCGCGGACGTCTATCGTGATGTCCACACGTCCATGAAAGCACGCATCATGCATTTCCTCCAATGGTTCCCCACCAAGCAGATCCTCCTCGACGCCACGAGCTTCACGGAGAAGGACATGCGCGTTTTCCTGGACGAATTCATCCGCGTCCGTCCGGAAGTCCTACACGGCTATGTCGGCGCCATGGACAATCTTGCGGAATACGTCCTGCAGCACGGCATTCAGCTGCCGCCGCCAAAAGTCATCTGGGTGACCTCCGCCCCCATCACGCCCGTCCAGCAGAAGAAAATCGAAACAGCCTTCCATGCACCGGTTTATGACCAATACGGCTGCTGCGAAATCTACTGGCTCGCCGCGGAATGCCCCGCCAGAAACGGACTGCACATGTTCTATGATACAAGGCGTTTCGAATTTCTGGACGATGACAACCGCCCCGTCCCTAACGGCGAATACGGCAACATCGCGATTACCGATCTGCAGAATTTCGCCTTCCCGCTCATCCGCTACTTGAACGGCGACCGCGGCCGGCGGCTGGACAAACGCTGCACATGCGGCTGCAACCTCCCCCTGATGGACAAAGTGAAAGGCCGCGTTTCCGAAACGTTCACGCTCCCGTCGAAGACACGTCTCAACGGCGAATTCCTCACGACATTATTCGATAGCACACCGGAAGCAGTCAAGCAGTTCCAAGTCCATCAGTTTGCGGATGCTTCCATCGTCATTCGGGTCATTCCAAATGACGCTTATCCCAATCTGCACGAGACACTTGAACATGTCCGTTCCGCCTTAGAAGAAGCCGTCCACGGGGAAGTCGCCGTCACGTTGGAACGCGTCACGGAAATCCCCCTCCAAAAAGGCAAGATGAAATTCGTTACATCAGATTACAAAGCCTAAAGCAACTATTGTTCTATCATCTCCGAAACATAGTTCCATAAATGTTCAAATACCGTAAACGTACTTCATTTATCGTTGTTCGCTCTTATAACGATATTCTTGCTCTTCTGTAAAAAACTTAAAAACATGTTCATTAGCTTGCCTAGTCGAGAGCCATCACGCTCCATCAAGCCTTATTTGGACACATAAACTTGCTAATACCTTTATTGGTGAATATATTTTGTCGCTGTATCACGTCGAGCGTTAAGTTCATTTTAAGTTTGTAACCCATAATTAACTAAACGGCATTATTATGCTAGACTTCACAAATAAAACCTTGTTAATCACTGGGGGCACAGGTTCCTTTGGTGGAACTGTTTTAAAGCACCTCCTAAAAACAAATTTTAAAGAAATACGCATTTTTTCCAGAGATGAAAAAAAGCAAGAAGACATGCGTATCCAATATAAGAATGACAAACTCAATTTTATTATTGGTGACACAAGAGATTTTAAGAGCATTAACAATGCCATGCAAGGCGTAGATTATGTTTTTCAAGCAGCCGCTTTAAAGCAAGTGCCTTCATGTGAATTTTATCCCATGCAGGCAATTCAGACGAATATTCTAGGGTCGGAGAATGTCTTAGAAGCCGCTGTCGTTAATAATGTTAAAAAAGTTGTTGTTCTAAGTACGGATAAAGCCGTATATCCGATCAATGTCATGGGAATGACAAAAGCATTGATGGAAAAGCTTGCCATTGCCAAATCACGCGATTTTCGAGTTAAACAAAATGGATGTACAATATGTGCAACTCGTTATGGTAATGTCATGTGCTCAAGAGGCTCGATTATACCATTATTCATTGAACAGATAAAAAATGGCCTGCCATTAACAATTACCAACCCAGATATGACTCGCTTCATGATGTCTCTTGATGAAGCTGTTAAACTTGTCTTATTCGCGTTTGAAAATGCCCAGCCTGGAGACTTGTTCGTGCAAAAAGCACCCGCAGCAACTATAATGACTTTGGCTCAGGCTATAAAGGAATTGTTCCATGCAGACAATCCAATCAACATTATAGGCGCTCGTCATGGAGAAAAAATGCATGAATCATTATGCAGTAGTGAAGAAATGTCCAAGGCTGAAGATCTTAATGATTTTTATCGAATTCCGGCTGATTTCCGTGATTTGAATTATACCAAATATGTTTCTAATTTTGGATATAGTTTTCAAATGGAAGCATACACATCAAATAACACCAAGAGACTTGATGTTAACGAAATGAAAGATTTGCTCCTCAAATTGGACTACATTAAAACTGCACTTCAGGAGATTAACTGATGATACCACTTGTAAAACCTTTCATGGCTCCTCCCGAAGAGCTCATGCCAGCTCTGCAACAAATTCTCTATAGTGGTTATATCGCTGAAGGGGAAGCTGTATATTCTTTTGAGAATAAAATTCGAGATTATTTTGAAAATCCATATATGTTAGCCTTGCACTCCGGAACGGATGGGCTTCATATTGCTTTGCTCTTGGCAGGGGTAAAACCTGGGGATGAAGTTATTAGTACAGCAATGACTGCAGAACCGACCAATACCGCCATTGCCATGACTGGAGCTAAAGTCATTTGGGGAGATGTCGATTCCAGAACAGGCCTTCTTTCACCAGAAGATGTTAGGAAACAGATAACGGAGAAAACAAAAGCCATTATGCTTGTGCATTATGCTGGAATGGTTTGTGATATGGAAGCCTTCAATAAATTATCTGCAGAAACAGGTATTCCTATAATTGAAGATGCGGCACATGCACTGGGAAGCAAATTCGATGGGAAATATATCGGGAATAATTCCCCATATACCGCATTTTCTCTTCAAGCCATCAAACATATGACAACTGTAGATGGTGGAATTTTAGCAGTCAAAAATGAAGCAGATTTTGAACGTGCAAGACGTCTTAGATGGTTTGGTTTGGATAAAAAAAGTAGTCGATTGAATAACAATATCAAAGAAGTAGGTTTCAAATATGCCATGAATAATGTCAATGCTACCATTGGCATAG
>JAEEGI010015270.1_pt1 | contig 16000 bp, 9 predicted proteins | sample 8958751 | NCBI WGS metagenome assembly JAEEGI01 (sample SAMN16246545, study PRJNA631951) | gut metagenome | biome: gut microbiome; feature: rumen; material: KS-attached | host: Bos | place: Iran: Karaj | collected 2018-10
GATAGCATCCTTTATCCCAGTCAAGCCGTCCGCACATAGAATCAGGATATCCTTGACGCCCCGGTTGCGAAGCTCATTCAGCACGGACAGCCAGTACTTTGCGCTTTCATTCTCTCCGACCTGAATGGACAGTACTTCCTTCCTGCCCTCGCAGCTGATTCCCAGAATAACGTATGCCGCCAGTTTTCGGATTACGTTGTTGTCTCGAACCGAGTAATGAATGGCATCAATGAACACCACCGGATAAATCTCGCTCAGGGGCCGCTTCTGCCACTCTTCGATCTGGGGAAGCAGTTTGTCCGTCACGTCCGAGATGAAGCCCTCTGACGCTTCAAAACCGTAGATATCCATGAGCGTGTCGGATATCTGCCGCGTGGTCATCCCCTTCGCATACATGGAGATGATTTTCTGATCGATCTCCGAGATATCCTTCTGGCGCTTTTTCACTACCTTCGGCTCGAAGGTCGACTTCCGATCCTGGGGCACTTCGATCTCCATGCCTCCGTAGCTCGTCGTGATCCGCTTGCTCTTATACCCGTTCCGGGCGTCGTCGCTGTCGGAACGCTCGGACTTCTCATACCCCAGGTGCTCATCCATCTCTGCTTCCATCATTTCCTTGATGGTGCCGCCTAACAGATCTTTCAGCGCTTCCTGTATGTCCGCGGCGCTTTCGATGTTGTATTCCTGCAGCAATCCCTGGATGATGTTCCGTTTCCCTTCCGTCATTGGTCCCGGTTTGTAATACAGTGCCATTTTCGTTGATATGACCCAAAATGCCCAGGATGAGATTATCCGCCGGGATGAATTGGGCCTGTAACAGCAGGCTGCTCAAAGTGAATACGATTATATCCAACCACCATATTCAGCGCGAAAATTCGGAGAATCCGATGGCGAGGATGAAAAGTTTTGTTTCAATAAATTCGGAGTAAAAAACATAAAATTTCGGATAATTAATAGTAAAAATAAAGTAAATGGTAAAAAAGAGGCAAATACACACAAAAAATGCGTTTTTTACATTGAAAAACAATAGGGAAAATGTTTTAATATAAGTGAAACAGTGCTTGAATAATTCGAGGAAAGGGGAAAAGAACCTGTGAAAAACAAAATGCGGTTTCAGCGGTACGCTTTTCTGCTGATCATTCTTCTGCTTTTATCCCTTTCCGGTGCGGCCCAGGCCGATGGGGGAATGGAAAACTATTCGGCTTATTTGGAAGCGTGGGGCGGAAAAGAACAGGTCACGGCGTCTTTTCCACTGTATACCTCGGAAGGAAAGGCGTTCAGCGAAGGGGATTCTTTTACGTTTTCTTTTTCCGCCCCGCAGGATATGTTCGGCTATCCGGTTTTTACGTATCGCGTGACGGGAAACAACATTTTGGATAACGCTTATTCTCTGCTGCTGGATGGAGAAACGCCCTATCAGGAGTGCGGAGCGCTCAAGCTGGAAAGCCAATGGCTGATGAACGGCCCCTTTGAAAAAGACCGGTACGGCAACGAAGTGGTGAGCATGCCCATCAAGGACACGGGCGTTCTTCAATGCCGGATGCTGGGCAAGGCCGGGCTTTACAGCCGGGGCATGGGATTATACCTGACGGCGGGAGAACATGAAATCACCCTCCTTTGCCGGGAAGGGCCCTTTGAACTGTACAGCGTCACCTTGGAAACGGATATTGTCCCCCAAGCGCAGGCAGCTCAGGGAAGCTTGGCTGGCAGCGGCATCATTACGATTCAGGCCGAAAACGTGCCCGCCCGGAATAACCCCAACGTGCGGCCCGCGGCGGATTATGATCTTCGGCTGACCCCGTACAGCAATCAGGAAAAGGTGATCAATTATATTGAGGATATTTCCTATCACTACGCTCTGGACGCGCTGACCTATGATTTTTCCGTGGCGGAGGAAGGGTTTTATGGCCTGGCCCTGCGCCTGCGGCAGGCGGAGCTGGCCAATTTTCCGGTGTTCCGCACCTTCTATGTGGATGGGAAAATTCCTTCCCCAGCTTTTATGGACGCGGCGTTTTCCTACTGCCTGAATTTTGAAAACCAAACGGTAAAGGATGAAAATGGGGAGCCCGCTCTTGTGTATCTGACGGCTGGCAACCATACCCTGACCATTCAAACCTCCCTGGATCCCGTCCGCCCCGCCGTGCTGCAATTGAACCGCATCTCGGATGAAATGGCGGCCCTGGCCCTGGATATTACCAAAATTACCGGCGGGAACACCGACTTTTTCCGGGATTTCAGTCTGGCGGATTTTGATTTCCACATCGCGGAGGATTTGGCCCGATGGATTGGCGAATTGGAGGAGGTTCGTTCTTTCCTTCGCGGCGTGGCTGGAACAGAAGGAAGAATCGGGGCACTGAGCAATCTGGATATGGCGATTGATACTTTGGAATTGCTTTCTCAAAAGCCCGATGATCTGCCTAAAAAACTGGGCCAGTTCAGCCAGGGCGCGTCCTCGGCCCGGTCCTTTCTGGTAAACATGACGGAAAGCCTGCAAAACAGCGGCATGGGCCTGGACAGCGTTCATTTTTATACCGATGCCGCTTTGCTGCCCCAAACCCCCAACGCGGGAGAACAGCTCAGCGCCGCCGCCCAGCGCTTTGGGGCGTCCTTTGGGGATCAGGGCTACGCCGCGGGCAACGAAACAGAAGAAGGCACCCTTCAGGTGTGGGTGAACCGGCCCCGGCAGTACCTGGAAATTTTGCAGCGCATGGCGGACACCTCCTTTACCCCCCAGACCGGCGTGAAGGTGGATTTTTCCATCATGCCGGATGAAAGCAAGCTGGTGCTGGCCAACGCCTCCGGCAGCGCGCCGGACGTGGCCCTGGGCGTATCCTCGGGCCGCACCTACGATTTGGCGGTGCGTGGGGCGCTGAAAAACTTGCGGGACTATGCGAATTTAAACGAAGTGGGCCGCTGGTTCCCCGCGGGGCTGCTGATTCCCGGGGTGTGCGACGAGGGCTTGTATGCCCTGCCGGAAACCTTCAATTTCTATGTACTGTTTTACCGCAAGGACATTTTGGAAAACATCGGCGTTTCCGTACCGGACAGCTATGAGGATGTGCTCGCCCTGCTGCCCACCCTGCATCGGTTTGGCCTGAATTACAACAATTTCGTGGCCAACGTGATCGGCTACAAGAGCTTTTCCATCACCACGCCCTTCCTTTTCCAGGCGGGGGGCAGGCTGTACGAAAACGGAAACATCCATATCCTGCTGGACGAACCGGAGGCGATCCGGGGCCTGCAAACCCTGACGGACAGCTTCATCATCTACGATATGGATTATGAAATCAATTCCTTTTATCAATCCTTCCGGGACGGCACCCTGCCCATCGGCACGGCCAATTACGCCATGTACAATCTGCTCATGAACGCAGCGCCGGAGCTAAGTGACCGCTGGGGCATTGCCCTGTACCCCGGGCTCACCGATGAAAACGGCATTGTGCAGCGCTGGACCAGCGGGGCGGAGCAAAGCTGTTTCATCTTTTCCTCCACGAAAATGGAAGCGGAAGCCTGGCAGTTTTTGACCTGGTGGATGAGCGAGGAAACCCAGACGGAATTCGCCTTCACCCTGCAATCCACCCTGGGCAACGAATATTTGTGGAACAGCGCCAACACAGCGGCGTTCGCCAATTCCCCCTGGCCCACGGAGCACAAGAAAATCATCGCGGAACAGATGCAGTGGATTTATGAGGCCCCCCGGGTGCCGGGCAGCTACATGGTGGAGCGGGAAATCTCCAACGCCATCAACGCCGTTTGTCTGGAGGGAAAGAACCTGCGGGAAGCCCTGGATGAAGCGGTGAAGCGTATCGACCGGGAAGTGGAGAGGAAGTTAGAGGAATTCGGGCGCATGGAAAACGGGCGCCTGACCGCCCCCTTCCTGGCTCCCGATCTGGACATGGTAAAGGAGTGGCTGCAATGATGAAAACAAAGCCCCTGGCCGCTCCCGCGCGGCGTCCCCAAAGCATCCGGGCGGCCTACGCCTTCATTGCCCCGTATGTGCTTCTGTTTTCCCTGTTCATCGTGATCCCCGTGGCCATCGCCATCGGATTGTCCTTTACCAACTTCAACACCATCCAAATGCCCTCCTTCGTGGGCTTCATGAATTATGTGAATCTGCTCACCCGGGACGCCATTTTCATGCAGTACGTGCTGCCCAACACCATCCTGTTCGCGGTGATCGTGGGGCCGGGGGGCTATGTGCTCAGCTTTTTTCTGGCCTGGTGCTTAAGCCAGATTTCCAAGGGCCCCCGCACGGTGCTGGCGCTGCTTTTGTACAGCCCCTCCATGACCAGCGGCGTGGCCATGACGGTGGTATGGCGCATCCTGTTCAGCGGCGACGAGCGGGGATATTTGAACGCGCTGCTTTTGAATCTTGGCTGGATCAGCGAGCCCATTGCGTTCCTGCAGTCCTCCGAATACCTGATGCCCGTCATGATCGTGGTGGCCCTGTGGAGCAGCATGGGCGTGGGGTTCCTGGCCATGCTGGCGGGCATGATGAACATTGATGAAAGTATGTACGAGGCGGGTTCCATCGACGGCATCCGAAACCGGCTGCAGGAAGTATTCTATATCACCATTCCCCTCATGAAGCCCCAAATGCTTTTTGGTATGGTGATGGCGGTGGTGAACACCTTCCAGGTGGGCTACATCGGCGTCAGCCTGTCCGGGGCCAATCCCACGCCCCAGTACGCGGGCCAGTTGATCGTGAACCTCATCGAGGATTACGGCTTTATCCGCTATGAAATGGGCTACGCCTCCGCGGCCTCCGTGGTGCTGCTGATTTTGATTTACGTGATCACCAAGCAGTCCGGCAAAATGTTCAAGGAAGACTGAGAAAGGAGAAGGCTGCATGAAAAGAATGCTTCTGCTTTGGGCGGCCCTCATCTGCCTTCTTCTTTCGCCCTTTCAGGCGCTGGCGGATGAAGCGCCGTATTATACCCTCACCGAAACCTACGACGGGAAGCGGGTGTATTCCCAGAACGGCTATCTGCCGGAAAAAACCTATTACGAATTTGACGAAAAAGCCCTGAAACGCCCGGCGGACCTGTTTGTGGATGGGGGCACCCTGTATATTTCCGACGAGGGCAACAAGCGGGTGATCCAATGCACCCTGGATGGCGAACTGATCCGGGTGATCGGGGATAAAAAGCTGTTTTCCACCCCCGCTGGGATCTATGCCCGGAACGGGAAGCTGTATGTGTGCGACAGCAAGGAAGATGCCGTATTTGTGTTTGATACGGATTCCGGCGAATTGCTGCTGACCTTAACGCATCCCGGCACCGCCCTGTACGGCCAGAAGAACGCCTTCCGCCCCCTGAAAATCGCGGTGGACGAGGCGGGCGGCATGTACGTGATCAGCAAGGGCAACACCAACGGCATCGCCCAGTTCAGCGCGGATGGCGCCTTCCTGGGGTACTTTGGGGCCAACAGCACGGAAATTTCCTTAGAGGAAAAAATCAAGCGCCTCACCTATACCCAGGAGCAATTGAATATGCTCAAAAAGAACGTGCCTTCCACCCCCACCTCCCTGGCCATGGATGCGCGGGGCCTGGTGTACACAGTGACCACCGGTTCGGAAACGGTGAAGCGCCTGAGCATGAGCGGGCTCAACATCATGCCCGCCGTGTCCTGGGGCTTCCAGAACGCCGTGGATATTGCGGTGAGCAAGGAAGAAACCGTTTTTGTGGTGAATGAGCTGGGCTCTATCATGGAATATACCCGGGATGGGCGGGTGCTGTTCTATTTCGGCGGCGAGGATTTGGACCGCACCCGCATCGGCCTGTTCGTGTCCACCGTGGCCATCGACGTGGACGATGAAGGCAGGCTTTATGTGCTGGACCGGGACAAGGCCCTGGTGCAGCGCTTTGAAATCACCGAATACGCGTCCTTGGTGCATGAAGCTTTGGCGCTTTATCAGGAAGGGCTGTATGCCCCTAGCCAGGAACCCTGGGAAAAAGTGATACGCCTGAACAGCATGTTCGATTATGCCCAGATGGGCCTGGGCAAGGCCTATTACAAGCTGGAACGTTATGACGACGCCCTGAAAGCCTTCCGCCTGGGCGGCGATAAGGCCGGCTACAGCGACGCTTACTGGGAAGTGCGCAACGCCTGGGCCCAGCAAAATATCCTGTGGCTGATTTTCGGCATTGCCGGGTTGATCCTTCTTCGGAAATTATGGAAGGTGTTGAAAACCAAATGGCGGCCCGCGGCATGTTTTTCCCAGGCCGTCGGGCGGGGAATGGATCAAAAGCTTCTCCGGGAAATCCGCTTTATGGGCTATTTTCCCCGAAACCCGGCGGACGCCTATTATGGCGTGCGGTTTGAAAACAAGGTGTCCGTGCTGTCCGCATCCATTCTGTACGGGGCCATGTTCCTGATTTTCCTGGTGAACAAATACGCCTGCGGCTTCCTGTTCAAGGGCGTGCAGGACGGGCACTACGAAATCATGAACGACGTGGTGCTGGTGATCGGAGGCCTGCTGCTGTTCCTGGTTTCCTGCAACCTGATCTGCTCCATCCGGGACGGGGAGGGCACCTTCAAGCAGATGTACTGTGGCCTGGCCTACGCCCTCACTCCCTACATCGTGCTTACCCCCATCGTGTTCGGCCTGTCCTTCGTGCTTACCTATAACGAGGCTTTCATCATCACATTGCTGAACATCATTTCCCTGGCCGGCTGCTTCATCCTGATCGTGATGATGGTGAAAACATTGCAAAACTATTCCTTCCGGGAAACCATCGTGACGCTGCTGCTTTCCCTGTTCACCATGCTCATGATCGTGATTGCCCTGGTGATTGCGGCGGCACTGATCGCTCAATTGTGGGAATTCCTTTCCGGCGTTTGGAAGGAGGCGAGATTCTATTATGAAAGCTAAAGGATTTTGCCTGCTGCTGCTTTTGCTGCTTCTGCCCTGCATCGGCATGGCGGAAACCCATACGGTGGAAAATGAAGGCTATGCTTTGACCATAGACGGTGAAACCATGGCGCTGACGATGCTGGATAAGGCCAGCGGCAAGCTGTATGCCAGCGGGGCAGACCCGGACAGCGTGTCCGGCAACGCCGCCTGGAAGGGCTTCCTGTCCTCCTCCTTCAGCATTGATTACGTGTCCGGCACCAGCACTTCGGCCCAGCGGGCGGACGTGTGCACGGGAGAAGCGCAGCTTGCTATGGAAAAGCTGGAGAACGGCGCGGATTTCACGGTGGATTTTCCTTCCCTCGGTCAAAAAATGAAGGTAGAAATCCGGCTGGAGGCAGACGGGCTGTCCATTTTGGTGCCGGGGGACGCCATTCAGGAATACGGCGAAACCCAGCTTTGTGGCCTGTACCTGCTGCCCTGCTTCGGCGCGGCGCGCCTGAATGAGCAGGCGGGCTATATGCTGATCCCGGAGGCGGCGGGAGCCATCATCGCCTTTTCCGATGGCAAGGGAATGGGCAACACGCCTTATATCAAGCGGATTTACGGGGCCAACGTTGGGGTGGACCGGAGCACATCTTCCCGCCTGAACCGCCCCGCGGAGGAAATCACCCTGCCGATTTACGGCATGGCCTATTCCGAGGAAGGCGCGGCTTTCCTGGCCGTGGCGGAAATGGGGGAGGAAGCCGCGGAAATGCTGGCCTATCCCGGCGGCGTGATCACGGAATACAATTGGGCGGCGGTTCACTTCATCCTGCGGGAATCCTATATTCGCCAAACCACCCGCACCATGGGCCTTCCCGCCCGGGAAACCAATGCCTATTGCCGGGATATGAAGGTGCGCTTCTATTTCCTGCAAGGGGAGGAAGCCAGCTACGCCGGCATGGCCCGGAAGTACCGGCAGGTACTGGAGGCTCAAAACGCCCTGCAAAACGCCGATACCTCCTACCGCCCCCGGTTGGATTTCCTGGGCGCGGAAACGGAAAAGTTTCTGTTGTGGGATCAATTGGTGCCTATGACCACGGTAAACCAGGCGAGGGAAATTTTACAGGACGCTTTGAGCCGGGGCCTGACGCCGCCCCTGATCAATTACCGGGGCTGGCAAAGCGGAGGGCTTTCCAAAAACTATGGCAGCGGGGCTGTGGGGCTGGAAGGCAAGCTGGGCAGCATGAAGGATTTGGCGGCCCTGCGGAATGAAACTCAAGCCGCGGGCGGAGCGTTTTTTCTGGAAACCGATCCCGTGCTGGCGAACCCGGGCCACATGTACAATATGCGCCTGGACATCGTGCGCTCCATCGGCCAAACGGTGGCGGAAATCCCCACGGGGAAGGAATTGTACCCTTCCATGTATTACCTAACGCCCCGGCGCACGGCGGAAATCCTGGCAGATTACCAAAAGACCCATCAAGCCGATTTTTCCGGCGTTACGCTGGCAACGCTGTCCAATACGCTGTTTTCCTACTATTCCGCCGGAAGGAACTATACCCGGGGCGAGGCGCTGGAAAGCGCACGGGAAGCGATGGGGCGGCTTGGAGATATGAAGCTGGCCCTGAAAAATCCCCTGGCGGCTTACTATCCTTACATGGCGGCATATCTGGATCTGCCCCTGAACTGCACCAGCTATTCCTTCATCACCGCCGAGGTGCCCTTCCTGCCCCTGGTACTCAGCGGCCATGTGCCCTGCTTCGGCAATTACAACAATTTTGATTCCAACCAGCAGCGGCAGCTGCTCAAGCTGATCGAATACGGCGCGAACCCCTCCTTCCTGATCACGGCGGAGGAAGTGCAAAAGCTGATGAATACCAATTCCTCCGACGTGTTCACGGCCCAGTGGGATGTCATGGCCGATACGGTACTCAAAACGGATGAGGAAATCCGAGCCCTCCGCGCACAGATCGGAGATCGGGTGATGACGGATCACACCTTGCTTTCGCCGGGCGTGGCCCAGGTGCGCTATGGTGATGATGTTTTCCTGCTGGTGAATTACGGCGATCAGCCCTGCACGGTGAACGGAACGCAGGTGGAGCCCCTGAGCTATGCTTTGGTGAAAGGGGGCGGGGCGGAATGAAAAAGAAACGTTTCGGCCTGGTGGCCCGGCGGGAAATGAAGGGCTACATCTTCCTGCTGCCCTGGCTCATCGGCTTTGTGTGCTTTTTCGCGGTGCCCCTGGTTCAATCCTTCATTTACAGCCTAAGCAACGTGAAAATGACCGCCGCGGGCCGGAAAATGAGCTATGTGGGCTTTGACAACTTTAAGTACCTGTTCAATGAAGATACGGTGTTTACGGGCCTGCTGACCGATTTCTACCGGGAAGCCATCCTGCGCCTGGCGGTGATCCTGGTGTTTTCCCTGGTGATTGCCATGATGCTGAACCACAACATCAAGGGCAAGGGCGTATACCGCACCATCTTCTTCCTGCCCATCATCGTGGTGTCCGGCCCGGTGCTCCAGCGCCTGATGGACGAGGGGGCCACCACCGTGCCGCTCATTGAAAGCTACGGAGTGTCGGGCATCATTTCGGAACTGCTGCCCGCTTCCCTGGCCAATCCCTTGAACGGTCTGTTTACCCAATTGATCCTGGTGCTCTGGTATTCCGGCGTGCCCATCCTGATTTACATGGCGGGCCTGCAGAAAATAGACCGTTCGGTATACGAGGCGGCGCTGATCGACGGCGCGGGGGGCTGGGTGGCCTTCTGGAAAATCACCCTGCCCGCCATTCAGCCCATGATCCTGATCAACGGCATTTACACCTTGGTGTTTCTGGCCACCAGCGGCCTGAACAGCGTAATTTCCGAAATCAATTCCCGCATGTTCAATACGTCCTTTGGGGGCGGCTACGGCGTGGCCTCCGCCATGGCCTGGGTGTATACGCTCACCCTGGCCGTGGGGCTGCTGGTGATCTATCTGGTCACCAAGCCCCGAAAAGCCACGGTGGTTGAAGTGAGCAAAACCAGAGAGCAGATCAGGGTGGAGCGCTTGCACGCCCAGCGGGCCGCCGCCCGGAAAGGAGGCGCGGCATGACCACGAAAGCCAAACCCTCCGCACGGAAAAACAGGGCCCAGGCCATCAAAAAGGCCCTGGTGGGCAGCAACGGAAAGCTGGGCCTGGGGGCCAAGATCTTCCTGTATGTGATGCTCACCTCCCTGGGCTTTGTGTACATTTACCCCATTCTGCATATGGGGGTCACCAGCCTGAAATCGCTGACGGATCTGCTGGACCCCTCCGTGCAGTGGCTGCCCCATCAATTGAGCCTGGATAATTACCAAAAGGCCCTGGAGGTCATGGGCTTCCGGGAGCATTTGATGGATACGCTGCTGGTATCCTTCCTGCCCAGCCTGTTCCAAACCTTTTCCTGCGCCCTGGCGGGCTATGCCTTCGCCCGGTTCCGGTTCAAGGGAAAGAATGTCTGGATGGCCTGCGTGCTGCTCACCTTCATCGTGCCCTTCCCGGTGCTCATGGTGCCCACCTACACCCTGTATTCCGATTACGGCATCTTAGGCTCTATCCTCACCATGATCCTGCCCGCCGCGGCCGGCCAGGGCCTGCGTAGCGCCATCTTCATTCTCATCTACAAGGCGTTCTACGAGCAGACCCCCGCCTCTCTGGACGAGGCCGCCCGGGTGGACGGGGCCAGCGAAAAGCGCATCTTCTTCACCATCGGCGTGCCCCTGGGCCTGCCCGCCATGCTGACCACCTTCCTGTTTTCCTTCGTGTGGTACTGGAATGAAACCTACACCACCAGCCTGTACATGGGCAACGCCGCCCTGGGGGATACCCATAGCGTGTCCACGCTGCTGATGGAGCTGAGCAAATTTGAGGACAGCTACAAGGCCTACCTGGAAAAGGTCAGCGGCTGGGCCGCCAAAATGGGCGGGGCCACCAACATTCAAAACGAGGCCGTCACCATGGCCGGCACCATTTTGACCATCCTGCCCCTCTTGATCATCTACTTCTGTTTGCAGCGGTACTTTACCGAAGCCATCGACAGAAGCGGCATCACGGGTGAATAACCCGATATCTTTGCGGAAGAAGGCGGTGCGTTGCCTTCGGTTCCGTGTCAGATATAGCAATACCAAGAACAAAAAAGGAGGTTTCCCCATGAAAAAGCTGCTTTCCATGCTGCTGATCCTGGCGCTGGCGATGAGCGCGATGCCCTTTGCCCTGGCCGAAGGATTGGAACCCCTGACCACCGATGAAATCACCTTGCGGTATGCCTGCTGGGGCCAGGCGGAAGCCGGCGAGCCCGAAGTGCTGCAGGCGCTGATCGCCCAGTTTGAAGAAGCCCATCCCAACATCCACGTGGAATTTGTGCCCATCGATCAGGGCACCTGGGACGCGGGCCTGACCAACCTGGCCTCTCAGGGCCAGCTGCCCGATGTGTTCTGGGTCTTCTCTGTCAGCGCCGCCGTGTCCAATGAGTGGGCCCTGGATCTGACTGAATTCTATGAAAAGGACCCGGACGCTCAGGAGCTGTACCCCACCATGGTGTCCAGCAGCAAGATCGGCGGAAAGAACTATTCCTATCCCGCCGTGCTGTTCCCCCACATGGTATTCATGAACAAGACCCTGTTCGATAAGTACAATGTGGATCTGCCCTCCACTGACTGGACCTGGGACGATTACTTCGATCTGGCCGAGGAGCTGAGCCATCCCGAGGAATTCTATTTCGGCGTTTCCAATCCCCTGTATGTGGATTTGTTCCCCGCCGCCATCAACGGCAACCAGGGCAAGTTCGGCTGGGACGGCGAAGCGTACCACTTTGACGACGCTTGGGTGGAAGCTGTGGAAACCCGCGCCGAAGTGATCAACAACAAGATTTGTGAGTGGATGAGCGCGGAAGACAAGGAAGCCGTGCTGGGCGATCCCGGCGCCTGGCCTCCCGGAAAGGGCCGCACCGCCATGCACATTGACTGGCCCTGGACCATGGCCATGTTCAACACCACCGTGAAGGAAGAAACCGGCTGCGAATTCGTGTACTATCCGCTGCCCATGGGCGAAGGCAAGGGCGAGTTGGCCATCGTGGATAACGGCATCATCGCCGCCTCCACCGAGCATCCCCGGGAAGCCTGGGAGCTGGCCAAGTGGATGAGCTGGGGCCCCATGGCCGCTTTAAAGCGTCAGGAAACCTACCGTTCCCTGGGCTATCCCGTCAGCCGTATGCCTGTGGTAAGCACCCCCGAAGTGTGGCAGGATCTGGTGGACAACGCGGACGACACCATCAAGGGCTTCTATGAAGCAGTGCTCACCCGCGGCGTCAACTTCGTTCCCTCCAACTGGCCGGTGTGCCCGGGCTGGGGCGAAATTGAAGCCTACTACAATTCCAACGATATCAACGGCAAGATCCTGCGGGGCGAACTGAGCGCCGCCGACGTGGCCGCCGAATTGGAAGAAGTGGCCAACCGCGGCCGGGACAACTACCTGGCCTCCATCGCGGAATAATCCCATTCAGCTGACGCTGAATGGCGCATGAAAGCGGAATCGGGATTTCGCTTTCATGCGGGGCATCCATTTGCTGTAAAATGGCATTCTCGTCCCCTGACGGGGCCGATAGCGCTCATTTTACGGCCGCAAATGGATAGAGGAAGCGGCTTTCAGCCGCTCCTCGCCGCCGCGCATGTCGCCGGCTGCGGATTACAGTCAAGGGGTGTTCCCCCCTTGACGATTCCCCGTGGACCCGGCACTTGATTGCTTATCTGTTGCTTGATTGATAACGATTAAGAAAAGATATTGATTTGTTCGTTTAGTTTCCCCGGGGAGGCGCGACGCACCCGCGCCTCCCTTACGGGAAGGACAACTCCATGGAAAGGCAGGCTGTTCCCATGCGCAGAACGCGATTCAACCCGGACAGATTCCATCTGAACCAGCTGCCCATGTATGCGGTGCTGGTTCCGCTGGCTTTGTTTATGAGCCTGCCCATCCTGTTTATCATTAACCATGCCTTCAAGCCCATTGAGGAATTATTCGCCTTTCCGCCCCGGTTCCTGGTCAGCAATCCCGTATGGGACAACTTTACCAAGCTGGCCCGTCAGGCCTCCCAGGGCGGCATTTCCATCAGCCGCTATGTGTTCAACAGCCTGGTGGTCACCCTGTCCGTGGTAGGCTTGAGCGTCGTCATCAGCTCCATGGCGGCCTTCGCCCTGAGCAAGCTGCGCTTCCGGGGCAAAAGCACCTTAATGGAAATCAACAATCTGGCCATGATGTTCGTGCCCGTTGCCGTGATCATTCCCCGGTATCTGCTGATAGACAAGCTGGGCATGATCAACACCTATTTCGCCCATATCCTGCCCCTCATTGCCATGCCGGTAGGCATGTTCCTGGTGAAGCAGTTCACCGATCAGGTGCCCGATTCCCTCATCGAAGCCGCCATCGTGGACGGCGCGGGGTACTTCCGGGTATTCTTTAAAATCGTTCTTCCGCTGGTGCGGCCCGCCATCGCCACTGTGGCGATCCTGGCCTTCCAATCGGTGTGGAACAACACCGAAACCTCCATCATGTTCACCAACAAGGAAAACATGCGCACCCTGACCTTCTATATGAACACCCTTGCCAGCAACACCAACGCCGTAGCGGGCCAGGGCATTGCCGCCGCCGCGTCGCTGATCATGTTTTTGCCTAATTTGATCCTGTTTATCTGCATGCAGAGCAAAGTGATGAACACCATGGCCTATTCGGGCCTGAAATGATAAAAAGGGGGATTCATAAAAATGCTGAAAAAGCTTGTGATCGTCCTCCTGGGAGTGATTTTGATGCTGCCTTTTTCTTCCCTGGGGGAGGATTACCAGAACCCCATGACCATCCCGGGCCAGTACCCGCCCATCAGGGGCGCGTCCTACGATTACGGCATCGGCGACCCCTTCGTGATGCGGTTCAACGGCCTGTATTATCTGTACGCTTCCTCCTGCGAGGACCGGGTGCGGGTGTACACCAGCCGGGATTTAATCAACTGGGAATTTCAGGGCTGGTGTACCGAAAATAAGGACGTGTATTTCGCCTACGCGCCGGAGGTGATTTACTGGCGGGGAGACTTTTATATGATTACCTCCCCCAACGGCGGCGGGCATTACATATTAAAAAGCGATTCGCCCCTGGGCGTTTTCCGCCCCGTGACGGGCAATTTCGGCTATCAGATCGATGGTTCCTTTTTCGTGGAGGATGACGGGCGGCTGATGATCCTGTTCCCGGAGGACAGCCAGATCAAGCAGGCGTACCTGAACCCGGATACCCTGCTGCCAAACGGCATCAAGTATTCCACCACCGCCACCTTGCGCCACTGGACGGAGGGCCCCGGGCTGTTCCGGAGGGGAGAATGGTATTATCTCACCTTTACGGGCAACCATGTGCTGTCCTCCGGCTATCGGGTGGCCTACGCCAGTCGTTTGGGCAGCAGCGCGGGAAAATTCACCCAGCCCGCGGATGATACGATATTGATTCACAGCGTGTTCGGCGATGATTTTACTGGCCTGGGCCATTCCAGCAATTTCATCGGGCCTGATCTGGACAGCCTGTACACTGCCTATCATTCCTTTGTGAACATCAACGGCCCGGCTCGGTTGTATAACCTGGACCGGCTGTTCACCAACGGCGGCGTTTTGTACACCACCGGCCCCACCAACTTCCCCATGCCCGCGCCGAATATGCCGGATGTGTACGGCGACGCGGCGGGGGAATTGAATGATTTTTCGGAAACGGAAGCGGGCTATTTCGCTCAAATTGCGGATACGCATGTTTTTACCCAGGAATGTAATTTTTCCCTGACGGAAAACGGGGAAGCCATTTGGCAGGCGGGCCGCTGCCAAGATCAGCCGGTGATGATTCGCACAAACGGACAAGCGATTTCGCTGTACATCGGGGATGAAGAAAGAATTGCTGAACTTGTTCCCGAATTGGGAGCCCCCGGCAGGCTGCACACCCTGCGGGTGGAATGCAATGAAGAATTCTTTTATGCTTATATCGATGGTATGCGCCTGATCACCTTAGCGAACCCGGTCTTCACAGCGTCCCAATTCGGCGCGGTGAAGGGCGAAGGTGTATCTTATTCCTTCATGGCCTGCACGGCCCAGGCCCTGGGCTCCGGGGACGATACCGCCCTCAAGGTGATCCCTGGTACATTCAGCGCCATTCACGCTTTGAACAGCGAAGAATTATCCTGGCAGGAATATGGGAAGCAAATGGAGAAAGTTCCTACTCTGGGCACAGCTTATTACGCTGTCCGGGTGGCGGAGGCGGGAAATTACTGCTTCGATTTGACCGTTTTGAAGGAAGACGGCGGAAAGCAATTCACCATGCTGCTGGACGGGGAACCGCTGCTGAACGGCACAGTGCCCGCATTCAACGGGAAAGAGGACTTCTTTACCTTCACTTCTTTGCCCGTTTCCCTGCCCGCCGGGGACCATATCCTGACGGCGGCGGGCGATGAAATCACGGTCAGCCGAATCGGCAGCTTCCGGTTCGCGGAAACAATGGAATACAAAAGCGATTTTGCCGATAAGCAGCAGCGAAAGGAAATCACCACGCTGGGCGCGTTCGCCGTGAATTTTGACAAAGCCGTTCTTTCCGTCAAGCAGGGAAAAACGGGCTTTGCGCTCTTGGGCCGGGAGGGGTACACCAATTATGAAATGCGGGTGCGGTTCAGCCTGCCGGTGAACGGCAGCGGAGTCAGCGGCATCCTGATCAGAGGCTCCAATGTGTCTCTTTTCGACGCGCAGGTGAAGGAAAGCTATTTCGGTTATGGGGTCATCCTGTCCAAAATCGGCTTCAACGTGCAGAAGATGCATTATGGCAGCCAGACCATGCTGGGCTTTATCAATGTGAACGCCTGGAAGGACGCGGCGGAAGCGGAAATCGCTGTGCGGGTGCAGGGCAAGACCCTGTCTATCGGCCTGCCGGGAGAGGAACCGCTCTTCGTGCTGGAGGACGCTCAACCCTTCACCCATGGCTTGTGCGGTTTTTTCAGCACGGGGAAGGAATTGACGGTGCTTTCCTGCGATATCACACCGCGTGAATGAAAAGCTGAATGCATTGCATGACGGTATTGCTGTTTGTGCTTTCCCTTATTCGCCTTTCTCGGGGGTCTGGGGGGAACCGCTC
>JAEEGI010015271.1_pt1 | contig 16000 bp, 16 predicted proteins | sample 8958751 | NCBI WGS metagenome assembly JAEEGI01 (sample SAMN16246545, study PRJNA631951) | gut metagenome | biome: gut microbiome; feature: rumen; material: KS-attached | host: Bos | place: Iran: Karaj | collected 2018-10
GTTTTCTATGAGCTGCCTGATATCGTCACAGCTTAAACCGAGTACGAGGGCGAATTCGTTGCATATCATTTCACTCACCCTTCTGAGATAGTTGGTCTGAGTCTGGTTAAGACGCTTGTTCTTGGCTATGCACTCTCGTTTCTTTACTATCAGGCTGACCATGACCTGAAGAAGATTCTTACAGTCGTATGTGGAAATGAGCTGTCCGTAGAAATCAGAGACTACCTTAGGATTTCTGGATTCGGGGTTGAGAGGCTCGAGTTCCTTCACCATTTCGATGTAGCTCTTGGCCTGATCCGGGGTGATCACATCCCTCATATATGCCGTAGTATTTACAGGCACATAGATCATCTCGCGGTGATCGGAGGAGATCGGCTGGAGAGTGTAATAATTGACCCCGTCAGGCAATCCCTTTAGATCAGGTTCTCCGACCTTGACTACTTGGCAAACGCCTGTTGAGTTGTAAAAGAAAATATCGCCTACTTGGTACAACGGTTACACCCCCTTCTTCAAAGATTATTTATATGATGATTCATTCGACACGTATCTATGTTAATATAATAACAGATTTAAAGAAAAAAATCAAATGTGGCTTTTCATTTAATAAAAGATAACCATCCCCAATGAAAAGCCACACATTTTTTATTTTATAAAATTTAAAGGTATCCATCCGTGCCTTGCTGCACCGTTACCTGATAAGCTCTCTTACCTTTTTGAAGCCGTCCACGTTCTCGAACAGATAGCCACCGATAAGCTGCATCATGTCAAAATCCTCTTCGCTGTCGATGTCCAATACTGCAGTGTCCCTCATAGGATAAAGCAGGATCTTGGTCTCCCAGAGTATACCTGTGGTGTTGGTGCGAAGGAACTCTCCGGTGAACACATAGATCGAAGCATTGATGTCATAAATGGCCGGAGCCTGCTGACGGGCAGTGAACGGGCTCTCAATGACCTTCTCCACATGGTCACCCACGGTCTTTACCATGTTGAAGTAAGGATTCCTTCTTGAAGGGCATCCTGAGAACACAAGACCGATGTCGTCCCTGGAGAGCATTAGTTCATACCGTCCGAGCACATCGTCGATCTGTCTTAGCGGACTTGTGATGTCAAGGTCGATAAGATAGTCATATTTGATACCCTTCTTCTCCTCCATGTAACGGAGACTGTGCTGGTAGACTGCCATCTTAGGCACTACATCTCCGGCAAGCTCCTCAGGACGGGGGATATGGACGACCTCAGGATACTTTTCCTTCACGATGTCGGCGAGCAGATCGCTGTCGGTGTTCAGGACTATGTCCACATTGGTGTCTTTGACTCTCCGCTTGAAATCGAAGGCGGAAGCCAGTGAGTAATATACCAGAGGCTTATCAAGGAAGGTCTTTAGATTCTTGTTTTTAAAACCCTTGCTTCCCCGTCTGCCACATATGGTAAGGATAACGTTCTTCATATCAGACCTCCTGGCCGAGCGTCAGAGCAAGCACCTTTCTGGCCTTGATGACGTCGTTGATATTTTCTGCCTTGCCGTCCATGATGTCCAATACATTCCTCATCTCGCGGACAAAGCGCATGTTGGCGTCTTCGTTGCAGTTGATATATGTGCCGTCAGGGCGCGTTACGCTTCCCTTTCCGAATTCTGCCTCGATTGTGCCTTCAGATACGAAAACCTCACAGGTCCTGCGGTATTCTCTTCCAAAGTAGTCCAGATGGACCTCGCAGATCTTGTCAGGATACCTTGAAATATATACTGACAGATCATCGCTGTCGATTTCAAGATCCGAATATGTGCCCTTGAAGTTATAGCTTTCCACAGGGAAACCGAACAGATCGGTCATGTAGTCCAGCTCGTGGATAAGATCGATCGTAACGCCGCCGCCCAGCGCTCTGATGGCGGAATAGTTCTTTCTGTAGTCGATGTTCGGTCTCCAGCCCGGCAGGTAGGAGGAGCAGATGATCCTGACGGAGAACGGCTTCTTGTCGGCCAGTATCTCCTTCAGCTTCATATATGCTCCGCAGTAGCGCATAGGGCATGCCACGTAAGCATTCTCTCTTGTAAGGCCAAGGTCTGCAGGATCCCACTTGCTGTCCTCGAAGATAGGCTTCTCGATGAAGAAGAACCCTGCCTTGCCTTTGAGGGCTTCGATTGCGCTGTAGTGGAGCGTCGTCGGATTGGTGATGAAAGCCAGGTCATAGAAAGTGTCATCCAGCTCCATGATCTGCCTGTCGATGAGCCGTGCCACGTCATCCGGCAGCTTTCTGTCGGAGGACCTGAGTGCCGTGATATCCAGCTCAAGGCCTCGCTCTTTTGCTACGGTGTGCAGGTTTCTGAGATGTCTTGTTCCAATGGAACCGATCCCTACAAATAATACTTTCATGCTTCTATGCCCTCTATCCGGTCCATGATTCTTATGGTGACCAGGTCCTTCTCATATGAGTACTTAGGCTCTTCTGTGCCTTCCATTACGCCCAGGAAGTTGCGCATCTCATCGACATATGCGTTCTCGACGATATTGTCGGAGTACCTGCTGTCGTGCTCAAAGCTCTCGTAGGTATTGATGAATTCCTTTTCCTTGGTCTCGGTGTTGTACTTGTACAGGGCTTTAGGGTTGCCCTCCCAGAACAGGTGCAGGCCTTCTCCGAAGATCTCAAGGTTCCTTACTGCCTTAGGGCAGACGATATCAATGGCAAGAATGCCTCTCGTGCCGTTGGCGTGTGTGATAGTGACAAAGAACCTGTCAGGGAAGTCGAGTTCAAGCTCTGTGAGCTTGTCAGATACGGTATATACCTCGCTGATCTCGCCGAAAGCCTCAATGAGCCATGGAAGCTCGATGCCGAACAGCTCTCTGCAGCCGTTGGTGCGCTTGTTAGATACGAAGAAGTCCCTGTAGTCCTCCCAAGGATGCCAGTCAGGCAGGTACTGTCCGATATGGTAGATGTAGCTGACAGGCTTGTCGAACCGCTTGACCTGGTCGATCATGTAATTGATCTCACCGCGGTAGAGCATGGTGCTTGAAAGGAACAGAACACATCCCTTCTCCTTGGCTTTTTCCATGAGGACATCATAGCCGTCCTTTACAAGGTTCAGTTCGGTGAAGGTGTTGATGCCGTAATCAAGGAGTTCGTTGATTATTGAAAAATGTGCCAAGGGAGAAGTGCATACGAAGGCCATGTCAGGTTCCTTCTTTGCTGCCTCCCGGATCGACTCGAAGGTCTCGCAGCCCATTTCATCCACCTGCCGGCGGCGCCGTGCAGCTGTGTCCACACCGAATATCTCGATGCTCGGGTCCAGTCCTCTGAGGAGACGGATCCTTCTCTTGCCCATGGAACCGAGTCCCACGATCAAAGCTTTTTTCATGTTTTCCTCCAAAAATGTATTTGCTATTATTATTTTTATATTTCAAACTCCACGTCGTGGAAGCTTTTTAACGGGATATCTCCAGTCAGAAACCGAGCCAGTATCCTCACGATCTCACATGAAGTCTCGACTCCTGCATCATAGGGATTGGTGACATGAGTGCATCTCTTCTGATGCTCTTCTGAAAGAGCCTTACTCAATGCATTCGAGATGCCTTCCTCGGTCACATCGCAGCAGATGACATTTTCAGCAATGTATCTGCCGTCCTGCCTTTCGCCCACATTGACGGTGGCCTTGCCGAAGGCAGGTGTCTCAACGACTCCCGAAGAGGAGTTGCCTGCAACGAGGGTACAGTATTTCATGGCTGAAAGGTATCTTCTCAGACCAAGTGAATGGAATGCCCTGCTCCTGTCAGGATGAAGGTCACAAAACCGGTCGATCATCCGGTTGATCGTATCTCCTCCGGCATCCCGGTTGCTCTTGGTGAAAAGCAGGTCAAGACCGGTCTTTTCCAGGGCGTTCAGGAACCGTTCCATGTCACCACTGACATCTCTGCTCAGAGCAGTGACGGGATGATAGGTTATGAGTGCGAATCTGCCGAGCTGTGGCCAGCCGATGCTCTCTCTGAATTCATCAAGGGACATCAGCGGCACCTTCTTTATGTTCTCGTTGCCCAGACCACCCACGTTGTGTACACTTGCAGGGGCTTCACCGAGCTGTATGATCCTTTTCCGGCTGTCGGCGCAGGAAGGGAAGTGGATAGATGACATCTTGGTGATGCAGTGCCTGTAGAAGTCGTCCTTGGCCCCCTTCGTCACGTCTCCGCCTGAGATGTGGGCTATGGGTATCGACAGTGCGGAGGCAGCAGTTGCGACCGCAAATATCTCATATCTGTCTCCCAGCACAAGAACGGCGTCCGGTCTGTCCTTTGACCAGATATCAGTGAACCGCTCTACTGTGTAGCCTATGGTCCTCGCATTACCCTCCCGGGTGAAGCCGAACTTCATGATGTCTACTTCATGCCGGATTGGAAAGCCGTCCTTCTCGATTTCAGATATGGTCCTGCCGAAAGAATCCAGCAGATGAGTGCCCGTGACGATGAGTGAAAGCTCAAGTTCACTGCTTTCACTGATCCTAGATATGACCGGCCTCAACAGGCCGTAATCAGCCCTGGTGGATGTGACCACCGCGATCCTCTTACTCAATCGATCTCCTCTTTTCTGAACAGGAAGGGAAGGAATCTTGCCATAAGAGGGATGTATGAGGCGACAAAGCCCAGCAGTCCGAGGTTTCTGACTGCCTTCCTGACTCCCTTCTTCTCAATGGATCCGGCAGCGATGAGGCCAATGGAAAACAGACAAAGCTTTACCAGTGACAGCTCCTGCCAGTTCATGGTGCTGATATACATGTCTGCTTTTTTAAACAGCCATTTCATAATGTGTCCTCCCGATAGGATGAGGCATCTCTCTTTTCCAGTGTACTTACAAGTGTTGAATAGACATGCTCGTTCGGCCTTGACTTCTCAAAAAAGGAAGAATTGTCAAGTCCAAGCATCATGCATGCGAAAGCTGCGACTGCGACAGAACGCGACTGCCCTCCGTAGCAGTGTATAAGCAGTGTGTCTGCGTCCAGATGGTCCAGTATAAAGTCTATGATCTTTTCGGCTTGCTCCTCTGAGAAGAGAACGGTGCCGGGGATCTCTCTTACCGTATCGTCGAACAGCAGGGTCAGCACGCCTGTGCAGAAGTCATTTTCGGTGAAGCTGAAACCGAAGCCCCCCAGGTGGCTGTCCTGTATAGATATGACGGCATACCTGTCGCTCCTTTCGGCGAATTCCTCCAGACCGAAAGGATAGTAGTGGCTCATGCAGTAATCAAATGCGTCATAGACGCTTTTAACCAGTATCTTCAACTGTATTTCTCCTGACAGGGATGAACAGAATAATCAGAGCTCGATAAGTTCGTCCACAGAGAAGTCGCGGACAGCCTTCTGACCCAGCACCTCATACCACTTCATAGGGCTGATGCCATTGCCGGGGCGCTTGACGGTGATGTTGTCGGTCGTAAAGGTCTCGCCGGCCTTGATGGCGACCTTTGCGACTATGCTCTTTCTTGCTATATCTTTATTCTTTGCTTCACTCTTCGTGACTTTCTTTATGCCATCACCCAGAGCCAGCTCAGTATTGCGGACTGCCTTGACCAGCGCGACCAAAGTCTCCGGATCCATGGAAGCCGCATGATCCGGTCCTTCCATATTCCTGTCGAGAGTGAAGTGCTTTTCAAGCACCGTCGCACCCAGCGAAACTGCTGCAAGAGGCGCCTCCAGACCGAGCGTGTGGTCTGAATAGCCGACCTTTGTTCCGAAAGTCTCCTTGATGTCCAGCATGGCCTTTACGTTGGCGTCCTCAAGAGGGGTAGGGTACTCGGTGTTGCAGTGAAGGACCGTCACATCTTTAGCCCCTGCCTTGTACAGCACGTTCAAAGCAGCCTCTATCTCGCTCTTTTCGCACATTCCGGTGGACATGATTATAGGCTTGCCGAGGCTTCCTATCTTCTCGAGATACGGAAGGTTGGTGACCTCACCGGAAGGGATCTTCCAGTAAGGCATGTCAAGGCTTTCAAGGAAGTCGATCGAATCCATGTCAAAAGGCGTAGAGAGATACTTGATGCCTATTGAATCGCAGTATTCCTTGAGCTCGCGGTGGGCCGCGAAACCAAAGTGAATCTTCCTCACCATCTCAAGCTGGCTCTCGCCCGAACCTGTCGATTCTTTCTGGTATTCTGCCTTAGGAGCATATTGGCTGATGACCAGCTCGGGGACGGCAGTCTGGTATTTAACGATATCAGCACCGGCCTCCTTGGCCACAAGAGCCATCTTCTTTGCCAACTCCAGCGAGCCGTTATGATTTACGCCTGCTTCAGCGATTATGAGTACAGACATATATATTTCTCCTTATTATTAATAAATATAATACAGTTTAATTCATATCATTTTAACACAGAGAGGCCTCTCAATTAAAGACAAAAGGGGTAATTTGTATGTACTAAGTGTTAATTTTCAGACGATGGACATCACATGCACATTGAACAGCACGTGATGTTGCAAAAAAGATATCCCAGGGCAAAAGCCAAGGGATATCCTTTTGATAATGTGAAATTACATCTTGTCCGGAGCAGTGATGTTCATGATCTTCAGGCAGTTAGCAATAGCATGTCTTGATGCAACACACAGAGCAAGTCTTGCCTTGGAAAGCTCCTTGTCATCTCCCAGAACTCTGCAGGCCGTATAGAAACGGTGGAATGCCGTTGCCAGGTTGATGGAGTACTTTGTTATCCTTGAAGGGTCATAGGAAGCTCCTGCGTCGACGATCTCGCCAGGCATATATGAAAGAACTCTTATCAGCTCTGTCTCTGCAGGATCGGTCAGAAGGCTCAGGTCGGTCCCTTCGACTCCGGTATATACCAGATCCTCTCTCTCGAGCCGTCGCAGGATGCTGCAGATCCTGGCGTGTGCATACTGTACATAGTATACAGGGTTCTCGCTGTCTTCCCTTATTGCAAGATCAAGGTCAAAGAGCAGGTGAGTGTTGGGCTCGCGCATGTTGAAGAAGAATCTAGCTGCGTCTGTCGGGACATCGTCCAACAGGTCGACCAGCGTGATCGCCTTGCCTGTCCTCTTGGACATCTTGATCTCCTTCTTCTTGATGTTGCCTTTCTCATCAAGGATAGGGTTTCCGTTCTCGTCCACATCGTCCGCCACCAGCTTTACCAGCTGCATGAGGACCACATACAGCCTCTCAGGATCTATACCAAGAGCGGCCATAGCCGTCTTCATCCTGGCAACATGTCCATGGTGGTCTGCGCCCCAGACATCGATGGCCTTGTCGAAACCTCTTGTGACCAGCTTGTCATAGTGGTAGGCAATGTCAGCTGCAAAATATGTGGAGATGCCGTTGGCGCGGATGAGGACCTCATCCTTTTCCTCGCCCAGAGCAGTGCCCTTGTACCAGAGAGCTCCGTCCTTCTCGTAAGTGTAGCCGTTTGCCGTGAGCGTTGAGATAGCCCTTTCCACATCGCCTCTGTCTCTCATAGCCTGCTCTGAGAACCATAGATCGTAATTGATCCTGTATTTCTCGAGATGACTCTTCATGTCTGACACGTTCTTAGGAAGAGCGTAATCGATGAGAGCCTGTTTTCTTTCGTCAAGAGGCTTGTCCTTGTATGCGTCGCCGTGCATCTCATAGAATTCTCTGGCTCTGGCGATAATGTCAGCACCCTGGTAGAACTTTTCATCGAACGGATAGCTTGGGTCGAAGATCTGCATGTATCTTGCCTCGAGGCTGAGTCCGAACTTCTCTATCTGGTTTCCTGCGTCATTGATGAGGAATTCTCTTGCGACCTCATATCCTGACCAACTGTAGCATTCTGCCAGCACATCGCCGAGAGCACCGCCTCTGGCGTTGCCAAGATGCATTGGTCCTGTAGGGTTGGCTGATACGAACTCCACGTTGTACTTCTTGCCGTTGCCGACTGTTGTCTTTCCGTAGTCATCTCCGTTCTCAAGGACAGCCCTTACCACCGTTGAATAGTACTCTCTTCCGAGATAAAAGTTTATGAAGCCCGGTCCGGCGATTTCGACTCTCTCGAAGAAGCTTCCCTTAAGGTCGATGTGTGATGTGATCCGCGTTGCGATCGCTCTAGGATTGCTTCTGAAAGCCTTGGCATTGACCATGGCGGCATTGGTGGAGTAGTCTCCGTTCTTTGTGTCCCGGGGGACCTCCACAGAGAACTGGCGCAGAGCATCTGCGGCAATCAGTTCTCCTGTCTCAATGCACTTGGCGAGAGCCGCTTCCACCATGCCGGTGATCTGGCTCTTTGCAAGGCTCCTTCCGTCAAAATATTTCAGATCCACTGTTAATTTATCTCCTTAATGTTTACGTTTACTCTGTTGTCGCTGATCAACACGCCTCCGGCGTTGAGACTGTATGAGAAGGACAGGTCTCCGCCCTGGTCATTCAGTTTGTTCTCTACGTCTATACCGTCGATGTCGAGCATCATTGTACCCATCAGAGTCTCATAGTTGCATATGTTGACTGCGCCCTTCTGTATGGTCAGGTTGGTCTTGAAATCGTCCGAGCCGAATCTGGTGATGGACACGCCGTCATCCCAGGCCTTGACAGTTGTCAGACACCCTTCAAAGCCTGTTGATTCGCTTTCGCGGTAGCATATGTATCTCTTGTCGCCCTTTGTGTAGTAGGAACCGACGGTAGTGAGGCTTATCGTTTCGGTGTCCTCGGGATATTCTATGACACCGTCTATTGTAATAAGATAGTTTTCCTTCATTTCATTCGTAGATGTCGGCCGTGACGCTTTTGACATCGTCTGCACCGCCAAGGAAGATGTTAGCCACGCTGTCGAAGGCGGCACTGTCACCGGTGACGAAATATCTCGTGTCATCTCTCGGTGTCTGCCTCTCCAGATTCAACTGCGGCAGGAGTCTTGCGACCTCCTTTGCTGCTTCCTTTCCTGCGTCTATCAGTACCACGTCCGGTCCCATTATGTTCTGTATGATCTTCGAGATAATAGGGAAGTGAGTGCACCCCAGTATCAGTGTGTCGACGCCGAAGGCCTTGATAGGTGCCAGATATTCAGCCGTCACCTGATTGGTCGTGAAGTTGTCTTCCTCTATGTTTCCGCTCTCCACCAGAGCCACCAGCTGCTGGCAAGCGTTTGAAACGGTCTGTACGTTCCTGTCCCTGTTCTTGAGCCTGTTGGCGAAGCTTCCGGATTTGATGGTGGCCGTGGTGCCGATTATGCCGATCCTGCCTGTCTTGGTCGCCTTGAGTGCTGCGTCGATGGTAGGGGTGATCACGTCAACGAAAGGTACGCTCAGTCCCTGGATCCGCCGCGCGGGCACGTTGCTTGAGACGGTGCCGCAGGCGGCAACGATCAGCTTGACATCTCTCCTCTGAAGGAATGCCACATCATCGGTAGTATATCTTGTAAGAGTCTCCTTGGTGTTCACTCCGTAAGGGTTCCTCTTGGTGTCCCCAAGAAAAACGATGTTTTCGTTCGGGAGCATCTCGAGGATCTGCTTTACACAGGTGAGTCCGCCGAGACCGGAGTCGAATACTCCTATCGGTCTATCTTTCATTTTCTTCTCCTTTGAATGCGAGGGAGATGATGCCGTCGATAAGTTCTGGGTAAGTCATGCCCATGTACTGCATGAGCTTCGGGTACATGCTTATGTTGGTAAAGCCAGGCAGTGTGTTTATCTCGTTGATGAGGATCTTTCCGTCCTTTCTTACGAAGAAGTCGACTCTTGAAAGGCCTCTGCAGTCTGCTGCGGTGTAGGCGCGCTTTGCAAGTTCCCTGATGGTGAGCCTTGTCTCTTCAGGCAGGTCTGCCGGGATGAAGGTGACGGATGTACCTGAATAGTACTTGTCGTCATAGTCATAGAATTCGGCGCTGGCACCGACTTCGCCCACTTCACTGGCGATAAGGTCAGGGCAGTTTCCGAATACTGCGCACTCGACTTCGTGTCCCTCTACAAACTCCTCGAACACGACCTTGTTGTCATGAGCCAGAGCCCGGCCGATGCCCGCTCTCAATTCGTCCCTGTTATGGGCCTTTGAGATACCCACGGAAGAACCTGAGTTTGCAGGCTTCACGAATATAGGGTAGCCTAGGCTCTCCTCGAGCCTGTCGGCGATCGTTTCGAAGTTTGGAAGTTCATAGTCCATCATGAAATCCCATTTTGCGTGAGGGATGCCTGCGTGGTCGAAAACTATGTTGGCGTGGACCTTGTCGTAACATATAGCGCTTGCCACGACATCGCAGCCGCAGTAAGGGATCTTGGCCATGTCAAACAGTCCCTGGATTGTGCCGTCCTCTCCGTTCCTGCCGTGGAGTATAGGAAGGATGACATCGATCTTCTCCAGAGTGATGTGCTCTCCGTCAAGTTTGATGAGTCCGTGGTAGGCCGTGTCAGGGCTGATCATGCATGGAACGCAGTCGGGATGTTCGAACCATGTTCCGTTATATATGTCTTCCGTGGAGCCCGGGAAGAACAGCCATCTGCCCTTCTTGGTAATGCCGACCTTCACGACATCGTATTTTTCGCTTGGAATGTTGTCTATTACACTTTTAGCGCTCATGAGGCTGACGTCGTGTTCGTTCGAGACGCCGCCGAAAATAACGCATACCTTGATTTTTGCCATGATTCCCTCCGTTGACCGGCCCTTTTCGAGGGCATAAGCGATCGTTTTTCGTTTAGTTATAATCTCTCTGTATAGAAAGCTATAGATATGTATATTATATTCTCATCTTATATCATTATCAAGTGAGTTGAGTACGATATTGGACGGGTCAAAACGCAAAAAGAGAGGAGGTTCGCTCCTCTCTTTGACGCCGATCGGCTAGTCAGGCCTTACCATCCTATAGCCTATGCCTATGTGGGTCTGTATCAGTTGAACGGAATTCTCGTCCGGCTGCAGTTTCTTTCTGAGGCCTGCCATGAATACTCTCAGGGTGGCAACGTCGTTTTCCCAGCTGTTGCCGTAGACATGGTCCATAATGTATCTGTGAGTCAGGACCTTGCCGGTGTTCTGCGCCAAAAGGCACAGCAGCTTGTACTCTATCGGGGTCAGATGGATTTCCGTTTCCTTCACGTAGACGCAGGCTGCGGAATAGTCTATCCTCAGATCTCCGTTTATGTACTCATGGGACCCGGATTCGTTCTTCAAAAAGGCCATCCTTCTGAGATTGACCCTGAGTCTCGCCAGAAGTTCCTCCACCGAGAAGGGCTTGGTCAGATAGTCGTCAGCGCCGAGATCCAAAGCCTCGATCTTGTCGGATTCTTCCGTTCGCGCACTTATCACGATTATCGGAGTACTAGACCAGGATCTGATCCTTTCAATGACCTGCGTGCCGTCTATGTCGGGCAGACCAAGATCCAGAAAGATTACATCGGGATTGTGGGAGGCGGCCATGCTGATGCCCTCATCACCGCAGGTAGCGCAAATGAAGGCATATCCATGAGCCTTGAGTGTAGTGCTTATCAGATTGCGTATCGGCGGGTCGTCTTCAATTATCAGTATTTTACCATTATCCATCTGTATGTACCTTTCTTCCCGGAAATCTGACTCTAAACAATGCTCCCTGCGGTTCGTTGTCGTGCACGGTCAGTTCACCTCCGTGCATGCCGGCAATGGTCCTGCAAAGGGCAAGACCGAGTCCCATGCTCCTGCCGGAATCACCTGTAGGAGCACCCTTGGTGTAGAACATCTCAAAGATCTTATCCTTTTCCTCCTCGGCAATGCCGGGACCGTTGTCTGCGACCTCAAGGATCACATCATCGTCATCCTGTCGGATACGAATATCTATTCTGCTGCCTTTGGGAGTATATTTGATTGCGTTGTTGACCAGATTCAGAACCAGCTGCGACACAAGCGAAGCATCCATGTACACAGGTACCGCCTCATCAGGAAGAGCAAGACTGACCTCATGCTCGGATATATGCCTGTCCCGGTGCCTGAGTGAATCCCTGACCACATCTCCGAGATCCTCATAATTCATGTTCGGAGCAGAATCCGTGTCTCCTATCCTTGTCATGGAAAGAATGTTCTCCATGACCTCCCTGAGCCAGACGGCATCGTCATATATGTCCTGGTATGTCCTTGATAGATCCGATGGATCCATTTCGGCAGAGGAATGGATCAGGTTGTAGGAATTGCCGCTTATGCCCGTAAGAGGTGTCCTGAGATCATGCGATATGAGCCTGAGCATATCGGCTCTGGTCTTTTCCTTTTCAGCCATGAGCATGGCTATTTCTCTTTCCTTGTCGAGCCTTGAGTTCCGTATTGTCAGAGCGCTGGCACCGAGAATGGAAGTGACTATCTCGTTCTCGAACGGGAGTATCTGTCTTGCGGTCGAGATGGCCGCAACTCCGAAGATGCTGTCCGATGCCCTGGCAGGGATATAGACAAAGCCATCTTTTTCGATTTGTGTTGATCCTTCTGAAAACTGCCTTTGTATCTCGGCAGTCCGCTTTATACCGTCCTCTGAAACGGTCCGGCCGTCTATATCTCCGTAGTATGAATCCTTTCCCTCCGCAGGCAAGGCGACAAGGAACAGGTCGCAGTTGAGCAGCTTCTTGAGCTGCATGTATGCGGTGTCCCATACCTCGTTCTCGTTCTTGGCATCTGCCAGCAACCTCTCTGTGGTGAGTATAAGCTGGCTCTGTTTGGCCACGGCTTCAGAGTGCCTGGTGATATTGTTGAGCCTTACGGTCAGGTTGCTGACCATGATGGCGGTGAACAGCATAACTCCGATGGTGATGGGGTAGCCGTCGGCATAAGCCCTCAATGAGAGCTTCGGATCGGTGAAGAGAAAGTTGAACAGGACTGCTCCTATGATCGCCGAGAACGAGCCCATATATCTGTCTGAGGTCATGATCGAAACGAACAGCACGCACAGCAGATAGACCATCATGATGGTCGAGTCTGAAAAATGGAGCATGTCGAACAGGTATCCGAGAAGCGTGGCGACGATCAGCGCTCCGAGAGTGATGACAAGTTTCCTGGCCAGCATATCCCTGGACGGAGCCGGATCCTTTTCCCTGGGCTCCGGAAGGCCTGTCGGAATGATGTATATCTCCACCGACTCACCGAGCCGCTCCACTATCCCGTCGCTGAGGGTGCTCCTCTTTGCGATCGATCTTCTCGGGGCCGTAGTCTGGCCCAGGACGACCTTGGTGAATCTGTTGATCCTCGCATACTCGGCTATGGCCAGGGGAATGTTCTCCCCGCTGACCGTCCGTATCTCAGCCCCCAATTCACTCGCAAAGCGAATGTTCTTTTCCAGCCTTGACTTATTCAGGGGAGAAGCCGAGTAGTGTGACGAGTTTTCGACAAAGATGGCAGTAAGCCGTCCACCGCAGCTCTTAGCTATGAAATTCGCCGACTCTATGACGTGCCCGTTGGAAGGGGACGACGAGAGACAGACCAAGATCTTTTCCATTGCCTTTTCCTTTCCCTATTGATGTAAAGGGAAGCTTTCTTAAACAGGAATTATAAATGTGAAATGTGAAAAATGGTTAAAATCTACCTCTGTAACCAGATTTCCTGAGGAAATCTATCAATCGGTCTATTAGGAAAAGGCCGAATACTGTCAGAAGAATGAACAGCACAATGACCAGAATGAAACCAAGCATGCCGACACCTCAAAAGCCTGCAATATCTCCCGAAGGATCCTTGTACGGCCCTTTTTTGCTTCTGCCGCCTGTCGCAAGCCTGAGGAAAGGAAATCTGCTTATCCAGAGCACGGTCTTTGAGCGGCGCTGCGGGACATGGATCCCTTCAGGCTCTCTCTTTCGGCGCATCTGCTGCATCCGTGCCGCGGAGCGGTCCGTGAGTCGGAGCCCGAATGCGGCCAGGAGAGCGAATAATATGACTACCAGTATAAAACCTAACATTTCGGTCTCACCTCACAGTCCTAGCTTAAGGAAAAACATTTCTGAATGTTTTCCCATTTTCCTATCACCATCACGCTGTCTCCAGAATGGAATTCAGTATCGCTGGAGATGTCCATGTTGAGGACGCCGTCCCTCCTGATGGCGATGATGTTTATCATGTAACGCTTGCGTATATTGAGGCCGCCCACCGTCATGGATTCCCAGGATGACGGGATCCCGATCTCATACATTGAGAATTCGTCGTTCAGAAGAGCAAAATCGAGTATCCTGTCCGAAGCGTACTTGTTGGCCAACCATACTGCGGACTGGTACTCCGGATATATGATGTCATCCGCTCCGTTCTTGCTGAGCAGCTTCATCTGGGTATCATGCGTTGCTCTTGATACTACGCATTTGGCGCCGAGCTCCTTGAGAAGGGAAGTCGTGACGAGCGATGACTGGAAATTGTTGCCTATGGCCACGATGCACAGATCAAAGTTGGAAACGCCAAGACTCTTCAAAAACTCCTCGTTGGTGCTGTCGCCTATGAGCCGGCTGGTAACATAGGGCAGGACCTCGTTAATCCTTTTTTCATCGGTGTCGATCGCCATGACCTGTTTTTTCAGTCCTGCCATCCTCATTGCCAGATTCTTTCCGAATCTTCCGACGCCGATCAGTAAAACACTTCTAATCATATTCTTAACCTACCATCAGATCCTCGGCCGGCAGCGCCGCCGAGGCCGTAGACTTGGAACCCGAGGCTGCGTATAGAACGCTCAGACCTCCAGTCCTGCCTATGAACATCAGCATGATGAGAACGATCTTTGAAGGAGCCCTTATTATCGGAGTTATCCCTGTGGTGAGTCCCACGGTCCCCAGTGCAGATGCACTCTCGAACAGGCAGTCCAGCATGGCCATCCTTTCTACGGTCCGCATGAACATGCCTCCGAGGAAAAACAGCGATATGTAGACCACTGCAAGGGATACTGCGGTGTGGACCGTCTCATCCTCTATCCTTCTCGAAAGGATCGAAAAGCCCTTTTTCGGATCCATTATCCTTCGTATGTGAAGCACCAGACACAGCAGAGTGGTGGTCTTCATTCCGCCTGCAGTGGAGCCGGGGCTGCCTCCTATCAGCATCAAGGGGATCATCAGCGACTGCCCGGCCTCGCTCATTCCCCCCACATTCACTGAGGAGAAACCGGCCGTTCTGGTCGTCACTGACTGAAACAAGGAGGCAAATACCCTCTCGGCTCCGTAAAGATGATTGAATTCGAAGAAATAGTTGTAAAGAGCGGGGATCACTATAAGGAAAAAGGATACTGAGATGACCGCTCTGGTCTGAAGGGACAGCCTGGAGAACTCCTTCCTGTTGGAGAAGATATCGTTCCAAGTGACGTATCCCAGACCCCCGATAACGATAAGCGACATGGTGACGATGTTTATCACCGGGCTTGCGCTGTATGCCGACAGGGAAGCGGATCTCGATGCGCCCAGTATGTCAAATCCGGCGTTGCAGAAGGCTGAGATCGAGTGGAACACCCGCACCCACAGACCCTTAAGGATCCCGTAATCCGAGCAGAAGACCGGCGCGGCCGCCGCGGCTCCCACCCGCTCCATGATGAGAGTGAAAGTGAATATGAAGCCGGTAAGCTTCAGTATCCCGCCGATCCTGGCCGCAGAGACGGAGCTCTGCATTATGCTTCTCCGGTTAAGGCTTATCTTTCTGCCGGACATTATCGCTATCAGCATGGCAAAGGTTATGACGCCCATGCCGCCTATTTGAATAAGTATTAGTATTACTGCCTGGCCGAAGACTGACCAGTATGTGCCGGTGTCGTAGACCACGAGCCCTGTCACGCAGGTCGCACTGGTCGCAGTGAACAGGCAGTCGGTGAACGGGGTCACCACTCCTTCTGCCGTAGATATCGGGAGGCTGAGCAGGAGAGTGCCCGTGAGTATCAGTCCCGCGAACCCCAGGATGATTATCTTAAAGGGGTTGAGTTTTCCGAAATTAGACATTTTTATGCCTCCTGTTGGCAATAAGCATACAGGAAACGGTATGAAGTGTGTGTTAATGTTGCCGCTTTCGGTATTAAGATTACATAAAGATGCTCAGGCTGGTAAATTGTTGATTTTACTTGAAAAAACAGCGTTTTTTAAGTTGACAGCATGGTTTTGATATGTTAGACTATG
>JAEEGI010015272.1_pt1 | contig 15998 bp, 9 predicted proteins | sample 8958751 | NCBI WGS metagenome assembly JAEEGI01 (sample SAMN16246545, study PRJNA631951) | gut metagenome | biome: gut microbiome; feature: rumen; material: KS-attached | host: Bos | place: Iran: Karaj | collected 2018-10
TGTCTGTGAGGGTTCCGTTTGCAGCCTTCACCGCAAGCTGGCTTCCTCTTTGCAACATTTCATGAACTTCATTAAGCGCACCGTCAGCTATCTGGACAAAAGATATTCCATCCTGTGCATTAGCAGACGCCTGAGTAAGGCCGCGGATCTGACGTCTCATCTTTTCAGATATCGCAAGACCTGCCGCATCATCCGCCGCTCTATTTATCCTATATCCCGATGACAACTTTTCAGATGACTTTGCCTGAAGGTTAGTCGTTATTCCAAGCTGTCTGTTCGAGTTCATTGCAGTTATATTATGCTGTACTACCACGTTCTTTTACGTCCCTTCCATTTTCACTGTAATAACGCCATCACTCCCTGATTGGTCTGATTAGCCTGCGCAAGCATTGACTGTCCAGCCTGCGCAAGTATGTTGTTATTGGAATATCTGACCATTTCTTCAGCCATATCCGTGTCTCTGATAAGAGATTCCGCTGCCTGAGTGTTTTCCTCGGTGTTCATATTGTTTTTGTATATATGCTCAAGTCTGTTTTGCTGTGCTCCGAGAGAAGCTCTTTCCTTACTTACTGTGCCGATTGCCTCTTTTACTTTTTCTATACCCAATTTCGCTGTCACAGACGATGTTACATCCAGATTTTTTATCCCGATTATTTCGCTGTTCACTCTGTTGATCGTGATGAACAATCCATCCCCGCCTCCGGGGCCGCTCTGTATCCAAAGATCTCTTACTTCATTTATCCCTACGTCAAAAGATGAGCAATCAACCTGTCCCATTCCCGAAGAAAATTTATGGTTTTTCGCTTGTTCGGCGGTAGCGAAGCCTGATCCTACATCCCCCCAAAGAACAAATTCGGCGTCTCCTGTTCTATCTATAGTATTGGAATGACTTACCGCAATCGAACTCGTAGTATTTATAGACTGATCTGTCCCCGTCAAAGGATTATTATACGCAAAGTCAAACATCTTATTTACGATATCAACTCCGGAGCTACAATCTTCAATTCCGATTATATAGTTATGCGTTCCGCTTCCCCGCGTCGTTGATCCTTCTATTCTGCAATCTGAAGTGGACGTGTCAAAAGAAAATTTGAATACCTCACTGCAATTTTGTGCACAGGTAAATGAAAATTCCTTTCCGTCCAAAGCGCTTATCACCGATGAATCAACTCTACTGAAATCCAATGTGGCGGCAGGATAATATTTTCCGTTTTTGTAGTACGCTTCTTTCAAGCTTCCTGTTTCTGCCGCTGATGATTTTATAACATCCGAAAGTTTTTTAAACGGCAATCCGCTCGGATAAAGATCATCAAACAAAAGTCTCTCGTTAAAAGCTGCCGTTGCGCCTATATGATCTATTTCTTCTTTGATCTGGTCTACTTCTTTCTGAATATAGTTTCTGTCAGATGTCTGCAGCGTCTCATTTGACGCCTTTATTGCAAGTTCATTGAGTCTCTGAAGCATATCATGAACTTCTACCAAAGCCCCGTCCGCTACCTGAAGTAGCGATATTCCGTCCTGCACATTCTCAGAGCCCTTCGAAAGTCCTCTTATCTGCCTTCTCATCTTTTCGCTGATCGCAAGACCTGCCGCATCATCCGCCGCTCTGTTTATCCTATATCCCGATGACAACTTTTCCGACGACTTTGCCATCATGGTAGTCGTTATTCCAAGCTGTCTATTCGAATTCATTCCCGCTAAGTTATGCTGTACTACCATGCTGCATCCTTCTCATTACAAAAAACGATGTCATCAACAACTTTTTTTGCATCCATGCAAAGTAGTCGCATCCTTGCGTTCATACATTATATCGGCTTATAAAATGCGTTATCTTAGCAATTTCAAAAAGATATGTATATATATATATATATGCAAAAAGCCCTCGGAAAGCAGTGCTTTCCGAGGGCTCCGAATCAAATCTTATTCAAAAAATTTTTTCATACTTTCTCAACACCGATAGTGACTTTCTCGCCGTTGATATCCCATTCTTTTGCATTGGCAACGTCTGTACCAAATACGATTTCGTTAGCGAGAACCTTTGTTGCGATGCTGTCGTTGTTATCCTTAACGATTGCTGCAAGCTTATCGTTTCCGTTAAGTGATACTTTGATGTGATCCATTACTTCAAATCCGGAATCCTTACGCATTGTCTGGATCTTACTGATAACTTCAAGTACAAAGCCTTCTTTGATAAGCTCTTCTGAAAGGTTTGTATCAAGAACAACAGTGATTCCCCAGTTCTCCTGAGAAATGAATCCTTCCTTCTGCGCGATCTCGATAAGGAGGTCATCCTTAACAAGCTCTACATCAACATCATTTACGTTGAACTTGATGCTTCCGTTTGTATTAAGCTCGTCCATTGTGGCATTACCGTCAAGCTTTTCAAGATATGCCTTGATTGCTCCGATATTCTTGCCGTACTTAGGTCCGAGTGTCTTAAGCTGAGGCTTGAAGCTGTAGCTTGTAAAGTCTCTTACATCATCTGTGAAAGATACTTCCTTAACATTGAGCTCTTCTCTGATTATCTCTTTGTAGAACTCGCCAACAGTCTCTTCTGCCTTAACATACATTGTTCCGATAGGCTGACGGTTCTTGATATTTGCTGCATTTCTTGCCGCACGTCCGAGAACTACGATATCAAGAACTTCCTCCATATCCTTCTCAAGCTTCTGATCGATGAATGACTCATCTACAGCAGGGAAGTCGCAAAGATGGATACTCTCCGGAGCATCAGCGAAGCTGTTTCTTACAAGATTCTGATAGATTTCCTCAGTCATGAAAGGAACCATCGGTGCTGCAGCCTTGCAGATTGTTACAAGTGCAGTGTAAAGAGTCATGTAAGCAGAAATCTTATCCTGCTCCATTCCCTTTGCCCAGAAACGCTCTCTGCTGCGACGAACATACCAGTTGGACATCTCGTCAACAAAGTTATCAAGGGCTTTTCCTGCCTCAGGGATTCTGTAATTTTCAAGGTTTTCATCAACCGCTTTTACGCAGCTGTTAAGTTTTGAAAGAAGCCATTTATCCATTACAGTGAGCTTATCGGGCTCAAGCTTGTAATTAGCCGCATCAAATCCATCGATATTTGCATAAAGCACGAAGAATGCATATGTATTCCAAAGTGTTCCGAGGAACTTACGCTGTCCTTCCTGAACCGCATCACCTGAGAAACGGCTTGGAAGCCAAGGCGCGCTGTTTACATAGAAGTACCATCTGATTGCATCTGCGCCGTACTTTGCAAGTGCATCAAACGGATCTACCGCATTTCCCTTGGACTTACTCATCTTCTGTCCGTTTTCATCCTGTACAAGTCCGAGAACTATAACATTCTTAAACGCAGGCTTGTTGAAAAGAAGTGTTGCTTCAGCATGAAGTGAATAGAACCAACCTCTTGTCTGATCTACAGCTTCTGAAATGAACTGAGCAGGGAACTGCTTCTCAAAGAGTTCCTTATTCTCAAATGGATAGTGAAGCTGAGCAAAAGGCATTGCTCCCGAATCGAACCAGCAGTCGATAACTTCTTTTACACGATGCATCTTCTTGCCGCACTTAGGACAAGTAATCTCAAATTTATCGATATACGGTCTGTGAAGTTCTGTTGTCTCAGCTGAAGGATCTCCGGAAAGTTCAGCAAGCTCTTTTCTTGATCCAACGGAAAGCTGATGTCCGCAGTCATCGCACTCCCAGATATTAAGAGGTGTTCCCCAATATCTGTCACGCGAGATACCCCAGTCCTGAATATTCTCAAGCCAGTCACCGAAACGTCCCTTACCGATTGACTCAGGAATCCAGTTGATCTCTTTATTGTTACGGATAAGGTCATCCTTAACTTCTGTAACTTTGATAAACCATGATGAACGAGCATAGTAAAGAAGCGGTGTTCCGCATCTCCAGCAGTGAGGATAATCATGCTCCATCTTAGGTGCGGAGAAAAGAAGTCCTCTCTTATCAAGGTCTTTTAATACCTCGGGATCCGCACTTACAGCGCCCTCATCCATCTCTTTCTGAGTAGGTTTACATCTCATACCGCCAAAAGGTGTCTCTGGCTTTAATTTACCCTCTGAATCTACCATCTGTACAAGCGGAGCGTCATACTTACGTCCAACACGGGCATCGTCTTCACCGAATGCAGGAGCGATATGTACGATACCTGTACCGTCTGACATGGTTACATATGTATCACAATAGATAAAGAATGCCTTTTTGTGCTGTTTCTGAGCTTCGTCAGCCGCACACTGATATAAAGGCTCATACTCTTTGTACTCAAGATCTGTTCCTACATATGTTTCAAGAACTTCGTATGCCTTCTCTCCCTCTTCTTTTGCAAGAGAACCAAGCACTTTATCTGCAAGTGCCTCGGCAAGATAATATACATTGCCATCAACAGCCTTAACCTTGATATATTTCTCATCAGGGTTTACGCAAAGACCGATGTTTGAAGGAAGTGTCCAAGGTGTTGTTGTCCATGCAAGGAAATAAGCATCTTCATCCTTAACCTTGAAACGAACTACCGCTGTGCGCTCTTTCAAAAGCTTATAACCCTGAGCAACCTCATGTGATGAAAGAGGGGTTCCGCAACGAGGGCAATAAGGAACTACCTTGAAGCCCTTATAAAGAAGTCCTTTTTTCCAGATCTCATTAAGAGCCCACCACTCGGACTCAATGAAGTTATCGTCATATGTGATGTAGGGGTGTTCCATATCGGCCCAGAAACCTACTGTGCCTGAGAAATCCTCCCACATTCCCTTATATTTCCAAACGGATTCCTTACATTTCTGAATGAAAGGCTCCATTCCGTATTCTTCAATCTGCTCTTTGCCGTCAAGATTAAGGAGTTTCTCAACTTCAAGCTCAACGGGAAGACCGTGTGTATCCCATCCTGCCTTACGAGGAACCGTATAACCTTTCATTGTGCGGTATCTCGGAATCATATCCTTGATGGCACGTGTAAGAACATGTCCGATATGAGGCTTTCCGTTAGCTGTCGGAGGGCCGTCATAGAACATATACATTTCACCCTTACTTCTGGTATCTACACTTTTCTTGAAAATGTCTTCTTTTTTCCAGAACTCTTCAATCTTCTTTTCTCTGCCGACAAAGTTCATGTCAGTTTCGACTTTGTTATACATTTGAAAACTCCTCTCTTTCTCAGAATAAAATAGAAAAGCCTCGTCCTTCTTGTAAAAAGGACGAGGCAATTAATGTACTCTCGTTATACCACCTGTTTACACATACGCGCCAAGATCTGTCAAACAACATCCCGGTTGAATACGCTTCCCGTTAACGCCCGGACACACGTCGAAATCTACTGTAAGTTCAATTTCGCAGCTCAGAAGTGATTTTCTGTAAGTTCCTACTCGCACCGATTCGCACCAACCATCGGCTCTCTGATAGCTTTCAAATACCACGTACTGTCTTCGTCATAGCTTTTATCTTCTTAATAATGCTATATGTTACTACTAATCTCCTAAATAAGCAAGTCTGATTTTTAGCCTAATAATATAACTCATCATAAATAGTTAAGTAGTTTCTCCACATCGGCTTTTTCCGTCGCCCAATCTGTAGCAAAACGGATCACGGTATGATCGTCGTCATATTTTTCCCAGAATCCGAAACGGACATTTTTGCTAAGTTTCTCAAGTTTATCGTTTGAAACCACAACAAATTGTTGGTTCGTAGGTGAATCAAGGAATATCTTGTACCCTTTACTCTTAAGTCCCTCTTTCAAAAGCTCCGCTGCCTCAATAGCTTTTTTGCTTATTTCAAAATAGAGATTGTCCGTAAACAAAGTATCAAACTGAAGTCCGAGAAGCCATCCCTTCGCAAGAAGCGCGCCGTGATGCTTGATAACGGGAATCGGATGCTTGGTCGTAACACCCTTTGTGAATACGACAGCTTCTCCAAAGAGCGCACCTACCTTTGTTCCACCGATATAGAAAACATCAGCATATCTTGCGATATCCTCTATTGTCACATCGGTCCTTTTGCTCATAAGACCGTATCCAAGCCTTGCGCCGTCGATAAACAGCGGGATATTGTACTTTTTGCAGACACCTGAGATACTCTCAAGTTCTTTTTTCGTATAAAGAGTTCCATACTCTGTAGGATGCGAGATATACACAGCGCCCGGAAATACCATGTGCTCGTGATTTGCATCCCCATAGAAAGTCGAGATAAGCTTATCCACATCTGCCGCAGAGATCTTACCTGCATCCGAACCGTATTTCTCGGTATCCTTCTCCTCACCATGCGCGGGAACAGTCAGAACTTTGTGTCCCGCATGCTCTATCGCTCCTGCCTCGTGAGCCGCAATATGACCTGTTTCAGCAGCAACAATTCCCTCATATGGCTGAAGGAGCATGTCGATTATTGTCTGATTGGTCTGCGTTCCGCCTACAAGGAAAAAGACCTCTCCGTCTGGACATCCGCACACTTTCTTTATCTTATCCGCAGCGCTCTTGCAGTATTCATCGGTTCCGTATCCGTCAATCTGCTCAAAATTAGTCTCCGTAAGGCGCTTTAAGATCTGCGGATGCGCACCCTTTGTATAATCACTTGAAAAAGAAATTCTGTTATCCATACTCTTATCCTCTTTATGCTTCAGTTAAAAGAAACTGCTGAAAAATCTATTACTTCTTCCAAAGTCCTTGCAAACAGTTCAAGTCCCGCCTTGTCATCTTCGTTAAATCTGCCAATACTGGGGCTGTCTATATCAAGTACCCCTACTACTTTGCCATCTTTGTGGATTGGCACAACAATTTCCGAATTGGATGCGCTGTCGCATGCGATGTGTCCTGCAAATTCGTGAACATTTGCAACAAGCTGCGTCTCATCTTTTCCCGCCGCTGTTCCGCAAACGCCCTTTCCGAGCGAAATTCTGATGCATGCTACTTTCCCCTGAAATGGCCCGAGCAAAAGAGATCCCTTATCCATAAGGTAAAATCCTGCCCAGTTAAGGTCTTCCATATTCTCATATAAAAGTGCCGAGGCATTGGACAATACCGGAATGAAATTAGGCTCATCCTCTGCAAGGACCTTTATCTGCGCCGCAAGTAACTTGTAATCTGTCATAAATCTTGGTACTCCTTATTAAAACAAATCGTGGATATGATTTTTATCCATATCCACGATTCTAACATCTTTTTATCTTGTGCACAATCTATTCCCGCAGTGCTTTTATGAACTGATAAAGAAAATACTTGGAAAAACAAAAAACTCCGAAAAACCATATTTACTAGGCTTTTCGGAATTTAAACCAGAGAGCGATAGACGGGGCTCGAACCCGCGGTCTCCACCTTGGCAAGGTGGCGCTTTACCAACTAAGCTACTATCGCATTTTTTAAAGTTGCTTGCGCAACAGCAACTGTTATGTTATACCAATCAGAAAAATATGTCAACTATAAATGCTTATTTCTAAAGACAAAAGCGCTTCTTTTTATCGAAGCGCTTTTTGAAAATCTTTTTTTCATTTTCCCGGTGTTCTTACATCTCATCACAGACTTGATATATCACAAACTTAAGATAATATGACGCCGCTCCGCCAACAAGAATCGGATGATCTGCAGCCTGTTGCCTAAACTCAACTTGCTTGAGTCTTTTGTGCGCATCTCTTGCCGCGTCCTGAATTGTTTTTAGGAAAAGCTCTTCATCCATAAAGTGTGAGCAAGAGCATGTTGCGAGATATCCGCCATCCTTAACAAGCCTCATTCCTCGCATATTGATCTCTTTGTATCCGGTTGTAGCTTTTTTTACAGAAGCTCTGGACTTTGTAAATGCAGGAGGATCAAGAATAACGACATCGAACTTTTCACCTTTTTTCTCAAGGTCCGGAAGAAGTTCAAATACGTCAGCACATTGAAATGTTACTATATTCTCAAGTCCGTTGAGTTCTGCATTTTCTTCCGCCTGCTTGCATCCAAGATCTGATGCATCTACACCCAGAACCGATTCCGCGCCGTTTGCTGCGCAGTTAAGAGCAAATGAGCCTGTATGTGTAAAGCAGTCCAACACTTTTTTACCTTTGCAAAAAGAAGCTATGGCTTTTCTGTTATTCTTTTGGTCAAGGAAAAAACCTGTCTTCTGGCCATTTTCAACATCAACGTAATACTTAACACCATTCTCGGTAATGATAACCTTTGTGTCGAAAGGATTTCCGATGAAGCCCTTAATTCTTTCAAGCCCCTCAAGCTCTCTTACCTTTGCATCACTTCTTTCGTATACGCCACGAATCTTAACTCCGTCTTCAAGAAGAACCTTCTTGCAAAGTTCAACGATAAGCTCTTTCATTCTGTCTGTTCCAAGAGCTAATGACTCAATTACAAGGACATCTGAAAATTTATCAATTGTAATTCCAGGTAAGAAATCTGCTTCTCCAAAGATAAGTCTGCAAGAGAGCTGTTCAATCGGCTCGTTCGTTGCCATAACAGCCTTTCGATATTCCCAGGCGTCACGGATTCTCTTTTCTATAAGTTCCTTAGTCACCGGATGATCTTTCTTACGGGACATCATCCTGACTCTGATTTTAGATGCAGTATTGATAAAGCCATATCCCATGAAATAACCGTCGAAGTCGTGAAGTTCTATAATATCTCCGTTATCAAAAGAGCCTTCCACCTTATCTATTTCATTATCGTAAACCCAGAGTCCGCCGGCTTTAAGCTCTCGTCCCTGTCCTTTTTTCAAAAATACTTTGGCATCAGAAATCTTTATATCCAAATCTATGTCCTCACTATATTTTTATAATCAAAATTCTATCAACGCAAGATAATATACCACATTTTTGCAAATACATGTTGACAATGCTGTAAATTTATTCTAAAATCAATTCGTTGTCACAGTTGTGATAGCTACGTAAACGCGATAGTAGCTTAGTTGGTAAAGCGCCACCTTGCCAAGGTGGAGACCGCGGGTTCGAGCCCCGTCTATCGCTCTTTGAACCCCGGAAAGTGTTCCGGGAATTTTTTTGCCCTTTTTTATCAAAATAACCATACGCGCAATTACGGTGAGGAAACTATGTTTAATTGGATCTACAAGCATCAGAAATTGGTACTGTCCCTACTTATCTCAGCTTTTTTTATTTCTGTTATCCCGATATGCATTGTTGCCGGATATGATTGTGCAGCCGGAGACGATTATAAATACGGAGCAGCTCCCCACTTGGCTTACCTTTCTTCCGGTTCGGTATTTGCGGCAATTTCCGCAGCATGCAAAACTACAGTAGATATTTGGCATGGTTGGCAGGGAACATGGTTTGATGTTTTTGCTTTCGGTCTTCATCCGGAAGTTTTTTCCGAGACCGCATACGTGATTGTTCCATATATCTTTATGTTCATGCAGATTATTTCCGTATGCAGCTTTTCTTATTATTTCCTAAAGATAAAATGGAAAATTGACGGCTATTACTGGTTAATGATTGCCGTAACTTTCCTTCTTTTCAGCTTCCAGCTTGTTCCTTCACAAAAATCAGCATTTTTCTGGTGGGTTGGTTGCATACATTACTGTATGCCGTTCTGCTTATCTCTTGTAACGATCATACTGACCGATCGCTTTTTAACTCATAACAATATATCCGATCTGGTATGGATCTCAGTAGGATATACCTTATTGGGAGGATCCACATATCCCGCTGCTATCCTGGTTTTTTTGTCGGGACTTCTCCTTCTGCTCGTTAAATACGTGATAGAGAAAAAAAGCAGTAAAAAAGATTTTTTCCTTGTGATTCCGTACGTTTTGGAATTAATCGGTCTCGGGATCAGCATGGCCGCTCCGGGAAATGCTATCAGGGCAGCCTCTGATTTGCTCGAAGGCGCTGAACCTGCCGGCGGTTTTATTGAAACCGTAGTAAAAAGCATAGCCTTTTCAGTGGAAGAAGCCGTAACATACTTCTTTGCGGAAAAGAGTTATATGCTCATTGCTCTTATCATAATCGCAATTGTTACATGCGCATTTTTTAAACAAAACAGATTTAATATAAACAATCATGTATTTGCGCATCCTTGGTTGTTTGTTTTAACATTGTTCCTTCTAAATGCCGCCGTATACGCTCCCAGAATTTATACAGGAAACTCTGCGTCTTCAGGCTATCTGAACTTTAATATGTGGGTTTCTTTTTCATGTATGATCGCAACAGTCATATATTTATGCGGTTGGATCTATACCGTAAAAAGCATTAAGCTTCGACTTCCCGAATATGCCGAAACAATCGGAACGATACTTAGCGTTGTTGCCATCATGTTTATCATTGTCATCGGAAGACACGGCGTAAAAGAGTATACCGATTATATCTGCCTTGACTATTATCTCTCGGGACAAGCAGCTGATTACAGGGATCAAATGAATTTGCAAAGACAGCTTATGGAGGATCCAAACGTCACTGATGTAGTTGTTCCCGAAATGAATTATGAGCAGGGTCCGCTCCAGCATATGCCTGTAAATTCGGATCCCGATAATGTTAACAGCCAAATGACTTCTGATTTTTACGGAAAAAACAGTTGCAGATCCATACCAAGACCCGAATGGATTGAAAAATACAGCACAGACAACACTGAACTTTTGGAGCAAAAGCAATGAAAACCCTCTTCAAGCATAAATCTCTATTAATCTTCATTACAACAGTAATAATGTGTTGTTTCAGCATTATGGGCGGTTGCCTTGACTACGCCGGAAATGATGATACTTTTAGAAATCTTATCAGCGCCGGGGCATTCGGAGATATCTTCAACTTCTATATGCCAAACAGCAATATACTCTATGGAGTACCTGCTTATCTTCTAAATATGATACTCCCGCAGATCAATTGGTATTATTGGATCATGGTCGGCCTCAGTGTAATTTCTATATCTGCATCTTGCAGCATATGTCTTGAAAAATGCGATCTCTTTTTAGCTGAAGCAATAACCGTCTTTATAAATATCATACTTGCGAGAGACTACTATATCGCGGTGCAGTACACCAAATCCGCTTCATTGTGGATTATATCCGGCTTTATCATCATATTTCATTCGATATGCAAAGAGAATCTGCATTGGATATGGGGCGCATTGCTCTTTGTATATGGAACCTCGGAACGCTTTAAGTGTATGTTAATGGCACTCCCTTTTTTCGCAGTATTTATAACAGTGTTCTATTTAGCGAATTACAAACAGCAGAATCTTCCAAAATTTAAAGTCATTATAAAACCGGTAATTGCGCTTGTACTTGGAATTATTATTCTATTGGTTTCCGAGCACTCCTTTAGGACACTTCATCCCGAATGGAAAGAATACTGGGAATATGATCAGGCCAGCGTTAATCTACGCGATTATATGGCGCTGGATTACCAACACAATCCCTCAGCATACGATTTGATAGATACTGATGAAAATGATATTGCACTTTACAGCAACTGGTTGTTTGGTGATATTGATTTTTATGATATTTCCTGGCTTAAGAATGTATACTCCATCGAACAACCTTTCAACAATCGCAAGATAAGGCTTAGCAGCGATATTATAAAGCTGACGTTCATCAGTTTATTTGACATTCACACTCGAAATCCTTTCGAAAGCTTAGGCCCTGTATTCCTTACCTGGATTTTCATTATATTTTTATTGTTTAGAAAAAAATATACCGACAAGCTTTTCGGATTAGGTATTTTGGGCTGCACGTTAATGATGTATTGGTACTTTGCCTGCATTAACAGGTTTATGTGGCGAGTTGAAATAGGAGTATTTTTATCGGCTGTATTTCTTTCCGGGTTCTACCTGTCAATGACGCAGCAAGACATTATCCGTGTACCGTCTAAGAAAAAACATATTTTGTTTTTATGTGTTGCGGTAATACTTTTCGGTGCTTACTCAGTAGGCATGACATACCAATGGAGATACGTCAAGGGCAAGCATATTGTTGAACATGAAGCGGATATATCCGGACGTTTGGAAACATTTGTTGAAAATCCGGAAAATTTCTATATTTTGACTGATTTTTATGTAACAAATAATCCCGCATCGCTCACTTATGCAAAATGGAATAATTTATTCAGCAATTCATGCTACGCCGGAAACTGGGTATTGCCATCACCTACAGCGTTACATTCTGCGCGTGAACATGGTTTTGATAATCCAATGACCGCACTTATCAGCCAGAAACCCGTCTTTCTTCACTGCGATTCGGAAGATAAGCGAAACATGATCATTACACATCTTAAAAAGATTTCAAAACATGATATTGAAGCTACCGAATTTCCCGATAACCTCTGGAAATTTGAGTTACGCTAATATTTTTAAAGGGATAATCAAGCCATATAAAAGTTTGACTATCCCTCAATATATCTATTTTGTAGCCCCAAACTCTATCGCATTAATTTTTTTCGCATTTCAAAAGCTAGCTCATTTTCTTCAGCCGTTGGCTCTGTGCTATCCCCGTTTCCGTAGACCACGCGGTAAAAGACATCAAATACTTTGCCAAGTTCCTCCCGAATATCCTCGGGTGCAGCTTCCTTAAAGTCAGACAACAGTCCTCTGTCTGTAAGTTTCCCTCCCGAGCGCTTTATAAGGATTCTTTTTATCTGTTCAACATCATAAAAGAGCTTTTGCCTTGGCGTTCCGTATCTGTAACGCAAAACCTTTATCAGATAGATTCCAAGGACCAGTATGATTATGACGGCCACAGTGAATATCACAGTCGGCAAAAATACCTTGAATGCCAAAAGCACTGAGACTTTCTCCTCTTCTTCATCTTCATCAACTTTAACGGAAGCTTTTGATGAATCATACGGATTGATTCCGCTATGATATTCCGAAGTCCACTTATTATCCGCATCATTACTGCTTCTATGCCATGACGTATTGGATAAGGCATAATATGCCGCTGTCGGCTCAAACGGGATCCATCCCACATTCTCAATATAGGCCTCAGGCCAGACATGTGCACAGGAAGAACTCACCTCATATTTATCCTTAATGTCAAAAGGAAACGCGTATCTAAAACCGCTTGCAGCCCTTGCGGGAATCCCCGAAAGCCTTAACAGCACGACCATTGAAGATGTATAGTGAACGCAATATCCTTTTTTTGTCTCAAAAAGAAATCTCTTTGCAATATCTGCCATTCCCTCCGCTGTACTCATATTTGAATCGGGATTATATCCCCCGACCGCATCTTTGCTGTATGAATACTGCCTTAGATACTCTTCCAAAAGTCTGCATTTATCATAGTCGTTTCCGGCACCTGAAGTTATCTTATCAGAAAGCTCCTTAAGTTCTGCATCCACTCCCGTTACGTCCAGATATTCACTTCCGGCAACGCTCCCTATCTCTGATATCGCACTCTCATACTCATCACGGCTCATTATCTGAGTAAACTGTATTCCCCAGAGTTCATCTGCATAATTGCATGCTTCATCATAAGTAAGCCATGAAATTTCAGCCGGCGCATCTTTTATCATCGCGATAAGATTGGGATTTGCATAGTCTATATCAAGATACTTTACGCTAATTCTATAGCCCTTTTTGTGTTGTTTCGCGCTTATGCCTTCTTCAACCTTTTTCTCTCCCTCGGTGATCAAAAATGCACTTGACGGCGCTATCACATCCTTTGTGTCTATATACGCATACTCAAGCTCTATATTTGATACTTCGGTAAACGCAAAGACTCTCTCCCTGTCTACACCATTTGCATGTAAAAAAGCTATAAATTTAACAAACTGCACCTTATCAGCGCCTCTTCCGCCGGCAAGATAAATCGTTTTCCTGAGCTTTTTATTTTTCCCCGTCTCCTCTTCCAAATACGTATAATAAGGCTTCTCTCCGGTTTCGATGATAAGCTGTATTCTTTCACCCTCTACAATCTTTTTTCCGGTTGAGGTAAAAGAACTGTAGCCTGCCGTATAACTGTCTCCAAAAGCAGACGCAAAGCGATAAGATATATCCGAAGCAATACTCTCAATCCCATAGACAAACCTTTGCCCCAGATTCACCGCTTTAGTCCAGTCTATAGGCTCTTTTTTCATCGGAATCATCATCGTAATAATCGCGATGATCAGGAAATAATATATCGGGAACGGAAAGCTGTTACTTTCGTAAAACAATGTCTGAACAGCAGAAAGCGTCAGCGCAACAAGGCATATGCACATCACTTTCTCAGCCGGATTATCGCCCGTAAAGCTGCTCCTTCCAATAAAAAGTGCCAGTGCAATGATATCCAAGATCAGTGCAGCATATAGCAATTTCTTTTCCCTATTCGAGATGAAATGAATTGCCAGTCTCAAGACCACTCCCAAGATCATTGCCGGAAGAAGAACCGGAAGCGCAGACAGATCTTTTAGCAAAAAGAATAAGAAAAGCGCAGGTACAGTCGAAAATACCGCTGCGGCAATTCCCGAAATAAAAAGACGGAATATATAGTAAAGTGCAGTAAACAGCATAAAGAACAAGGTCGTCCAAAACGAAAAATAATTATCTCCGGCAACAAAACCATCACCCATGACAATACTGCAAATTTCCGCAAAAACCGCAACAAAAGCAAAGGCAAATAGTGTACATACCGCCTCAATCGCAAATACTGATAAAATTTTCTCCCGCTCCGGGATTTTCAGTGATAACGATCCATGTTTCTCTGTCATTTTTATTACTCCTGCAAGCTTTTGCCAGATCACAGATTTTGTTATATTCAAAGTCCGACGAATAGAACACTCCGTCTGAAACCGTGTTGTAAAACTCCATAAAACTTTCGCGGGAATCGACAAACTGCTCTCTTACTCCCCCCGCAGGATAAACAATGTTTACGGGAATTCCCTGATTTCCGAACAGCCATGCCGCCGAAACCACAAACTCAAGAAAATAATCACGCTTTATCAGAAAATCCGTATCCTGCTCACTCTCAGGCGTATTGTCGGCATTCATCAGGATAGACAGCGTTCTTTTTTCCATCTTGTCGGGAACTCTGACCATGAGCTTTGACGCTTTTGCCGAGACCTTCCAGTTAACAGCCGAAAGACTGTCGCCTTTTACATACGGGCGTATGTCATTTCCCGGAGTGTCTTCTAAAAGCCTCTCACTCTTTCGTCCGCGACTACCATACAGATTCTCAAGGTCCAGGGTTTTACCCGCGATCTCAGTTATCCTTGGCTTTACGACAGCACGAAACGAATACGGAATGTTGAATGTTGCGGAAACAATATGAAACGGGTCGGTAAAAGATACATTCTCGATCCCGACGTCATAAACTCCCGCAAAGAGGCAGTTTACACCCGAAAACAGCTCTTTTTTCTCATGGATATCAAGGGAAAGTTTTGTTTTATCAGGAATTTCATAGAGATTACAGCGGCTTTTGAATGTGCCGATCTCCATATTGTGGATGGGGAGAAACCCCGCATTTTCGATAAGCGCACGGTACTTGTGATCCTCACCCTTGGTGAGCTTGTGAACTTCAACTTCCTGATAGACTCTCAGGAAGGCATAATTTAAGAAAATATATATGATTGAAACGGGAATGATCGATAAAAGCGCAAAAAGCGGCGCATAAGCAACAGGACCGCCATAAAAACTCGCAAAAACTATGCCGGCTGTAAGTGCTGCAAGATATACGATCAGTCCTTTTTTAATAATTGTTATCTTCATGGTACGCTGACTTTTCCAACGATGGTCTTGATCAAGTCATTACTTGTTATATGACTTAGCCTTGCTTCTTTCGTAAGTATCAGTCTGTGAGGAAGCGTGAGTTTTGCTGCATCTGCGATATCCTCAGGAATACAATAATCTCTGTCCGCCAGATATGCTATAGCCTGGGCGCACCTTAACATGGACAAAAGAGCTCTCGGCGAAGCACCGACAGCAATCTCCGGCTTATTTCTTGTCGCATCGATAATATTCACCGCATAGCTTCGCAGATTATCTTTTACAGTGACCGATGCAACATTTTTTCTCATATCAAGGATATCTTTTCCCAAAAGAACAGCCTTCGTCTCTTCATGAAGACTGCCCAAAAGAAATCTCTCCGCCATATCTTCCGATGCCTTCGTGTCG
>JAEEGI010015281.1_pt1 | contig 15994 bp, 11 predicted proteins | sample 8958751 | NCBI WGS metagenome assembly JAEEGI01 (sample SAMN16246545, study PRJNA631951) | gut metagenome | biome: gut microbiome; feature: rumen; material: KS-attached | host: Bos | place: Iran: Karaj | collected 2018-10
GTATTCTTATATCTTTAATCATCACGAATTAGAGAATTAAAGAATTGACTCTGAGAAGGCGATATATCTTTCTAAGGAGGTGAAAATGGCAAACAACCTCGGCCTCAATGGTCGCTTCGCTCAAAATCTTTCAAAAATCTTATATAAAATCGGGGAATCCTCACTTGAAAGATTTTATATTTTTATTTTGTGAGATTTTGAGCAAAGCGACAACATTGAAAGTAGGGTGAAAATGGCAGACAACCTCGGCCCCAATACATTGTTTATTTTCGGCTAAGGCCGTCTCCTGCCATTTTCACCTTCTTATAAAATTCTATAATTCGATAATTCGTGATAAATCAGAAAATCGTATGAAACATATTGTTGAGAGCGTGGAGGAGATGTACTATCGACGAGAGCCAACGGGCGAGGTGATTGTCGATGAAGTGGTGGACGCTGTTCGCAAGACCAAGACACAGCGGGCCAGCGACATCGCCCTGCTGCTCGACGTAGAACATCGGCTGCTGAACGATGCATTCAAGATGCTCACGGGCATGAACCTGAGCACGATGATCATCGAATGGCGCATGCTGCAGGCAAAGGAGCTGCTTGACAGGAAAGACCTGTCGGTGCAGGAGGTGGCTAACCGCTGCGGCTTCAAGCAGCAGAAGAACCTCATTCTGGCTTTTCGACGCCGTTGGGGGACCACTCCGCAGGCATACCGGACGGGCAAACTGATCCGCAATAGCAATTACGTGGTCAACAAGGATCCTCGTTCGCGGAAGAATGCGCTCGATGTCGCGAAGGAGCATCTATCGCAAACTAGCATTGGTAGATGAAACTACGAATCGCACACGAATATTTTTTCTTTTTAACAAGAATTATCATGTAATTGATCACGAATTATCATGAATTATTTTTTTAAGTAATTCCGAAAAATGACGAAAAGACGAAAAGGACGAAAAAGAGATTAGCAGATCACGGATAACAGGATTAAACGGAGATCGGTGGGTCGAAGGGGAGGCTGAGTGCGTTTCTTCGCCGCACTCAGCGCGGATAACACGGATGGTTTTTCTTTTTAACACGAATTACCATGAATTAACCACGAATTTTTCATGAATTATTTTTTTAAGACGACGAATCACTCGAATCTACACGAATGAGTGTGGTCGGGACAAGAATAAAAAGATTCGTGAAGTGTGTTAATTCGTGGTTAAAGATGAAGGGTTTCTGTGAGAGATATAAGATGGTCAAGGCGTCCGTGGTTTCCGCTCCAGTGGTCGGCGAAGCAATGACCACTGGTCTCCTTTGGGAAAGCTTAGTGTAAGATTCGTAAAATCTGTGATCTTATAAATCCATTGTTCTGCGTCTCCATGGTCGAACAGAATTTTATCCAAAAAAGGTAGGTCGAACAAAGATTTTTAAGGATTTTTCAAATGATTTTCGATTTGCAATGATGATATCCCGAAGGGTGCTGGGTGGCTTAGACTCAGCAGCGGAAAGCTCGCTTTCAGATGATGAGTCTGAGGCAGACAGCAAGGGGCTCATCAGAGCCCCTCATCATTGCAAATCCATTTTTCATCTTTTAAAATTTATGAAAAATTCGTGAGTAATTCGTGATAGTAAAAGACATAACCCTATTTCAAATCGTAGCATGTCCCCCAAGGTACCATGGAGGATATGCCGCGATTGTTGTATGTCCTCTAACGTTCATTGGAGGACTTGCGGCGATGGCGGCATGTCCGCTAACAATCGTTGAAGGATATGCAGAGATGGGAGGATGTCCTCTATCGTTCATCGAAGGACATGCGTCATTATTGACATATCCCCTGACGTTCGCTGAAGGACATGCGTCGATGATGGCATGTCCTCTAACGCTCATCGAAGGACATGCGTCAATATTGGCATATCCCCTGACGTTCGCTGAAGGACATGCGTCGATATTGGCAAGTCCCCCAACGTTCGTAGAGGGACATGATTCGATGGCAGGATGTCCCCCAACGGTCGTTGAAGGACATGGTTCTACAGAATGATGTCCTCTTCCGTTCGCTGGGGGACATGCGGCGATTTTGGGAAGGACATAAAAAAGCAGCAAAGTCTCGAGGGCTTTGCTGCTTTTTGGTTAGTTTGAATTCAGTTGCCTAAATATGTTTTTCTCTAAGGAGTCTGGGAGTATTTTAGAAGAGGGCTGCTATACGACGAATCTTTTTGAGTTTCTCCATAAATGACTCGTCGCGTTCGGCCATCAGCATATCGTATTCGTTTTGCATGGCGAGCAGAGGGGCAGCATCCACTCCAAGAGCTGCTTCCATCATCATGGCCAATTCGGGACTGAGCGATCGCTTGCCGTTCAACATCTCATTGAAGGCAGAGTATGATATGCCAATCTCCTTGGCAAATCCGCGCTGAGAAATGCCACGATGTTCCAGTTCATCTTTCAGCACTTCGCCTGGATGCGTAGGCTGAAAGGGTTTCAAATTGTTTGCTATCATCTGGGGATTATTCATAATAAGAAAGATACTTGAGGACCAGCCTGCTTTTATAAATCGCTTTTCGTAACTCTTGATGTTTCCCAATCTCTGCACTTGAAAAAAACACAAAATCAGGAATCGCTTTTCCGTAGTTTATCCGTAGTCTTTTCTGTAGTTATTTCCGTAGTACAGTATTGCAATGCATCAAACGTTGGACACATATTACTATCCCTTAAAGGGACAGGAATGATCTTAGCTCTTAAACAGTTTCGCCTAAGAAATCAGCAGATGACAGGAAAAACGTAGCGGTGGTTTGCCAAGTGGTAGGAGGCGCAAAGCCTCCTGAGAGCGTTCTATCTAGCATTTTCCCAAAAATGACCGGTATCATTTAATGTGCTACAGTCGGTACTGTTTGGAGTGTTACAACCGGTATCATTTGAGTGATATTATCAAAAGAAACACATTTTCTAACATTAACTATGTCCTTTTTAGCATGTATAACAGAGCATACTACTTTTGACCATCATCAACAAGGAAAAATTCATTTAGTGGAACATCGTATTTAATCTGGTTGTCAATTATCTCCAAAATCTCACCATAATGCAAGGTCGATGATGGTTTAGACTTTTTAATATATGTAAAAATATCTCGAATATAATCCCAATTTTGCTTGGTTTCTATTAGTTGATAAATCTGTTGGCCAGCTTGAGTTAACAAAATTACAGGTATTTCAATGTCAATAGTTGAAGGACGGAATGTGAATTGTAAAATAGTATTTCCATAAACAAAATTAACTGTAGATAGAGAGTTTGGATTAGCATGAAAAGAACTTGTAACAAAATCACCAGATTGCAATAACCCTATTTCCCTTAGTTTAGCAATATCTTTATATCCCACTCCAAATTTTTCCATAGTTTCATATTCTGCAAATATAAAATAATCACTTTGATTTAATACATAATCAGATAGTTTGACAAACAAATTTGCTTCTTCATAGGAAATATTCCTCAATATTTCTAATGTTCGAAGGGAATAAGAAAATGGTGTTTCTATCTCTTTTGAGAGTATCTTTGCCCACAAAGCCTTCATTTCGTCTTTTGAAACATCCTGAACAATATCGAAAAATCTAGTCGCCCAGTCTTCATCAACCGATTTATCGGAAACGGTTTTCCCTTCAAGGTTTTTAGCAGCCATTTCAACAACAGAATCAATATTCTCTTGTCGTCGTGTTTCCTTATCAACTAATCTTTGTGATATTCTTTCATCAGTTACTGCAGCAATCAGTTTAGCTTCCGAAGTTGCTAATGATTTTGCATTTTCAATCACTTTGATTTCATATGCCCGTGCGTCAGCTTCTTTTCTGATTTGACGTGGACGATATATGGTTCCTATACCATTACTAACAACCTCAATTAGTTTTTCTAATGGTTTGCCATCTAACGAAATATTGATCAATGAATCCATAATAACATTATTAAAATGTAATTAACATTAGTGTTCACTTAACGGCCCAAATTTGTTTTTTGAAAATATGTTTAATGCCGGCATGAACATTTATAGCAACTTGCGATACTTGCGGCGCAACAATGGTGCTTTCTTCAGACATTCTTTCATTTGTTGGAAGAGCAGGGAATCAATCTGACCAAGATGATCAACAATACTGTTCATTTCATCGAGGTACTTTTGTTCGTATTCATCCACTTGTTCTCCATAAACGAAGGTAGGACGAGGGAACCTGAAGGAAGGTGTGACCATGTCGTCCGGGCTGAATACAAAAGCGTTGACGCCTCTCTCTTTGATATCTACACAACCACGTTCCACTGCTGCATCAGCAGGCACATGGTCTTTTGAGGTGGGAAGACAGGCCATCATGATTTTGTCGTCGATATGCCCAAGCACGATGAAATACTTTGGTTTGGGCATGTTGCCGTTTTTGAATTCAAACGGCGAGAACTTAAGCAAATCGCCAACTTCGTACATGTGATTAACTCCTTAATAGATTGGCGGCTTGCCGATTCTCAAGTGTCTCGTTGTAGTAGGCACGATCATCGGGACAGAGTTGGCGACCCATATCAATGATGATATTGGAACTGTTGGCACGTTGTTCGACAAAATCTTCAAGCAAACCATGTTCTTTGGCTGTTTCATACCAAAGCGAACCCTCTTTGTGCGTTACAGCAATGAGCTCTTCTGAGTTCATCTGACCATAATGCTCCATCACTTCGTGCATTACCTGGAGTTCGGCATCTGAAAACTCATCCTCATCGAATTCTTTGCTGGGCTTCACCATAATACCCTGTCCATTGAATTGAAGTGTGACGAAGTCGTCCAACAATACTGGACCATCGGATAGTTCCTCAAAAACATCGACAGACACTGGGCCGAGTCGCCACACTGAGAAGGGTATCGACAGCATGGGCACATGATACTTCTGAACCATTCTCTCCTCCATCAAGAAGAGCAGCTTCAGCACCTCAGTCTTATAAGGGTACTTGGCATGCGACGCAATATATATTACTGCGTTGCCTAGCCTCACTTTACTTGATTCTGAAAATCTGCACATATTGTATTGTGAATAATGTTGTTTCTCAAATAATGTCTCCTATTGCTACCAACGGATATATCCAAAGCTACGCTAGAGTTGGTCACACTTGAACAGTGACCATCTCACCTTCCGCCTATATTACGGGGCAAATATAGGAGAAAAAAATGTAAAAACAAAATAAAATGGGGAAAAAATGGTGAAATGAATATTTTGGGTGGGGAAATATGGATTATTTACGGCTTTTCGGGTTGGTTTTGAACACGAATCGCACACTTTTTTCTTTAACACAAATTATCATGTAATTGATCACGAATTTTTCATGAATTATTTTTTTAAGACCACGAATCGCACGAATCTACACACTAAGTTTTTATCTATAGCGTTAATGACCGTATAATGAACCGTTAATTACTCGATAATAATATACTCAAGTTTCGCAAATGCTCAACTTGTTGATATAGGGGAGAAAACGGGAGTTAATGGGAGTTAGCGGGAGTTAACGGACGATACCTTGTTCCCTTCGGTCACGTCCGAGAGAAGCGCCTTTCGAAAAGAGGTTCCAACGGTACATTCGTCCGTTAACTCCACAGGCTGGAAGCCTGTTAACTCCCGTTTACTACTGGTAACTCCAGTATAGTTTCGCTAAATGCGAAACTTGAGTAATATATCCTTAACTATTACCTTTGTTTCATTCTTTGATGAAAATCGCGATGAGTCGAGGTCCGCTTCCTCCACAACAAGCAAGGAGAAAAAGAATGAAGACAATGCTGCCAATCCATCCCATCAAATAGACCATGTGGCCAATGAACATCACCATGAACAGGAAGGTGGCCAATGCACTCACCACATAGAGGACGGCATAAATCACAAAGAAGATTAGTCCCATCACACCCTTATCGCCATCGACAAACATCGCGTAAAGATGTAATGCCAATCCAACGAAGAGAAGCAGAATGATCCACGGCTGGAGGAATGAGAAGAAGAAAAAGGTGAGCAGATAAAGGATTCCACAGCCAAATACTGTAATAGTACCGATATGTTTTGCGGCCGATCTCGCTTCATCCTCTCCTGCTAATCCAAAAAAGATGGATTGGACAAAGAACAGGATGGACAGCATGACCAGCCAGAACACGATAGACATCAACTCATCGTGAACGAAGAATCCGGGACTTCCACTATAGCACAGCATACATTTCAACTCATAATAGCTTAAAAAGGCCAATCCCATCAAAGGGATATATTTGCCCAAACGGAACCTGCCCAGAATCTTGGATAATATCCAGCAAACCAATAATACGATCAGCGGCAAGAAAATCATATACTCGAAATAGCGGGTAGATTTGCTTTGCTCAATATGGATGCCAATGTCAGACAAATCTTCCAGGAATTGTTTCTGAACGACCACAGCGGGATCCTTCTCGTCTCTCGCGGGGTTTCCACCTTTATCGGCCGATGCCAGTGATCTTCCTTTCTCCAAATATCTTGAAGACACATAGAATGTCTCTCCGGCATCATTCTTACAGGTGGCCCATCCATTGATGATTGTATCCACGAGGATGACATCACCTTTCTTAAGTGAACCCATTTTTTCTGCCTTGCCATTAGGCGCTACCCTCATGTTCAGATTCGGCGAATTCACCACATAGGTTTCTGCTGCATAGCCTGCCATGCATAGCAGAAACAGCACGATAATTGTAACGAGTTTTTTCATATTTTTATCCCTTTAATTATTTAGAATCCAATCTTTCCCGATGACTGACGGCTCCAGACAAAGTGGTCCACATCTTCAGCAATGACCTCAGGGGCGGAACTGCCATCGGATGCGATTCTCAGTTGGGCAATCATTGCAATCGTCTGTGACAGATGTTGCATGGTTCGTGCAGAAATGGGCATATTCTTCGATTCTCCGTTCTTCAGATTTCTGACAAATGCTTGCAGTTTTTTCCCGGCATCGGCAGAAATATCCAATTTGAAGTCACGACGCAAAAGATATACCAGGACATCTGACAGCTCTTCGATGGAGAAATCGTCAAATACAATCGAATTATGATAAGAGGCGACACCGCCAGCAGCCAGCGTCTTGGCGATGGATTCGTCGCTGTTGGTGACACGGGCCATCACGAATGCCGTTACCTGCTGGTACTCTGCAATCTTATTCAGAATCCACACACGCAGATTATCGTAGTTCTGGTTCTTGTATTCCGGGGCATCCATATCGAGGAACAGCAGTCCATCGCTGGCTTTCCTTACCGCTTGCTCCAACACCCTGAAGCTGTCGTTGCCCATCAGCTCCTCGGCATTGACACAAACCGTATGACCGAGTTTGAGAATGCCCAGTCCTTGCAGGATCCTTGAAAGGATCTCGGCTACCGTACTCTTGCCCGTTCCCGTACTGCCAATGAACTCCCACCACAGATTGGCAGGTTGAAGGCGCAGCGTACCTTTCTCATGCTGCAGACATGAGACAGTGACATAATCGTGAAGAGCTTTCTTGGCGGTCTGCAAACCCACCAGCTTGTCCAACTGTTCGAGTGACGCATTGAGCAACAGCCGGTCGATGGCATCGGGCTTCAGATAGTGAAGCCTCAGATCAGGGATGTCACAAGCCTCTATCCGTGTCAGTTGCTCGTTACTGATCTGATCGGCCGACAAGACCGACAACCTGTTGCCCAAAGCAGGAATGACCTGTGAGGTGAGCAAACGGGTGATGAAACGACCGTTGCCGAAGTGTTCGTTCTTATGATTATAGGCATCAATCACATAATCGGAGAGCTTCTTCTCGGCTTCAGGGGTCAGTTCATAATGTTCACGCTCGAGCACCTTATGTCCAATATCCATCAGCTGATTGGGTGTATAGTCGGGGAACTCAAAGACGTAGGAGAAGCGGCTCTTCAGACCTGGATTGGAATCCAGCATATCGTACATCTCATTGGTATATCCAGCCAGAATGACCATCAGGTCGGGTTCATCTTGAGCCAAGAAGGACAGAAGGGTCTCGATAACACGCAAGCCATAATCCTTGGTATCATCCGCCTTGACAAAAAGCGTATAAGCCTCATCGATGAACAAGATACCACCTGAAGCCCGCTGAAGGGCATCGAGCGTATTCTGCTCTGCATCACCGATGAAACGACCTACCAACTTGGAGCGTTCGGTCACCACGACATGACCTTTCGAGAGGACGCCAATGCCATGATATATCTCACCAAGATATTTGGCGATAGTGGTCTTACCCGTTCCAGGATTACCCGTAAACACCATGTGCATGGGCGGCATCTTGTTATAAAGCCCCCTATCGGCACGGAGTTTGTTCAGCCTTACCAGCGAGGTATGGGCAAGAATCCGCTTCTTTACATCGTCCAGGCCTACCAAGGCATTGAGCTTGGCTATAGCATCGGTAGGGTCGGGAATCTCCACTTCGGGGATGTCTGCTGCCTCAATCACCAACTGACTGACATTCTCCGGGGTGACCCCCTCTTCCACCACACGACTGATCATGTGTGGCAGGATCATGTTCTCGATGACCTTCTCGATGTATCTCGTATTCGTAAAGCGGTTGCCGCGCATTGAATAGACATACCGCATATATTCATATAGACTGTCACTTGCCTCGGCAGTCAGCACACACTCCCGATACCTCAAGGCCTGCAGTGCATATTTGTAGAGCGAGTCCTCATGCAGATCGTCGAAATGGAAGATATTCGTAAAGACCTCATGAGCCTTTGGACTGCTGTTGACCACCTCGAGCAACTTATTGCGGGGACCTGAAAGTATGATGACGCAATTATACAAATCCTCTGAATTATTACAGATTGCTTCAATACCAGTCATCGTGCCTACGGCTCCCTTTCGTCCAAAGGTGTCGGCATTCTGTATATAAATAAGGGTATTCTTATTGTCATTGATCAGATGCTCGATGTTATTGGCAAATCCGTCGGTCGAATCGAAGAGCTTGATGGCATCGTGCTTCGCAAAGCTTCTCACCACACCCAGTTTCTTCAGTTCCCCATAGATGGCACGGGCAGCCTCCTCCTTTCCCACTCCCTCGTTGCCGGTAATGATATAATGCCGTCCCCGAAGGATTCCATGGATGGTGGGCAAGTCCTGTTGCTTCCGCCCTTCGTTATAGGCGACCACATCGCGCAGATAACGAAGATAGTCCTTGAAGTTCTCGGGCGCATAGTCCAATAGATTGACTTTATCTTGTTCCATAAATATGTGTTCGTTGTTGCAATTAATTTTTCAGTTCATCAATCCGGTGGAGCAATTGCATTGTAGAAGGCATGTCAACCTGTTCAAGATCGACGATACGTTCCTGCAAAGTCCTCTGTTTCAAGAGGTATTCCAATCCCACACAGGTCTCTGCCATCTCGAGACGACCATAGTCCATAGCTGTCCGATAAAGCAAGCGCAAGAAATCGATCAACAACTGGAAATCTTCGACACGACCTTTCTCAAAAACGGATTCATTAAGTATCGAGGCTATCTTCTCGCGATACTCACCAGCGGAATCCATATCATTATTAACCATATCCACCTGAGCATGAGCTGCATAATAGAGGAGGGCCACGTTACGCACCTTGAGCGAGTCGGGCATCATCGTTGTCATCTTCTCGACCACCTCACCTGCGTATTTCAGGAAAAGAAGCGCATTCACGCCATCACCTGCACTCATTGCCGACACACGAGCCTGACGTACCTTATTGATCACAAAACTGCGCATCTTGTCATCGTTATCAGGATCAGCATCAAGCGCCATTGACAAGATGACCGATGCAGTCTGCAGGCTTGCCAGCGCATCGTCGGTCTTTCCCTGCTTGTCGAACAACTCACCCAACTCATCGAAGATCAATGCCTTGTTCAACAGGTTGGACTCTGAGTCGGGCTTCTGATCCACCTTTTCAAGTATCTGTCTCCCAAGTGCTACAGCCTCATCGACCTTGCCGCTCACCTTCAGTCTCATTATCTGATAATAGGTTGCCACCAGCAAATCGTCGGCATGCAGGGAAACAGGGTTGTTCTCGAACAACTCTTCGAAGAGCACAATAGCCTGCCCGGCACTCTGTTCGGCCTGGTCATATTCATGGAAGAACTGGAACAACAGTCTGCCCGTGCCGTCCAACGCTACTGCATAACGACGGACAATCTCGGGATTGCCTTCACGGAAACGCTGGTAGTTGTTGAAGACGGCATACTCCTGCTGCTTATGATAGTAGAACGCGCTATTGTAGTCACCATACTGCTCATAATATTTGCTGATAACCGAATAGGCCAACGAATAGGCCGTAGTGGTGATAGCCGTATTGTTATGAGCATGTTTCATATCATTGATAGCATCGCGCAGCATGGATATCAGACTCTCGGCAGCCTTGTGATCGCCATGATACAGGTACGCCTCGTTGCAGAACTCGCTGGCACTGCACAGGTTGTAGAAACTGAGCTGCAAGTACAATTCAGATGTTGCATTACCATTCTTATTGATATCCAGTATTGCACGGAAAGTAAGGAGAGCCTCAGCCACCCGCCTTGGCATATCGGCACGACCTAAGTTGTTACGGCAAACGACGTTCCACAACATCGAGAACATGGAAGCCGCAAATACAGCCTCTTCGTCAGGAAGATGTTGCATCTGAGGTGCCAGAAGCATATAATAATCGGCAACAGGATCAAAATTACCGCGTCGCATCTCAAGGATACAATGCAACATGTTGGCCTGGATTTCCTGATAACTGAATGGCACCGCCTCCCCTTTCCTGCGGTTATATGCTTCCAAAGCCTGTTCTGCCTTTTCCGGTGAACGACGCAAATAAAGGAGATAAACAGCCAACGAGATCAAGTCATCGGCATCATATTCATCGTAATCAAAATCATCAATTTCAACGGCATCCCCCTCGAGATAAGACTTCGCATCATCGACAAACAGCTGCAATTGCTTATAGTCATCATGGTCGGGTATGGCTGCGTTCAGAACCGCCGAACCCTCATCGGCCATACTGAGCATCAGACGTCCCATGAAGTCATCACCTGCCTCAAACATAAGACCCGAGCCCTGGAGCAACAGCAAGGACATATTATATTTACTGTTCACCCAGTTATGGGGTTCGTAAACATAGGCCTCACCTTTCCGGATCTGCTCGGCAGTTTCCGTATTGAAGATGCCCACTATCTCAGCAGCTTTCTTCTTATCGCCTGTAAAGCTGAGGAATGTTGCAATATCCTTGGCAAGCACAACCACATTGTCATTCGCAATATCCAGCACTTTCCTGAACCATTCGACGAAGTCTTTACCGTGATCGGCAAGAGCGATGGCGGCATTCACCAAATGGGGCCAAACGAGAGTGGATGTACTGGAAAGGACTGCTTTTAGAACCTCTTCGGTAGGATTGTTGATGGCAATGGCTCCCATCTCCCGGGCAGCAAACTCATCATTCGGATTCGTATAAAGCAGATTGCCCATTCTGGCCGTGATATTCTCATAGAAGTTCCCGAACGGCTCGTCACCCTCATGGTGCACATACTTCACAATCTGACGATAACTCTGATAGGAGAAGTCAATGACGCCTGTCCTGGAATCGATCGTCAACAGATCGCCCAACCATCGTTTCAATGAAGAAAACTCCAACTGGTCCCAATAATCTCCCGCAAATGCCTGGAAATCCTGTTCGCGCAAGCCGAAGTCGGTCGCAGCCAACAGGCGAATAGAAGTCCATAGAAAACCGAAATTCATGAAACGAGCTGCGTCGTGGAGAAATACGATAAACAACTGCTCCGGATAAGGTGCTATCTTACCCATCTCGTCGGTCATCTCCGTCAGATAATTCGCGATGGCGGTATCTCCGTCTCCACGCTTTCGGATGTTCTCATAATCATAGGCCGTCAAACTTGTCAGTTTGCGTACCATCAGCACATCCCATAACGGACAGCCGCAACATGGTTCGTCATGCTCGGAGCGGGCATCCATCAGGTGATTAAGGACACTCTGCGGAAGGCTCTTGCCTTTCGCTTTCATCAATTCCCGAACAATCTGTCCACCCTCATTGGCATTGACAGGAGGCAAGAGAACCTTCTCGACATCCCATTCCGAGAAAAGCTTCATCTTCTCGCTTTCTGCAGTAGCGATCAGCATACAGAAGTTCTGTAATCCTCCAAACATGAACTCATACACATTCTGCATCAGATGAAGATCGTCGATGAGAAGCAGTGGAGGCATCTCAAGGTCCCTGGTAGCATGATAGAACTCCTCGGCCAGTTCACCGAACTCCACATCCTCGTCAAGGCCGTAGCGACGCTGTGGATGGATTCGGGGATCGGCAAGCCATTTCTTCAGCACCATACCGGGAGTGTCGCCATAATGGGTGAAGTGGATGAATACCAACAGATCATCGACCTCGTCAAAGCGTCGGTATGTTTCACAGAGGAAAGCGGTTTTTCCATAGCCATAGCGGGCATAGATCAGTCTGGGCTTCTGGTCTTCATCATATCCTCTCGCAATCTCGTTCAAAAGATTCTTGCGCGAATCGCAGTTCACATAGTGCTCGCCTTCTTTTGCAATCTTCATGAGGTCGGCATCCGCCATGTGCTGGAACTCATTGACAGGATTCTCCACCGCATTACTACCCTCATATAACATAATCTGAGCATGCAGGGTCTTGCAGAGGAACGATCCCAGGTCATCGAGTCCGGTCAGCGATTGACCATCCCATCTGCAATTGTACTCATAGATATTATTGCTACAGCAGGCATCCCGGCAACCATCCTGAATCTTCCGCTTCAATGATGAAAGTTTGCGGTCGGCCTCATCATTCAGGTTGCAGAACTTACGGCGAGCGACATCGTCCATCTGTTCATAGACAGCGGGATTACGGAAACAGAACAGACTACGGCGCAAAGAGTAGGTATCCATCAGGGCACCGAAGAGCATCTCAAGCTCTGTAACACTCTTCTGCTCGCGGGATTCCTTACGGATGTACTTTCTTTCCTCCTCAGTCATCTCATCCAGCATCACCTGCCAACTTTCGACGGATGGTATCCAGCCATAACGGTCGCCCAGCAGACCGATAAAGAATGGACGCGACTGACGGATTTCAGAGATACATTCACGAAGCACAATATTCTCCCGTTCATTCTCGTCAGCGTCCTGGGTATTTACCCCCCAGCGCAAGTCGATAAACTGCAGGGTGATACCCTGTGGCGCCAATAGCTGCTGAAGGGTCGGCGCGACTCTGTTCATGATCAGATCGCGCTCTGCGTCCATGTCCTTGAAGGTACTGCTCAGAAACACCTTGATGTTCTTCCCGTTCTGCATGGCAATATTGTTTCCGCTTATGATCCCCTGCTATTTTATAAGGATGTCATATAGGGTCGTATGTGAGAGAATATGCCCTCCTGCAATTGATCGACATGAATGATCAGATAGAGCAACCCCATGTCATAGAAACGAAGGTCGAAATAGTCGTTGGCATCAGTATCCAACTGCAACAGCTGTACCCACCCCGTTCCAAACTCGTTGTCCACATCTTCCTCGTAGGGCTTGCCTAAAAGTCGGAAGCCATCACCACGCACCGGACCTTCCGTGAAGGTGATGATATGAGGCGGTATCATGTCGTCCTCCTGGAAAGGATTTACGCGTTTCAATGTGCTTGAGGGCACATCGGCATAGATGACCTTGACAGCATATTCAGGCCACTTGCCCAGTCCATAGGGCTGCTTGACGTCGTAGCCGAGGAAGTAGTCTATTTCGCCGAAGAACCAGAGCATCCCCTTCCTGGGCAACCAGTCATTATCGGGAAGATCACTGCAGTTAATCTGACAAATGAACTGCATAGGATACCTATTGCCGTCTTCATCGGTTGTGAACGGATACATATCCTCAGACGGGAACTGCGGGGCATCCCAGAAATAGCTACTGCCCGGATGCTGTGCAACGTCGGATGGAGTCAGTTTCATATCAATACCATGAGGTCTTGCCAACTTGACGCAATGCTGAATCTCGGATTGAATCCCACCCATAGCAGCTTCCGAATCTGCTCGTATTCCTTCACTCAGCATCACCTCCTCACCAGTTTTGACAATGAACTTCTCGCCTCTATACTCCAAGCCGAGCTGTCGCCCGTCGTAGAATGTCACGACAGGGTTGTCCCCCTTACGATTATTCCAATGAAGCAGTTCCTGACCTACGACAAGTTCCTCAGCAGGAATTTCGTACTGCTGCATGAGACTCCTGCCCATATTGACACCTCGGTCGTGGGTAATATCATAGATGTTAATATAACATACTGAAGACATCGTTGTATCGTTTAGTCAAACATTACTCTTGGGTTCATTATACGTGGCGAACGCCATTTTATACCATATTCTGCCAGCAGTTCACTTTTAGCAGACCAATAGCGGAAACAGAAGCCCATGTGGCGTGGCTCGCCCTTCAGTTCTTCATAGAGCCTACGCTCCACTTCGTCAATCACAGACAGATAAGCCTCGCTGTCCTCAACAGAGTCGTATTTCAGTCTGGGATTCTCCAACCGGTCAAGACTGTACTCACAGTTTTCCTTGTCTTCCTCGGTAGTGGCATAATGGAGAGCCTGCTGAAAGGCTTTCTTCGCCATCGGGCGACGCGTTTCCATCGAGTAGCATTCGCCTATGTCAAAATATGAGCGACATTTCCACTGGGCATTCTCTTCCGTATCCGGCTGTTCATCCAGGAGTTCTTCGGCCTTAACCAGAAGAGGCGTTGCCAACCAGCCCTGGTCGTCACGGATATAGTTCTCAGCCAGTTTTATCAAAGCTATCATATAGTCGGAAATTGTCTCCTGAACAGGTTTTTGCTCATAAATCCGCCTGGTGATATCCACCAAGGGAGTCAGCAACTGGATTAAATCCGTTGACTCCAGGTTGTCCATATTTTCTCCAAGGAAATCACTCAACAGCGCCAACTTCTCCTCGTCAGACGCCAGGTTTTCTGCCTGGCGTAGAATTGTCGTAGTATCCATAATAAAATATTTATGTTGCTTAACTCAATTTGCAATAAACTATATTACGGGGCAAATATAAGAGAAAAAAATGAAAGAACAAAATAAATGGTGAAAAAAATATTGAAATGATTTTTTATGGGTGGGAAATAACTGATTATTTGCGGTTTTTGAGTTGTTTTTGAACACGAATCTCACACACGAATCTTTTTTCTTTAACACGAATTATCATGTAATTGATCACGAATTTTTCATGAATTATTTTTTAAAAAGATGAAAAATGGATTTGCAATGCTGAGGGGCTTCGATAAGCCCCTTGGCGACTGTCTTCCGCTCAGCATCGATGAGCAAGCTCCCCGATGCTGACCGCAAGCCATTCCCCAACCCTTCGGGTCAACATCATTGCAAATCGATAATCGTTCCACTAAAAATACTAAAAAATTTTTGATCGACCGAATTTGGGGTAAAATTCTGATTGACCATGGAGACGCGGAACAGTGGTTGTAGAACACGAATCGCACACTAACAAGAGAAGATGAAAAATATTGGCTATCCCCCCTCTTAAACAAAAAATCTGGTCGTCCGAGTTTTATTGCTGACGCAAGAAATCAGGGAGGAAGTCTTAGGAGGAAATGAGGTGGAGTCTGTAGTCTATAGCTCTCCAGCCATATAGAGCGGGAGATAAACTAAACCATCCTTCTCGGCCAAATCGCCAGTGTGTAAGACAAAGGGAGTAGCCAAATACTTTCCATATTTACTTGTGAACTTCTCAAGTGAGGTCAGGCTATATCGCGATGAGGACTTTACCTCGACTGGCGAAATATTATGCCGATCAGTCACCGAAGGTTTACGTACAAGGAAGTCAATTTCCATTCTATCTTCTGCTACCCTGGATACATTCGAATAGAAAAACAATTCATTACCTGCAGTTCGAAGCATCTGTGCAACAATGTTTTCGGTCAGCATACCTTTGTTAACCTCTAGTTTGTCGAACATCAACTTCTTATACAATTGTCCCTGATAAATGTCTTTCT
>JAEEGI010015282.1_pt1 | contig 15994 bp, 6 predicted proteins | sample 8958751 | NCBI WGS metagenome assembly JAEEGI01 (sample SAMN16246545, study PRJNA631951) | gut metagenome | biome: gut microbiome; feature: rumen; material: KS-attached | host: Bos | place: Iran: Karaj | collected 2018-10
CTGAACTGAGCAGGTCGGCGACAGTAACGCCAAGTGCCTCGGCAGCCTTCGACAGGTCGATCTCGATGTCCTTGCCATCGACAGTGACGGGGAGCAAGAGATTCTCCTGACCCACGACTTCCTTCTGCTCAAGAACCTCTACGAATGAGATGCTGATGTTGACGGTAATCATCTTGTTGGTCTCTTCGTTAACCAGGAAGAGCTGTGTAGTGAAAGCATCACCGACAGTGGGAAGATTAGGCTTCTGACATCCGCGGAACAGTCCGTCGGCGTAGACAATGCCCATGATTGAGTTGGCATCGCCCCATGTAGAGACGCGTCCCTCCTTGTTGAGCCAGAATCCGGGATTCGGATCGCAGCTCCAAGCCTTCGAATAGTCGCCCTTGATGACAGCCACGGAGTCAATGTTCAGTCCGTAGAGTACGGGGCTGGCGGTGCCGATGAGGCTCTCGATATCCTCCACGTTGACAGTGCCCAATTCGAACATGGTATAGCTGTTGTCGAGCAGCTGCTGCACGGTGAAGGTGCGTGTGGCTACGCTCTCGAAGTTGTACTCCTGCTTCTCGGGCTCCACAATCTGCAGTGTGACGTTAAGCTGGTAATAGTTCGTGGCATTGGTGAAATAGAGCGATGCCTTCAGCTCATCGCCAACCTGGCGTGTGTTAGGCTTGTGGCCCACGTTGAGCACGGAGTAGTCGTTAGCCGTGGCAGGTTCGATGTAGAAGGCACCGTTGGCGTAGGCCACTACGCGTCCGTCCTCTGTGAGCCACCATCCGCCGTTGTTAGCGGTGCTGTTGCCGAAGTTATCCTTGTCGTCGAGGGCGACGAGTCCGAGTGCCGATACTTCACATCCCAGTATGCCTGCTATCTTCTCCACATCCACCTTCAGCTGCACTGCAGCCCAGTCGCTGAGTGGCTCCTGCTTCACCACGGCGTCTTCCTCGCCAAGCTTGGTGTATGCCGACATGCCGCTGCCAGCCTCCTGCTCGCCCAGCTTCAGGGTGTACTTGATGCGGTAGGCCTTCTCACCATAGATAATGTACACGCATGCGAAGTAGGTCTCGTTCTCCTTGCATGCGCCGGGGAACTGGCCGAGGTAGCAGCTCAGCGTGTCGTTCTCGGCATTGTATGTGTAGTTCTCCATAAAGAAGCGGTCGGCATCGCCATATCCGGCAGCAGCCACCTCGCCGTCATATTCGCCGGCAGCGTTCATCACCGGGCGATACCAGAAGCCATGGCCTCCTGCGGTGGGTTCGTTGGTCAGCGAGTCCTTCTTCAATCCGCCGCCATTCTCCACATCACCGCTGTTGTACCAAGTGGTGTAGATCACCTTACCCACATTCTCGGCCATGCCGGCCTTGTTGTCGATGCCAAGCAGCTGCAGGGCCTGAGCAATATTCACGTTGACAGCATCGCTGGAGTAGTCGCCACGCGGGAACTGCTCCACCACCTTCTCCTGCTCGCCGACAACGGTCAGCTGCTTTTCCAAAAGCATGGGTTCGGGCACGATGAAGTCGGGTTTGGCAATGACATTGAGTGTAAGGGCGAAGGTAGCCTCCTTGCCGTTGAACTTCAGCTTCAGCATGGCCTTGGCCACGTCACCAGCCTGCATCTTCTCAGGCATCTGTCCGCAATAGAAGGCGAAGATGTCGTTGGAAGCATCTTCAATGTTGGGGCTGGCATAGAAACGGGCGTCATCGCCCCAGCCCACGGGCACGCCGTCGGCGTTCATCCAGAATCCGTGCGCGTCGGCCTCGGTGGCAGCAGCCCAGGGCTGGTCGGCTCCGTCGACGACAGCATAGAAGAGGATGGGATCGGGAGCCTCTGCGCCGATGTAGGCCGTGATGGCCTCTGTCAGCGTGGCGGCATCGGTGCCAAGGGTGGCAGCCACGTCAGAAAGTTTGAACTCGTAGGCAGCAGCCGAATAGTCCGTCGTGGGATACTGCGTTGCCTCGGCACTGAACTGTGCCTTTGCCTGCACGCCTGCGAAGAAGCATACCACTGCAATAAGCAGATTTCTGATTCGTGTAGTAATCATACCATAGTGAATTTAATAGTTAGTAAAATGATGTTGTTTTTTTGTTTTTCATTCTTGCACTGCAAAGATAGTCATTCCGTCGGAAACGCGCAAGAAAAAACGGCGAAAATACAGGCGTTTAGACGATATTTTCATCTATTTGGACTATCCTTTCAGCCGCTCGGAAGAAATAAAAAAAATACTGAAAATTTCTTCAAAAAAGTTTGGAGGGAACTAAAAAAAGACCTAACTTTGTTGCACAATCCTCAAATGACACGTCTCATCGCCAGGAAAACTGACCTATCTGAACACTAACTATATCGTTTGCATAATGAACAGGATTTTTACCTCAGTATTGGCTTCGGTGCTACTGATGAGTGCCGCGCTGATGCAGCAGGCACAGGCTCAGGAAGTGAAGAATCTTTCACTGTCAGCCACTGGCGTGTCAGCTTCTTTTGAGAGTGCCGACTACCCCGTGAGCCTCATCAGGGACAACCGCTATGGCGGCAACGCCAGATACTGGGTGAGCACTACCGACGAGGCGCACTACGGCGAGGAGGCATACGTAGAGCTGCAATGGTTGCAGCAGAATGTAATAAAAGAGATACGCGCGTATTGGGCTGCCGATAGCGATGCCCTGCTGCTGCCCACCGAGGCATACATGGCATGGTGGGACGGCAGCGAGTGGCAGCGCGGAGCGACGCTGAACGATGCTGACGACAAAAAGCTGTCGGTGACAGAGGTGGAGCTATCCTCCTCGCGTGTGCGCGTATATATGAAAGGTGACAAGGCCTGTGGCCTGCGCGAGCTACAGCTTATGGGCTATGCCGACCCGTCGGTGAGCTACAAGTGGCCGGCCTACGACCCCACGCTGTGCTACGACTTCCGCTGGGAGTATCCCACGCTGTCGGCTCCCACAAAGGGGCGCCTGCCTGAGTCCATGAACGTGGCCCGCGAGAAGCACGGCGAGTGGTGGAGTGTGGCCGTAGGGCCCAACGCCAACAAAGCCATCACCGACACCGCCATGGTGCTTTTAGTGAAGAAGATGGACGAGGACTTTGCCTTCTTCCGCGATGTCTTCGGATGGCCTCCCGACAAACGTGCCCGCAACGGCTATTATAGCCAGGTCTATGGCTACGGCAGCGGCGTGGGTACCGACAATGAGCCAAACACTGCCTTGGGCGGATGGCAGAGTGCCACATGGTATCGCGGTGAGTCGTGGCCTATGGTCCTGTTGAGCTATTATCCCATTGCATCCTTCGACCCCAACTGCACCTACAGCGACGCCGTGGGGCAGCAGAACGCCTGCGTGCACGAGGGCATCCATGCCACCTTTGCCGATCTAGATGGCTGCAAGCAGAGTGCCTGGTTCCATGAGGGCGGCAATACATGGCTGCAGGGCGAGGCAGAGCTGGTGAAAAGTGGTAAAGCCCCGGAAAGTATGGGTTTCCTCAGCGCTGGCAATATGATTGCACCATTCATGCCCATTGAATGTTACTCTGGATGGCTGCTGGATGACTCTTTCGGCGGCCCGTCGGCTGAAGGCGTGAATATGTATGGTTCGTCGGGCCAGGTCTGCACATGGCGCAACCTGTTGGGCGGCGTGCAGTACGGCGAGCTCTTCCCCCACTTCCTTAGCGAAATCATGGGACGCGGTGCCATTCCCTGGATATGGCGCTATTGCAAGAACCGTGTGCTAGAAGGCATGGCCGACTCGTTAGGTGGCGACCAAATGCGGCATCTCATTCTGGAGTATCGGGCACGCCAGGCCATGATCGACGTGGGACAGTGGTCGAATGCCTGCCGCAAGCTGCTCGACGACAACTGGCTTGTCACCATCCAGCAGGAGTGGAGTCCCTACTGGAAGAAGGTAGACCCCTGGAAGGCCACACCCTACGCCAATATGTACCAGTGCAATGAGGTGGATAGTGCCCACTGGTGGAAGCCCGAATGGCGCACCACGCCCGGATGGAGCGGTGCCAATCAGATTCCCCTGCATGTCAGCGGCAAGGTGGACGACATCGTCAGTGTGTACTTCAAGCCGTTGGGCGAGAACATGGTGTGTATGCTGTGCTATCGTACGAAGCAGGGAAAGATATTCTACTCGCAGCCTGTCGAGGGCGAAGGTGAGGTGCTGATGCAGCTTCAGGGCGTGCCTGCCAACAACGTGGTCATTGCCGTGGTATGCAACACCGACTATGTCTATAAGGGAGAAGAGACGCGCAAGCAGCATTTCGACTACCGTCTGAGGATGGGGCAGAATGTCTATCAGCCTGCCAAGGCCCAGCTGAAATGGTATAACTACCGGTCGGTGATACGCGACCAGGACTTCCTCTCTGGCATTGAGAACGCAGAGACACCTGCGGCAGACGAGGTGCGTTTCAGCCTGCGTCCGGCACATACGGTGATGAGCCGCGGCGGACAAGTGTGGCTGAACATCACGGCGGCATCGCAGCTGCAGATTCCCGTCCGGCTGATAGACAGTGCTGGCCGTGTGGTCTGCCAGCAGAGCCTGATGCGCAACGGCTACTATGACATACCGGCTGACATTACACCCGGCCTCTACATCTTGCAGGCACTCTGCAATGGTCAGAAAGCAAGTGTCAAGGTCGTTGTGAAGTAAGAAGTATGAAGTGATAAGTGAATAATTTGCTACCGCTATGAAAATAACAATGAATGATAAGACGGGAAATGTGATGAAGAGGACAGTGAGGCTGTTAGGAACAGCTTTCTTTATCCTTCATTCTTCATTCTTCATTTCCTGCGGCGAGAAGGACGAGCTGATGGAAGAGCCGTCGTGGCTCGGCAATTCCATCTATGACAGACTGAGCGAGGAGGGCAACTACCGTTACACGCTGCGCCTCATCGATGACCTGGAACAGAGAGACGTACTCAGCCAGACGGGCTCTAAGACGCTCTTCGTGGCCAACGACGATGTCTACGACCAGTTCTTCAGCCAGAAAACATGGGGGGCCGGCAGCTACGACCGGCTGACGATGGCCCAGAAGAAACTGCTCTTCAACAGTGCGATGGTGAACAACGCCTACCTGATTGAGCTGCTCAGCAGCGTCAGCGGCCCGAAGCCCCTGAAGGGACAGTGCATGCGCCGCCCCACAGCCGCCTCGGTGTTCGACTCGGTGACGTATGTCACGCCGGACAGGATGCCAGACACCAAATACTGGCAAGCCTTCCGCGAAGCCGGCAAACCCATCGTGCTGCTGCGCGACAACACCGCGAAGCCGATGATCCACTTCCTGCCCGTCTTCATGCGCAACAACAAGATTACCGACGAAGACTTGAGCATCCTGACCAACGGTGTGTCTACATCCACGGGCGACTCGTGGGTGAACGGCAAGAAGCTGACCGAGATAGACATCACCTGCAAGAACGGCTATATCCACAAGGTGGACGGCCTGCCCACAGCTGCCGACAACATGGCCGAGATAGTGCACAACCACAGCAACATGTCGCTCTTCGCCTCGCTGCTCGACCGTTTCTCGGCTCCCTACTACGACGAGGAGGCCACAAAGGAGTTCAACCGCTTGTACAATAATAATGACAAGGTGTTCACCCTGAAATACTTCTCGCAGAACAGCAACACGAAGGACTATCCCGAGTCGGAAGGCGGCACATTGGACGCCGACCCTGATGGGCAGCCCGTGGAGGCCACGTTGGCTTTCGACCCGGGCTGGAACCAGTATATGTACAGCAACACGGCGGGCCGCGACCTGCACTACGACGCCGGTGCGCTGCTCGTTCCGTCGAATGAGGCCCTGAACCACTGGTGGACGCACGATGGCGAGAGCCTGAAGGACATGTACGGTGCCTGGGAGAACGTGCCGATGAAGGTGCTAGTGAAGCTGCTCGACATCAACCTTGTCCGCTCGTTTACCGAGACCGTGCCCTCGAAGTTCAAGAACATCGTTGACAACACGAACAAGGTGCCCATCGGCCTGAAAAAAGAGCATGTGGACAGCTGCTTCATGGGCTGCAACGGCGTGGTCTATCTGCTCAACCGCGTATTCACCCCGGCAGCCTACAGCAGCGTCTCGTTCCCCGCACTGGTGAACGAGAACACGATGAACGTCATCTACTGGGCCATCGAGAAGCTGGAGTTCGAGCCTTACCTCAACTCCATGGACTCCTACTATAGCTTCATCATCCCCACGAACACCGCCATGCTGACCTACGTGGACCCCTGTACCTACGGCGGCACGACGTCGGTGCTCTATGAGTTCTACTGGGACGACGTGCGCAAGACTGTCGGTGCCCACCGATACAACTATGACCTGGTGAACGGCGTGAAGATGGAGGGCGAACTGAACGATGCCAACGACAACCAGGTGCAGAACCGCCTGCGTGACCTCTTGGACAACCTCATCATCATCGACACCTTGGAGAGCGGCCATCGCTACTACCGCACGAAGGGCGGCAGCACCATCCGCGTGGAGAACGCCGGACTGGAGAATACGATGACGATAGCCGGAGGACTCCAGATAGAGCAGGGCAAGCCCATCGCCGTGAAGCGCATCTACGACCAGACGCAGACGGGCAACGGTAAGAGCTACGTTGTGGACGACCAGCTGCCTTTAGGCAGCCGACGCTCGCTCTACAGCCTGCTCAGCGGCCGTGAGAACTGCGTACGCTTCTTCGAGCTGCTGACCCAGGGCGGCGCCACCAACACGCTGATGAAGAACCGCATGGGCGGCTATACCTGTGCCGACTACAACTGCTCGCTCTTCGATGCCTACGACTACACCGTCTATGTGCCCGCAGATGCCGACATCGACCGCCTGCACGAGCAGGGCTACCTGCCCTACTGGAGCGACTATGAGGCACTGGCCGACACGCTGGGCGAGTGGCGTACCATTGCCAAGGACGCGAAGCTACTGAAGGAAGCCCGCAAAATCGTGGCCAACCGCATCATGGACTTCGTGAAGTATCACATCCAGGACAACTCCGTCTATATCAGCGGCACGTCTGTCCATCAAGTGAAATACGAGACCTCGACGCTCAACCCGAAGAACAAGCGTTTCTACAGCGTGCAGGTCACTGCCGACGACCACTCGCTCAGTATCAGTGACCTGACGGACAACACCCGTCACGTCATAGCCACCGACGGCTGCTACAACCTGATGGGCCGTGAATACTGGATTCAGAACGCCAACAATGCCAACCACAACGAGATGCTCTACAACGCCAGCGACGTGGTGGTGCACCAGATTGACGGTCCGCTGTTCTACGACGAAAAGCAGCTGACGAGCTGGAAAGAGGAGGTGATGAAATTGAAAATTGAAGATTGAAAATTGAATATTTAGTGAACTATGGAAATGAACACTATTAAACAGATGATCTCCTTTAGAAGAATCCTGATTTTAGCTTTCTTGCTTCAATCTTCAATCTTCACTCTTCAATCATCCGTCTGCCAGGCGCAGATCACTAACGTGCATGGCACCGTGAGCGACGACATGGGCGGACTGCCCGGCGCCTCGGTGTGCGAGATTGATGGCACGGGGCGTATCATCGAGGCTACCGTCACCGATATCAACGGCAACTTCTCCATGCGCTTACGCAACCAGAACGACAAGCTGCGCTTCAGTTTCGTGGGCTGCAAGACTCAGACGCTGCCCATCAACCGCGAGACCTACCACGTCAAGCTGGTGTCGCAGACCACCATCGAAACCGTCACCGTCACCTCGAAGGCGGCGGACTGGCTATCCCGGAGCGGGAGATCAGCTACGCCACGCAGACCATTGACATGAAGGAGTTTGAGGGCTTGGGCCTGACCACCGTCGACGAAGCCCTGCAGGGCCGCATCGCCGGCCTCGACATCGTGGCCAACAGCGGCAACCTCGGCGCAGGCACGACAATGCGCCTCCGCGGTGCCTCGTCCATCTCGACGCTCACCAACAGCAACCCGCTCATTGTGGTGAACGGCAATACGTGGAACGTGGACATGAACAACTTCGACGTCACCAATGCCAACGACGAGCAGTTTGCACAGCTGCTGAACGTCAACCCCGAGGACATCGCCAGCATCACCGTGCTGAAGGATGCCGCCGCCACCGCCATCTACGGCTCGCAGGGCGCCAACGGCGTCATCGAAATCACCACGAAACGCGGCTCGCGCGGAGCACCGAAGCTCACCTACTCGCTGCGTCTCACAGGCACCTACCAGCCCAAGGGCTACAAGATGCTGAGCGGCGACGACTACACCATGCTGCTGAAGGAGAGCTACTTCAATCCCGAGCAGAACGACAACGCCTCGAACATCCGCGAGCTGAACTACGACCCCACCTTCTCCGAGTATGAGCAATACAACAACAACACCGACTGGGTGGATGCCGTCACGCAGTGGGGACTGCGACAGAACCACTACCTCTCAGTGACCGGCGGCGGCGAGAAAGCCACCTTCCGCATCTCAGGAGGCTACGACCACGAGACAGGCTCCGTCATCGAGCAGCGACAGGACCGTTTCTCCACACGCGTCGCCCTCGACTACTACGTCAGCGACCGCGTAAAAATCTCCACCAACTTCGCACTTACCTATACCGACACCAAGCGCAACTACGATGACCTGCTAGCCATCGCCTACAGGAAGATGCCCAACATGGGTATCTATGAAGAGGTGAGAGGTGAAGACGGAGTGGTGAGAGCCACCGACCGGTATTACACCATGCTGCAGTCGGCTCCCAGCGTCTTCGACGGCGACCAGAAGAGCTATGTCAATCCCGTGGCATCGGCCAAACTGGCGAAATTCGGAGACCGCACCTACGACATCACGCCCGAACTGGAGCTGAACTACCGTCTGTGGGGCATGGATGAGGAGCACCACCAGCTGAACTGGCAGGGCCGCGTATATATGAACATCTTCAACGAGTATGTCAACAAGTTCTATCCCAAGGAGCTGGTCACCGTGTCGTGGAACAACGGCGTGAACAATGCCTACGCCGCCAGCACCAAGAGCGTAGCCTTCAACACAAAGCAGACGTTGACCTTCATCCCCCACTTCGAGAACAAAGACCACTCGCTGATGGCTATGGGACGCTTCGAGCTGACCACCGGCAGCAGCAACGGCCAGGGCACCGATGCCACGAAGCTGCCCTCCGGCGGCATCACCAACCCCGTGGGCGGCGGCCGCGTGACGGGCATGAGCTCGAACTTCAGCGAGTGGCGCTCGATGTACTACACTTTCTCCTCGCACTATGCCTACAAGGGACGCTACATGGCCGACTTCTCGCTGCGTGCCGACGGCACCACGAAGTTCGGGCCCGACCGCCAGTGGGGCTATTTCCCCGCCGTCTCGCTGCGATGGAACATTGTCGACGAGCCGTGGATGGAGTCCACGCACCGCTGGCTCTCCATGCTCTCCGTGCGTCCCAGCTGGGGACGCGTGGGCAACCAGCCCAACCGCGACTACCTGTATGAGAGCATTTACAGCAGCGACATGCGCTACATCAACATGGGCGCCATGAAGCCCGAAAACATCCGGCTGACCGACCTGCGATGGGAGACCACCACGACATGGGACGTGGGCTTCGACCTCGGACTTTTCGACGACCGCCTCACGCTGCAGGCAGAGTGGTATCACTCCACACGCCGCGACATGCTCATGCCCGAAGTCAGCATCCCCTCTTCCACAGGTTTCTACACATTGTCTTATAGAAACGTAGGCTCGATGCGCAACATCGGCTGGGAGCTGAATCTGAATACGGACAAGCTGGTGAAGGCAGGTAAGTTCACCGCCGACGTCAACTTCACCTTCGGCAACAACAAGAACGAGATACTGACGATGGACCAGACGGTGCTGAACTCGCTAAACTCAGAGTTCAACTACGACAACCGCGAGGTGCTGCAGCGCGTGCAGCTGCACAATCCCTTCGGCGCCATCTACGGCTTCCGCTTCAAGGGAGTCTATGAATACCAGTACGAGACATTCGCCGACATGACACCCCAAGAGCGACAGCAGTTTGTGGACGAAGGCCATACCGCGCCCTACGTGCTGAGCGAGACAGGAGAGATAGTGGTGGACGACGAGAACAAGCCCGTGCGCATGATGTACAACTACTCGCACGACGCCACCGGCAAAAACTACGAGTTCCAGGGCGGCGACGCCATCTATGATGACATCAACCACGACGGACAGATCAATGCCCTCGACATCGTCTACCTTGGCTCCTCGCTGCCCAAGCTCACCGGCGGCTTCGGCTTCACGCTGAACTATGGCCGCTGGAAGCTGAACACGCAGTTCAACTATCGCGTGGGCAATAAGATCCTGAACCTGGCACGCTTGGACACCGAGGCCATGTCGACGAACAACAACCAGAGCAAGGCCGTGAACTGGCGTTGGCGCAAGGAAGGCAACCAGACCAGCATCCCCCGTGCCATGTATGGCGCCGCCACCAACTACAACACACTGGTGAGCGACCGCTTCGTGGAGAGCGGCTCCTTCCTCCGCCTGAACTATATGCAGCTGACCTACAGCTTCGACCCGAAGGTGGTGAAGCGAATGCTGGGTATCCAGCGGCTGAACATGTATGCCAGCGCCAACAACCTCTTTGTCCTTACCAAGTATAAGGGCGTAGACCCCGAAGTGGGCTATGGCGGCTACGGTGCCTCCGTCGACAGTGGCCAGACACCGCGTGCCAAGTCCTACACCCTCGGCATCACCGTCGATTTTTAGTTCATAGTTTATAGTGAATAGTTTATAGTTATGATTACCAAGATAAACAATAAAGAGAAACGCTCGCTATATGCTAAGCTGATAAGTTTATCATTTATCATTTATACTTTATCATTTAGCGTAGCGTGTAGCGACTTCCTCCAGATAGAGCCGCAGGAAATCATCGTCCTCGACAAATACTGGAACGAGGAGGCCGACGTGGAAAGCGTGGTGGCCGGATGCTATTCGTCCATGCAGTCGCAGAGCGTCGTCGGCCGCATGATGGTGTGGGGCGAGTTCCGTTCCGACAACATTGTCGGCGGCAAAAACTTTGAGAACAACGTGCAGATAGCTAACATCTTCAAGGAGAACATCAACGCCAGCAACACTTACGCAAAATGGGGCGATTTCTACAACGTCATCAACCGCTGCAACACCGTGCTGAAATATGCCCCGCAGGTGGCAGAGCGCGACCCGGCCTACACGCCCAGCAAGCTGAACGCCACAGTGGCAGAGGTGTCCGCACTGCGCGACCTCATGTATTTCTACCTCATCCGCACCTTCCGCGACGTGCCCTTCGTCACCGAGCCCTATCTCAACGACAGCCAGGAGATGCAGGTGCCCGCAGCGCCCTTCGACAGCGTGCTGACGGTGCTGATAGAAGACCTGGAGGCCAAGCAGCAGCTGGCCGTCAGGCGCTATCCCGTCAGCCAGACCTACTATCAGCACGGGCGCATCACCCAGGATGCCATCCATGCCCTGCTGGCCGACATGTATCTGTGGAAGCAGGACTACCAGAACGCCGTAAAGTATGCCGACATGGTCATCGACGCCAAGCTCGACGAGTACAAGGAGACGCAGCAGCGCTTAAACACTCAACTGTCAACTCTTAACTCTCAACTCATCGACGGTTTCCCGCTCATCAGCGACAGCTATGCTACGACCAATTATTATGGCAATGCCTTTGAGGAGATCTTCGGACAGGGAAACAGCCGTGAGAGTATCTTCGAGCTGATATTCATGAACGACGACGACATGCTGGCTAACCAAGCTGTCAGTGATTTCTACGGTAACGCAACGACCTTCCCCGGACTGGTACGCCCGGCAGACTTCATCGGAACCGACGTGAGCGACGAGACGTTCAGCATCTTCCTCTCAAAGTACGACAGTCGCTTCTACGAGAACCTACAGCCCGTGCAGGGACAGAGCAATACCTACGGCATTAACAAATATGCCTTCCCGCAAAGCATGGTCAACATGGGCAAGGCTGAGCCAGAAGCCAATTACGGCACGGCCTACGCCGACGGCAAATGCCACTCCAACTGGGTCATCTACCGGCTCAGCGACGTGATGCTGATCAAGGCGGAGGCTCTGGTCGAGATGGCCTCGGATGAAGACATCACCTCGCTCCAGGAGGCTTTCGCCATTGTCAATGCCATCAACAAGCGGAGCAACTGCGACAAGGAGAAGAAGGACCTCGACTGGAACGCCTACTCATCGAAGTCGCTCATGCGTGCCCTCGTCTTGGAGGAGCGTCAGCGCGAGCTGATGTTCGAGGGCAAACGCTGGTACGACCTGGTGCGCCGTGCACGTCGTGACAGCACTACCGACTATCTCGTAGGCGTCGTAGCACGCAAGGGCAGCAGCGGCAGCGCCATATCGAGCAAGCTGTCGCGAATGGACGCTATCTACTGGCCCTATCATATCGACGAGCTCAAGGTGAACCGCTACCTCAAGCAGAATCCGGCCTTTGGCAGCGGTGAGGACAGCAGCATAGAACGGACGAAATAGATTGAAAATTGATAATTGAAGATTGATTATTATGAAACATATAGAACACTTCCTTGCCTCCTTTTTCCTTTGCTGCAACATTGTTGCAGCCCTCACCTCTTGCAGCGACGAGCCCGACACGTCGAACTTCTACACCTTCAAGGGGCAGATGATGAGCGACTACCTGAAGACGCACGAGAACTACAGCCAGTTTGCTGCCTTGGTGGAGCGCACGGGAATGAACAAACTGCTCTCCACCTACGGCGAGTACACCTGCTTCGCTCCCACCAATGAGGCGATGGACAACTACCTGAAGAAGAAAGGACTGACGAGCTTCGACGAACTGACCTTCGAGGACATCGACACACTAGTGCGCACGCATTTGGTGAAAGACATGTACACCACGGCCGACATGAACGATGGCGTGCTGTCGACGTCGAACATGAATCGCCGCTACATTGAAGTGAGCCATGGCCTGGACGACCACGGCAATGCCGTCGTCTTCCTCAACGGCACGTCGCACATCATCTTCGAGCTGCAGGACGACTCTGTGGAGAACGGTTTCGTGCAACCCGTCACCGAGGTATTGGAAAGCAGCAACCGCATGATCCTCGACATGATGGAGCTGAATCCCCGCATCAGCCTCTTTGCCAAGGCGGTGCGCAGTGCTGGCTTTGCCAACGAACTCTATGCCTATCGTGATGAGGAATGGGAGAAAATACGCCAGAACTACCAGCGTGTACGCTATGTGTCCCATGTGAACAAAGAGACGGCCACCGTGCCCGACGAGCGCCGCATCGGCTTCACCGTCTTCACGCCCACCGACTCCGTGCTGCGTGAGAAATACGGCATCAGCACGCTGGAGCAGCTTTATCAGAAAGCCTGTGAGATCTACGACGAGCAGTACCCCGAGGACGTGAACCAGCCCTACCACGACTTTGCACATATCAGCCATGAGAAGAACCCCCTGCACCGCTTCCTGGCTTATCATATCCTTACGCGCGACGTCAAGGGCTGGAACTACCTGACGCCTTATAACGACATTGGCATTGAGACGCGCGAGATGAACCCCGTGGACTGGTACGAGACGATGCTCCCTCACACAATGATGAAGTTCGAGCGCCTCACCGTGCGCAAATGGGCCGGCCCCAGCACCATAGGCCAGCGCTATGCCAACAGACGCTGGGACGATGAGTTCCAGATTCCCGGCGTCTACATCTATCCCACCGTGGAGACCGACTACAAGCAGGATGCTCTGAACGGACGCTACTTCTATGTGGACGACATCCTGGCCTTCGACGACCAGACACGCAACGAGGTGTTCAACGGGCTTATCCGTATGGACTTCTCCACCATTTTCCCCGAGCTGATGACCAACGACATCCGCTTGAACCAGCGTAACAACGGCGTAAAGTACAACGACCCCGACTACGACGAGACGGGCAAGTACGGACGCAACTACTATTTCCCCAACGGGTATCTCGACGGCGTGACGCTGAACGAGGGCAGCCTCTTCGTCTACCGACGTCCCCACGACTGGTACGACAGCTATGAGGGCGACGAGATGAACCTCTTCAAGGACTTTGACTTCACCTTCCGCCTTCCTCCGGTGCCCTTCGACGGACAGTGGCAGATACGTCTGGGCTTCGCGGCAGAGCCGACACGCGGCGTGGCGCAGATTTACTACGACGACAAGCCGCAGGGCATACCGCTCGACATGACGAAAAACCTCAGCGATGCTTCTATCCTCGGTTCCAACTGGAAGGCCGACTATAACTCGATGACCAGCCTGGAACTCTCCACCGACCAGAAGGAACTGAAGAACAAGGGCTACTATCGCGGCCCCACCGGCGGCTACCACTATCCTTACGGCGGCGGCAACGACCACGTCTACTTCGCCCGGCAGGCCAACACCTACCGCATGGTGCTGTGTACGGCGAACATCAGTGCCGGAGAGGACCACTACCTGCGCATCCGCTGCGTGTCGGCCAAGCAAGGCAACGACAATGAGTTTATGCTCGACTTCCTCGAACTCGTTCCCCGCAGCGTTTTCGGCATCACCGACGAAGGGGCAATGGAGCCGATGCTTTAGTTCATAGTTTATAGTTCATAGTTTATAGTTATGATTACCAAGATAAACAATAAAGAGAAACGCTCGCTATATGCTAAGCTGATAAGTTTATCATTTATCATTTATTCTTTATCATTTAGCGTAGCGTGCTCTGACCGCTGGGACGAGCACTATAGCGAGGCGGATGTCGAAACCAGTACGCTGTGGCAGATGATTTCATCTGTCAGCGAGCTCAGCAACTTTGCCAGCGTGGCAGAGGCGTGCGGTTATGACAGGATACTGGACGGCAGCCAGACCTATACGGTCTTCGCGCCGACCAATCTTGCGCTGTCGGAGGCTGAAGCCCGGCAGCTCATCGCCGAATACCGCCAGCAGGAGGCCCAGGGCGTGCGCAGCAATGAGAACACTGTGGTACGCCGCTTCCTGCAGAACCACATCGCTCTGTACCGTCATCCCGTGTCGTCGCTGACGGACAAGACCATCAAGATGATGAACGACAAGTATGCCGCGCTGACACCCGAAGGACTGCTCATGAGCAAGTTATCGACCAAGAACGTGCTCTGCGACAACGGCCTGCTGTTCACCATCAGCGGCAAGTTGGACTATGTGCCTAACGTGCTGGAGTGTTTGGACATGACGGAGGACCTTGACAGCGTCTATCAGTTCATCAACAGCCACAGCACGTATGAGTTCGACGAGACGCAGAGCGTGCCGGGCGAGATTATTGACGGTCTGACGCATTACTTAGACTCCGTCACCGTCTTCTCCAACGACCTGCTGACGAAATACGGCCTGATCAACTCCGAGGACAGCGCCTACTGGATGGTGGCTCCCGTGAACAGTGAGTGGAACCGCTTGGTGGACGAGTATCAGCCCTACTTCAACTATCCCAACAACACTGCAGGACGCGACTCGATGGTCTATACGAACACCCGCGTGGCCATCGTCTGCGGCTCCATCTTCAGTCGCACGAACAATCCGGAGGTGGCCTTTGCCGACTCGGCCGTCTCCACGCAGGCATACACTGCGGCCATGAGAAAACAGTTGGGCATTGACGAGAGCTATTATGTCTATCCCAAGCCCTTCGACCAGGATGGTATCTTCTACCAGACGGAGGACATCGCCTGTAGCAATGGCCACGTCAGGAAGACCGATACACAGCGCATCTCCAAGTTCCAGACGTTCATGCAGACCATCAAGGTGGAGGCTGAGAACAGCCAGTATCAGGACACACTCATCAATGCCGTGGAGCCTGTCACCATCGTTCAGGTCGTGTCCAACAATCCTTTCTACAACCATGTGTCGGGCAATGCCTTCATCGAGGTAGTGCCTTCCAGCCCGTCGGCCCGCGTTGTGGTAGGCTTCAAGATACCCAACCTCCTCTCCAGCGTGAAGTATGACATCTATGCCGTCTTTGCCCCTGCCACGGCTGCCGACACGCTGGCCGTCGCAGAGACGCAGAAGGAGGTAAGGG
>JAEEGI010015287.1_pt1 | contig 15993 bp, 16 predicted proteins | sample 8958751 | NCBI WGS metagenome assembly JAEEGI01 (sample SAMN16246545, study PRJNA631951) | gut metagenome | biome: gut microbiome; feature: rumen; material: KS-attached | host: Bos | place: Iran: Karaj | collected 2018-10
TGTGAGAGCGGCGCATTGCAGCTGGCCATCCAGCTCGGCTCGGGGTAGGTCGATCAAGTCAGTAGCATCTGGATTGAGGAGACGTGTGCTGTTGACATATACTTCACCGGGTTTCAGAGACTTGCGATAAATAAGTGTTTCGCGCTCTACAGGCAGGCGGCCTTCCTCGCGGAGACGGGTGAAGGTCTGCCTCAAGCCGACAAACACATGATTGTCGCTCGCGCGAAAATAATCGGCATCATAACCTGGACGGTGATCGATTGTGGCACTGTAGGTCATTTCTTCGGGATGTTCAGCAATATAGTCAAACAAGCGGGCGGTGTCCACGTTCTCCAGTGTGAACATGACGGTGGGCGGCTGAAGAACGCCAGTACCTGGCTGGCCGCTTTCAAAAGAACAACCCGCTAGATATGCCGCGTCACCGTCACCGGTGCAATCGATGAACAGGTCAGCAGTGACTTCAATCTCATTGCCTTTGCCATATAGCGTGACCATTTGCATACGGCCATTGCGTACTTCGGTGCGGATTGTTTCTGCGTGGAGAAGTACCTGCACACCGGCTTCACGGCACATTTCTATAGCAAGGAGCTTAAAACCTTCGGGATCAATGTTGGTCACAGAATTGTGCTTGGGGCATACACGGTGTCCTAGGCACTGGCCACGTTCCGTCAGACGGCGGACATATTCCTGAGCTAACCCGCCCACGATACGGCGGCCGTCGAGATCTAGGAAACCAAGCAGTGGCAGACCAAGCGTCGCGTTGCCGCCTAGATAGCCGTTCTTTTCCAGAAGCAGGACCTGTTTACCGGCACGGGCAGCAGCCAGTGCTGCGGATAACCCTGCAGGGCCGCCGCCCAGCACAGCAATCTGTGGATGATAGGAATAATGCCTCATGATTTTGCCTCCTGACTGTCTAATGCGGCGCGAATCTGCTGCGCCAGGGCATCAATATCGATTTGTGAAGGCTCAGTGGCCTCTACGGGAAGCCACGGGCAATTGAGACGGAAACGATCCATTCCCAGTTTCTCAAACTTTTCTGCAAATTCCTCACGTGACATGGTGTGATCAACAGGATCACCTTCACGGGGGGGATAGTGTTCCTGCACCACATGACCCAGATGACGCGCGTGAGCCTGGTCACGGGCGACATAGCGGCGGTAGAAGACTTCCGGATCGCCCTGGAAGAAAAGAGTAACGCAACGGCAGGAATGACGGTCGATCAGTGCCTGCACGGACTCACGCATATCCTCGCGAAAATTGTTTACCATGATCAGCGATGTGCCGCCTGCGAGCAGTGATTCGACACAGCGCAACAATACAGCGGTAGCTGCAGTATCCAGCAGACGCTTCTGCGGATAATTCTGGAAACCAATAGTGTCAAATAATTCTTCCTTTAGTGCATCCTTTTCCAGCACTGGGTAGCCAAATATACGGCTCAGCTTTTCTGCAGCTGTGCTTTTACCTGAAGCCGGCATGCCGGCAATGATGATCAGATCCATTTCGAATCCTCCTTTTGATATTCATATCATACCTCAAAACTAAAATGACGGCAATGCTTTTCGGGATAAAATCATTTGCGCTTTGTATACATATTCGTGTATAATATAAATGGTGGATTTTTCCGCCAGAAAGGATTCAGCTATGGCCGAAACGAAAAATGACAATAAAAAACCTATTCGCGCTGATATTGGCGGACAGGCTGTGCTTGAGGGAGTGATGATGCGCTCTCCTGAATATGTTGCTTTGGCTGTGCGTCGTCCCGACGGCAGCGTTGTGCTTAAGCGTGATCCGTATGAGTCGCCCTCAAAAAAACATAAGTGGATGGGACTGCCCTTTGTCCGTGGTGCAGTCAGCATGGTAACTATGCTGTACACTGGCATGAAAACACTTGAGGACAGTGCAAAAATGGGCGGCGTCGAGGAAGAAGAACCGTCCAAGTTTGAAAAATGGCTGGCAAAGAAACTGGGCAAGGGTGTAGACAAGATTGTGATGGGACTTGCCATTATTCTAGCGGTTGCTTTGTCTGTAGGCTTGTTTGTTTTGTTGCCTAACACCGTGATCAAGCTTTTCCCCAAAAATGCGAGCGGCGGAACTCTGTTGCTGAAAAACCTGATTACCGGACTGGTGCGTACGTTGCTGCTGATTGGATATATGATCGCTGTACGCCGGGTGCCTGACATGATGCGTACTTTCCGTTATCATGGCGCGGAGCATAAGACGGTATACTGTCACGAAGCAGAACTTCCACTGACACCGGGCAACGCTAAACAGTTCAGTCGTCTGCACCCGCGTTGCGGAACCAGCTTCTTGCTGATCACCTTTATTCTGTCCATTGTATTCTATTCAATCGTTGATGTATTGGTGCTGCTGATCACTGGCTATGACATGGGCGCACATTATCTGGTTCGTATTCTGAGCCGCTTGCTTCTGCTGCCGGTCGTGGCAGGAATCAGCTATGAAGTGCTCAAGGGATTGGCTCATAATGAAGGCAAAGTCTGTACTGCGCTGCGCAAGCCGGGCATGGCACTACAGTTATTGACCACTGCGGAACCGGATGAGAGCATGCTGGAAGTAGCTATTGTGGCTATGAAGGCTGCTTTGGACGAGATGCCGGAAGGACCTGTGACTGAGGAAGGATACATTGTGGCGATTCCGCCACGTGAGAAAGAAGAGAAAACGGAGTAAGGAAGACATCAGTCTGCCCTTGCTGCGGGGAGGATCATTTGCCGACCTTTCGTGAAGCATTGCGCGCAGGCGCGGCACGGCTTTCTGCCGCCGGTGTAACGGAAGCATTAAATGATGCGGCGCTGCTGCTGTCCTTTGTGACGGGCGAAGCGCCGCTTTCTCTGCGTGCAGACTCAGGGCGGGAACTCGCGGCTGAGGATGCAGCAGCATATGAATCACTTTTAATGCGGCGAGTTGCACGCGAACCGCTTCAGTATATTACGGGTGAAGCGCCGTTTATGGGACTGATGCTGAAAGCGGTGCCTGAAGTCCTGATTCCACGTTTTGATACGGAAACACTGTGTGAACAGGCGCTGATGCGCTTAAACGGCAGTGAACGTGTGCTTGATTTGTGTACTGGCTCAGGTGCATTGGCTGTGGCAATAGCAGATCGCTTTTCCAGCGTGAAAGTTTATGCCGGAGATATCAGCCCAAATGCTGTCGCGCTGGCACGGGAAAACGCTTCTTGCTGCGGAGTGGATGTTACTGTACGACAGGGCGATCTGTTTATGCCCTTTGCTGGCGAACACTTTGATATGATTGTCAGTAACCCGCCATATATTCCCAGTGGGGATCTGCCGGGACTGATGGCAGAAGTGCACGCGGAACCTGTCCTCGCATTGGATGGAGGAAGGGATGGGCTGAACTTCTACCGCCGTATCATAAAAGAAGCACCGCGATATCTCACAGCAAGTGGGTGGCTGCTGCTGGAGTTCGGCGACAGGCAAGCACAGGCAGTGACTGCCTTGCTTGCGGAGAGTTTTGAAGGAATAACCGTGCATTCTGATCTGAACGGAATGGAGCGCGTGGCAGCAGGGAGGCTGAAGCATGGGATATGTGCGTGATATACGCCGTAAGATCGGTCATGACCCGCTTCTGATCGTAGGAGCCAGTGTTATTGCTGTCAATGATAAGGGCGAATTGCTGCTTCAGAAGCGTTCTGACAACGGTTGCTGGGGTTATCATGGTGGCTGTGTAGAGTTGGATGAGTGCGTGGCGGATGCTGCACGTCGGGAGTTTTGGGAAGAGACAGGGCTTTTTGCAGAAGATTTGACACTGCTGGGTGTTTTCTCAGGCCCGGAGATGGCTTATACATATCCCAACGGGGATCGTGCGTCCATTGTGGACGTGGTCTTTGTCTGCCGTACATGGACCGGGGAGATGCGCCCGCAGAACAGTGAAGTGAATGAATTGCGTTTCTTTGCGCCGAAAGATTTGCCGGACAACATTTCACCGCCGAATATGCCGGCACTGAAAGCATATCTTGGCAAATAAAAAAGACCCGTGAAAGAAAAGCTTTCACGGTATCTTGGTGCAAACTTATTTGCCGAACAGGCTCTTGATTTTTGCGAGAATGCCGGCGATGCCACCTTCACCCAGCTTGGCCTTAATGCCTTTGATGATTTCGTTGATTTGTTCATCAGGCAAATCAATACCCAGCTTCTTTTCCAGCGTGCCAACAGGGTCAGACAGGAAGGCTGCTTTCAGACTGCTGTCGATCTTGAGCTTGGCAAGCACATCAGCAATGATCTTCTCAATATCCATATTTTATTCCCCCTAATGATTGGTGTTTATATTATATAACTGACACTGTGCTTTTTGCAAGACTCTTTTCGGATAACCACGATTCATGTATAATGAAGAAGGATATTACAGGCGGAGGTTTTCGCGTGACAGAAAAAAGTAAGTCGCTGATTGGCGGCATATCGATACTCGGCCTTGCGGGCATGATTTGCAAAGTGGTAGGCGTTCTGTACCGTATTCCGCTGGCGGATTCGATAGGCGGAGATGGACTGGGCGTCTATTCAAAGGTATTTTCAGCGTATAACATGCTGCTGACAATCGCTTCAGTAGGCATTCCCGTCGCAATTTCGCGCATGGTCTCACATTACGTGACTCGTGGCGATGGGCGCAGTGCTCACCGTGTTTTCAGTGTGGCTGCCCCGGCATTGGGAATATTGGGATTGATCGGCACACTGGTGCTGTTGCTTGGCAGCGGGTACCTGTCCCAACGTGTGGGCACACCTGAAACGAGACTGGGATATATTGCTATTGCGCCCAGTGTAGTGCTGGTGTGCGTGATGGGCGCCTTCCGTGGCTATATGCAGGGACACAGGCGTATGTTGCCAACGGCTATTTCACAGCTGATCGAGCAGGTCGGTAAAGTGTTTGTGGCGTTGCCTTTGGCGGCGCTGGGAATGCGGCGCGGCGGCCCAGGCATGGGCGCGGCTGGTGCATTGCTGGGAACCAGCATGGCAGAAGCTGTGGCACTCGCATACATGATATTCGCACACATGCGTGCACGAGCAGGTTTTGATGCGGCGCCTCAGACTGTGGAACAAAGTGCTTCCCGAAGAGTAATCGGCAGGAATCTGGCGGTTATAGCTGTGCCCATTACACTGGGGTCATGCATTGTACCGCTTGCATCCCTGATTGATAGTTTTATGGTCACGCGTCTCATGGAAAATGGCGGTATGGCAGCAGATGAGGCACTTGTGCGCTACGGTCTGTATTCGGGTATGGTGCTGACTCTGATTAATGTGCCTACTGCATTGGCCATGGCGATGAGCACGAATCTTGTGCCGGCTATTTCCGCAGGCTTGGCACGTGGGGATACTGCTTTGGTCTCGAATGAGAGCCGTACCGGAATGCGTGTAGCTGCTGTGGTGGGATTCCCGTGCTCGATAGGCATGAGCCTTCTTGCACGCCCAATTCTGTATCTGTGCTACGGATATTCAGGACGTTATACACCGCTACAGCTGGACATTGCGGCAGAACTGCTGACAGTCAGTGCGATGACTATTATTCTGTTTACTATGGTACAGGCAACGACAGGCATTCTGCAGGGCTGTGGTAAGCAGCGTATTCCCACTTACACATTGCTTGCGGGTGTGATATGTAAGGTTGCACTGAATTTCACTTTAATTGCTATGCCATCAATCAATATTCATGGTGCACCTATTGCCAGTTTGGTTTGTTATACCGTCAGTATGGTACCGAACCTGATTTTTACCGTAAAATATGCGGCTGGTGGAATGCCGTGGCGTGAAATAGTTCTCAGACCGCTTGCGGCAGCTTTGCCCATGGGCGCGGTTGTATGGGCCCTTTGGCATTTCATTTTCACAGACACTTGTCTGCATGCAGGACGTATGAAACTGCTGCTGGGTGTAATGATGTGTGTAGGAATAGGCGTGATTGTATATGTTTTACTGGCTGTTGCAGTTGGTGCGGTAAAAAGAGAGGATCTGCCTGCACGCATTCGGCGCTTGATTCCCAGACGGATAGGAAAGTGAGCAGTTGCTATGAATACGATTACCATCATTTCGCTTGGGCCAGGTCCTCGTGAGCAGCTGACGCTGGGTGCACTGCAAACGCTGAATAAGGCACGCCGTGTTATCTTGCGTACGGGTGAAACGGATGCGGCAAAGTATCTGGCGGAGCAGGGAATTGTTTTTGAAACACTGGATAATCTACATGAAGAGAGTGAAGATTTCGATAGTTTCGTAGAAGCCGCTGTTGCATACGTAGGTAAGGCAGCAGTACGTAATCGAGTCGTATATGCTGTACTGGATGCTCTAAACGATGAAACAGCAGCCGCATTGTTGCGCAGCTGGCCGGAACAAGTGCGTCTTGCCGGAGGAACGGACCTTGCTGCACCGTTGCTTCAGGCGGTAGGTGCACAACTGCCGGTACGCGTTGCAGCAGCTACAGAGCTGACAATAGCTTCTACTCAGGACGCGATACTTGTAACCGAGCTTAACACCCGTCTGTTGGCAGGGGAAGTGAAGTTGAAGCTGGCATCCTGGTATGGAGATGATGCTGAAATCTGCTTCTTCCCACCATCACGGAAATCGGAAAGGATATATATTCGTATACCGCTTTGTGAGATGGACCGGCAGCCACATTATGATCATACGGCAGCGGTCTATCTGCCTGCGCTGTCGCTTGAACAACGTGAACGTTTTGATCTGTGGGATCTGTGCCGCGTGCTTCGTCGCTTGCGCGGTGAAGGTGGCTGTCCGTGGGATCGTGAGCAGACGCACGAGAGTTTGAGCAGGTATCTGATCGAAGAAGCATATGAGACTTCCGAAGCTGTGGCTTCCCAGGAGTGGGATCATGTAGCTGAAGAACTGGGTGATGTGCTGCTTCAGGTTCTTTTCCAGGCAGATATCGGTGCTCAGTATGGGACATTTGAGCTGAGTGACGTAACGACGGCGATTTGCAAGAAGATGATTGCGCGGCATCCACATGTGTTTGGAAGCGAACATTGTGATACGGCAGATGAAGTTGCTGATTCATGGGAAAAGCGCAAACAGCGTCAGCGTGGAAATGGCACTGCTTCAGCTATGCTGGGGGATGTCTCGGCGGGCTTGCCAGCTTTGCTGCGGGCGGAAAAGGTCATGAAAAAAGCTGAGGCTTTGGGTCTGGATATGAACGCTTTGCTGGCTGAAGAGCCGCTTGCGCCAATACTGCGCATGGTGCAGGAAATGCATCATGCGGGCGAATGCGCAGAGGAAAAGCTGCATTTAGCAACCGAAAAAATGGTAAAACGCGTAAAAAACGCTGAAAATGAGGCAAAAAAGGGCGGAAAATTGGCTGAAAGCTTGACAAACAGTGAAATAAACGTATACTTAAGGCGGAACAAATGATCCGCGCCCACATTTGGGCGATGGCAGGTATACTGCCAACAACAAAGGAGGAAAGAATTCATGAATAAAACTGAACTGATCGGCATCGTTGCTAAGAATGCCGGTATGACCCGCAAGGATGCCGAGAAGTCTGTCGGCGCTGCCATTGAAGCTGTTATCGCTGCGATGAAGGCTGGCGAGAAGGTACAGTTGGCTGGCTTTGGTAGCTTTGAAATCAAAGAGCATGCCGCCCGCAAAGCTCGCAATCCGCGTACTGGCGAAGAAATCGAAATCGCTGCTTCCAAGGCAATCGCTTTCAAAGCCGGCAAGAGCCTTAAAGAAGAAATCAATAAGTAATTTTTGAAACGGGGCACAGCCCCGTTTTATGATGAAAAGACTGCCGCGCACGGCAGATGAAAAGGGGCTGCAGGGCCCCTTTCATTTCATGCTTGGAGAGGATGAATATGGCGCATAATAAGCTGATCCTGATCGCTGATGACGAGGTTGGTATCCATGAATCGTTGCGGATATATCTGAGCCGTGATGGGTATGATACCTGTTCGGTATACAATGGCAGTGATGTGATGGATGCTTTTACGCGGCTGCGGCCGGATCTGGTCATCTTGGATATCATGATGCCTGGACGAAGTGGCACACAGGTGTGCAGTGATATTCGGGCAGTGAGCAATGTGCCTATTATTCTTCTGACAGCCCGCGGTGAAGAGACGGACCGCTTGCTTGGCTTTGCACTTGGAGCAGATGACTATGTTGTTAAACCTTTCAGCCCGCGTGAGCTTGTATCACGCATCCAGGTAATTTTCCGCAGGCTGAATACGCTTGCGGCAGCTCCGGAAATGGGGCGTATCTCTGTAGGAAATACGGAGATCAATCTTGCACGTTATGAAGTAAGCGTAGCAGGTGAGCGCCTGGCTGTATCACCTAAGGAAGTTGAAATACTACATTTGTTGGCGGCACACCTGGGACAGGTGTTTACACGCGAGCAGTTGCTTGATTCTATCTGGGGTTTTGATTTTGATGGTGATAGCCGTGTTGTGGATACTTCTGTTAAACGCATTCGCAAAAAGCTGCCGCCAGACAGCAGTGTACAGCTGAAATCGGTATACGGTGTGGGTTATAAACTGGAGGAAAATACCGATGCGTAAGCTGAAGCGCTTTACTAAAACAATGTCGATCACGTTGGGCGTATGTCTGCTTCTGTTCGCTGTTACGTTGTATGCGGTATCCAGTGGACTTGCAAGGGCAGCATTACAGCGTCTTGCTGAAAATGAAGCGAATCAGGGCGTACAGGATGGACTGCGTCTGCTGGACAGGTATGGAATGGACAGCGAAGCGCTGGAGAAAGCTGTTAATCCGGAACTGAATCCGAGCGAGGTCTTTCTGGTGCTGCTGGACACGGAAGGGAATGTGCTTGCTGCTGCGGAACGTGCTGAGGCATATCTGGAACAGGCGGATATTGCTTCTCTGATAGGGGCTGTGCCGAAAACGAATGATACATATGTACGTGTGCAAAACGGCATACTGATCACTGCGAAACATGGCGATTCTGGGATTGCAATAGCCGGTAAGTCGCTGCGCGCAAGCATGAGGGCGGCGGTGGGCTTCCGATCACTGTTGCTACAGTATGCATTGCTGGCAGCGGCCGTGCTGGCAGTAGCACTGTTGCTTCTGACTGTGCGTATCGTGCAGCCGGTGGATACGCTCGTGAACGCAGCAGAGCGGTTAAGCGAGGGTGAGATGGTAGAGATCAGTGAGAAGCTGCCGGTGGAACTACGGCCGCTTGGGCGAGCTTTCAATCAGTCGTCACAGCGCTTGGCACGTTCTATGGGTGAACTGACACGTGAGCGCGATACGCTGTCACAGGTGCTGGAAGGATTGGATGAAGGCGTTCTGGCTGTGGACCGTTCAGGCGATGTGCTGCGGGAAAATCAGGCCGCCGTGCGGCTTTTAGGCGGACGCGGTTCTAAGGAATACGGGACCGTATTGGAATGCCTGCGTGGGACACCGGATCGGGAACCTTTACAGATACAGTTGGATGAACGTACATTGCTGATCTTGTTCCGGCCGCTGGCTGATGGAGCGCTGGCTGTGATGCGTGATGTGACAGAGGCAGAACGTCTGGAACGCACGCGGCGTGACTATGTTGCAAATGTATCACATGAGCTGCGTACTCCGCTGAGCAGTATGCGTGGCCTGACAGAAGCGCTGAGAGATGGGCTGGTGGAAAAAGAGGAAGAACGGCAGAGATATTACGGGATGCTGCTCAATGAAGTGATGAGGCTTTCGCGTCTGGTTAACGACCTGCTGGAACTGAGTAGTTTGCAGGCAAATCCGGCAGCATTTGAAACTGAAGAAGTGGATTTGACAGAGATATTGTATGAGCTTCATGGCCGTATGCAGCCATTGACAAAGAAAAAAGGCGAGGAGTTGGTTCTGGACGCAGAAGAGAATTTGCCGACAGTGATCACGAATGAGGATCGACTGCTGCAGATCCTGACAATTTTTCTGGACAATGCTGTTAAGTTTACACCTGCTGGGGGAACGGTAACATTGACAGCCGCGAGGGAAGGACGTTACGTACGCCTGTCTGTGCGTGACACCGGTACAGGCATGGATGCATATACAGTGAGGCATGCTTTTGACCGTTTCCATCAGGCAGATCCTAGCCATGGTGCAGCTGGCAGCGGTTTGGGTCTGGCGATTGCTCGTGAAATCGCACAACGTTTGAATCTGCATATTCTTGTTCATAGTGAGATCGGCCATGGCAGCGATTTTTCTTTCCTGTTGCGCACTTCTGAAAGCGTGCCGTTAGCTTGACAGGAGTTCCCTGCAGGCGTACACTATGTGCGGTTATCGCCCATCTGAGGAAAGCGAGGAACTGCGTTTATGCATCGACTGGAACTGCATTGTCATTCTGCTGAAGTCAGCGTTTGTTCCACCTGCCCTGCAGAACAGCTGATTGCTCAGTATAAAGCTGCCGGCTATAGCGGGATTGTGTCAACAAACCATATCAACCGCGGCACCTATCAGGCTATGGAGGAGTGGCCGTGGGAGAAAAAAGCGGAGCATTTTATTCGCGGCTGGGAAGCATTGAAAGCAGCCGCCGGGAATGATTTCGATGTTCTGTTAGGTTGCGAGATCAACTTGACGCCAATGGTATCGCTTACAAATGAGCAGGTAGAGCATGGATGGCAACGCTATATTCCTAATGATTATCTAATCTACGGCGTGACTGAGGATTGGCTGATCAAGACCGGCGATATGCGTTATATGACTATGGAAGAGCTAAGTCAGAGCGCACGCGATGCGGGTTTCCTGATTGTGCATGCGCATCCATTCCGTGTAGGAACACGTGTGATGAATCCGGATCTGTATGATGGTTATGAAGTGTTCAACGGAAACCATAACCATAATTCTCATAATGAGTTAGCTTATGAGTGGGCACGGCAGAATGGCAAAATCATGACCAGCGGAAGTGACTTCCATAAGCCGAATGACCCGATTTGCAGTGGTATCGCAACCAATGAGCGAATCTGTGACAACAAGACATTGCTGCAGGTGTTGCACAGTGGAGATTATCGCCTGATTTGGAACGGAGAAATACGCTGATACGCAGCTGAATTGAATATAAAAAAGTGCAGATCTGAAAATGTAACAGATCTGCACTTTTTACTGTGTGGAGATAATCAGCTGTTTTCTGCTTTAAGACGACAAAGAAGACGCTGCCAGCGGACTCGCTGCACATCAACAAACTGCGGCTCCTGTGAAAATCGCAGCAGTTCTTTTGCGGTCAGCCAGCAGTAGTCTATGGTTTCATTTTCTTGCAACTGTATGGCGTCTTTGTCACCGGTATAATCGCAAAGATATCCTGCATGGATGCTGTGAGTCTCTGGAGAAATCAGCGTATGATGCAGGACGAGAGACTTTGCGTGGATGCCGGTTTCTTCCAGGAGCTCTCGGCATGCGCCATTATACCAGGTTTCGTCCTTTAAAATGCTGCCACCACAGCTCAGCTCCCAGCAACCGGGATAGGATGGCTTATTTAGATCACGGCGGGTCAGCAGCCAAGTGCCATCGTGGTGACGCACAGCGATTGTTGCAACCACATGCAGATAATTTGCAGGCAGCGGTTCTTCACGAACCAATGAACAGTTCAATTTGGCGCCAAGAGCGTCATATGCGTCCCAAAGTTCCACCGGGATTACCTCCTTTTGCTTTTTCATCCGCCATTATAGCGCGGGGAAAAGGCATTTTCAAGCAAGAGTGAAAAAAGTGTGTTGTACATTTCAAATCGTGTTATACTGTATAGGAATAAGCGAAAGGACCGCTAAAAATGGAAAAGATCATTCTTGCTGCTCATCGCGGCGATCGTGCCCATGCGCCGGAAAATACATTGCCTGCATATAAAGCTGCGATTGCTCTGGGTGTGGATGGCCTGGAAGTGGACCTTCATACATCTTTGGATGGCGTGACATTTATGATGCATGATCATAGTTTCGATCGTACAACAAATGGCAGCGGGGCTACACACGAAAAGTGCTGGGAAGAAATCACCGCTCTGGATGCCGGTGCATGGTATGCACCGGAATTTGCAGGTACACGTGTGCCCACACTGGAGGATACACTGAAGTTGGCGGCAGACACGCCGGGATTATGGGTCAACTGGGAACTGAAAGACTATCCGGAAATAGTCGGTGAAGAAATGGCTTTTCGGACTGTGCGGCAGACAATAGAAGGTATTTTCCGTTATCATTTGGAAGAACGGAGCATGTTAAATAGCTTTTCCAGCCCGGTGCTGGAATATGCGGCACATCTCAGCCAGGGGAAGATTCAGATTCACGGGCAGGGTGTAGGCAGTACCAGCAAAATGCGCGGACCGGTAACGCGCGACATCACTGAATACTGGGACTGGGCTTGCGTGTATCCGATTGAAAAAGGGACATATCCGGATGAAAAAGAATACGCTGAATGCCTGGCTTTAGGCATAAAGCCGTGTATTTGTCTACCGGATACCGAGGAAATCATGAGCAGGCAGATTCAGCTGGGATGCTTGATGTTTACAAGCAATGATCCGAAGGAAGCAATAAAGATCCTGAAAAAGCTTGGTAAGCGCTGAGAAAAGTCGCTCTGCTTGCTATTGAGCAGGAATTAATGTATAATTAATTGGTTAGAATTAGTTTTCAGACAAAGGAGGTCTAGCCCGATGAAACTAGTGATTGCTATTATTCAGGACGAGGATTCTTCGCGTGTGATCTCCGCGCTTATGAACGACGGCTACAGTGTGACAAAGCTGGCGACGACAGGCGGTTTTCTGCGTGCTGGCAATACTACGCTGTTAGCTGGCGTAGAGGATGATCGATTGGCAGGCTGCCTAAGCATTATTGAAAAACTGTGCAAAAGCCGCCGTCAGATGACAGCCTCGCCCATGGCCGGAGGAATAGCCGGTGTTTATGCGCAGATGCCTATTGAAGTTACGGTAGGTGGCGCGACAGTCTTTGTTTTGGATGTAGAACAGTTCCACAAGTATTGATTTTCTGAATGAACGAAGAAGAAGGAGCGGGCTTTGGTATCGCTGGATGATTTTGCTGCACAGAGCGAAGGCCTGGCCACGCTGATTGAAGATGTGCGCAGCGGACGAGTGTCCCATGCGGTGCTGCTGACCGGGACGGTTGGAACGGGAAAGCGCACCCTCGCCCGCTTATTGGCTTGTTATTTTTTATGTACAAGCAGTACACAGAGACCGTGCATGCAGTGCAAAGGCTGCCGGCGCGTGATGAACGGTACACATCCTGATCTGCTGATGCCTACTTGCAGTGAAAAAGAACGTTCTGTCAAAGTGGAGCACCTGCGCGAAATCATTCATGCTTTGTCCATGCATTCTGTTGAAGGCGGCGAACGCGTAGTGTTACTGGAAAATGCGCAGCGCATGACAGTTCAGGCACAGAATGCATTGCTTAAATCCCTGGAGGAGCCTGATGGCGCTACTCGTTTTCTGCTCACAGCTTCAGGTGATGTGGGATTACTGCCCACTGTACGCTCCCGGTGCCGCACAGCACGGCTGCCATTGTGGCCAACAAAGCAGGTGGCGGATGAACTGATCCGCCGGGGCACAAAGCCGGAGCAGGCGCGGGAAATTGCGGTGCTCAGTGGCGGCAGTATCGGTACTGCGCTGGCTATGCTTGAGGATAACGACCTGATGCGTGTACGGACCCTGTGCGAGGAGACCTTCTTTTCTCTTTCTTCTGTACGGGATGTACCCGAGGCCGCCGTTAAATTGCGTGAGTGCCGGGACGATGCTGATGCGTTGTTGGATGTTTTTGAGCAGCGCGTACGCGAATATCTGCTGTATTCCATGAAAGCCGGATCGGAACCGGCGGCTGTTTCGCAAACACGCTGTCATGAAATTTGGCTACGTGCAGAACCTGTGCATCTGGAACATGTACTTTCTGCCGTGCTGGATGCGCGTCGCTATCGCACAGCTAACGTGTCATTGCAGGCTGTGGTCGAGAAACTATTGTATACAACTGCGGAGGAAATAAATTAATGGCAACTGTAATTGGCGTGCGTTTTCATAACGCAGGCAAACTGTATTATTTTGATCCGGGCAGGCTATGGCCTTCAGCGGGCGATGCGGTAATCGTGGAAACGGCACGAGGCCTGGAATACGGTGAAGTAGTAACCGGCGTGACAGAAGTGGCAGATGAACAAATCGTGCCGCCGTTGCGTCCCGTTGTACGCATTGCTACCGCAGAAGATGCACGTCGGCGTGCGGAAAACCGTGTCAAGGAAAAGGAAGCATACGCTGTCTGCCAAACTAAGATCCAGGAGCATAATCTGGAAATGAAGCTGGTCAGCGTGGAATATACCATTGATGGAAGCAAAATCCTGTTCTATTTTACCGCGAATGGGCGCGTGGACTTCCGTGCATTGGTGAAGGACCTGGCAGCGGTATTTAAAACGAGGATCGAGCTTAAGCAGATCGGCGTACGTGACGAAGCCAAGATGATGGGGGGACTGGGCCTCTGTGGCCGCCCAGTATGCTGTTCCCAGTTTCTCGGTGATTTTCAGCCTGTATCCATCAAAATGGCAAAAGAACAGAATCTGTCACTGAATCCTACCAAAATCAGTGGTGTGTGTGGCCGCTTGATGTGTTGCCTGAAATATGAACAGGATCATTATGAAGCGACACGCAAGCGTATGCCACGCGTAGGCCGTGATGTGATCACACCTGATGGGATTGGTACGGTCCAGGAGATCAACGTTCTGAAAGAAACGGTCCGTGTTCGCATTACCAAGGGCGACAGCAATGAAGTGAATGACTACGCGCTGGCAGATATCCAGCGTATCGGTGGCGGACATAAGCCTGCAGAGACGGAACCGCAGGAACCGGACATAACGGTTGATGATGAAAACGAAGTTGATGAGGAGTTCATTGAGACGCTTGAGAACGAAGTCGGGGGCGTCGGTTCAGAGATTGAAGAGGAAGAATAAGGCGGAAATCCGCCGTTGAGAAGGGGAAAGCATCATGAGTACCAGCCGCAAGGATGAGATCATCCGCTTGCAGAACGAGATTATCCAATCGATGGCAAAACGCAACCTGCAATCGGTTTATAACGACTTTTTTCCTGTTTCCAGACTGGAACCACAGGACAAAAAGCCGTCTTCGCTCAGCCCGAGCGATGAAATACTGAACAATGCCGCTGCACCGGATGCGACTGCAAAATCAGATGGTAATGGTAAAACGACCACTGATGCCAAAGCGGCTGAAATGCCGAAAGAGAACATAGATGACCTGCTTAAGGAACTGAACAGCTATATTGGTCTGAATACCGTGAAGGAAGAAGTGGACATGCTGGTGCACTGGATTCAGATCGAGCAGCTACGCAAAGAACACGGTTTGCCGCAGAGTGATTTGTCTCTACATATGGTATTCAGCGGAAACCCCGGAACAGGCAAGACGACAATAGCTCGTTTCCTGTCTCGCATCTTTCATTCGCTGGGCATTCTCAGTAAGGGCCAGCTGGTGGAAGTGGACCGTGGTGATCTTGTAGCAGGCTATGTAGGCCAGACTGCGATCAAGACCAAAGATGCAATAAAAAAGGCCATGGGTGGTGTTCTGTTTATCGATGAAGCATATTCTCTGACCAACCGTGGAGAAAATGATTACGGTGCTGAAGCGGTAGATACACTGCTTAAAGCAATGGAAGATCACCGTGATGACCTGATTGTTATTGTGGCTGGATATATCGAGCCGATGCAGAAGTTCTTGCACAGTAATCCGGGTTTGGAAAGCCGTTTCAACCGCTTTATCGATTTCCCCGATTATACGCTGGACGAGCTAATGGGAATCTTCGACATGCGCATGGAAAAGGCTGGTTATACGATGGATGATGAGGCGCGGGCTGCATTGCGTGAGATCATCGATGTTGAACGTCTGGATGTGAAAGGCTTCGGCAATGCACGCGGCGTGCGTAATCTTTTTGAAACGATCATAGCGCGTCAGGCTGACCGCCTTGGGGAAACTGAAGGTGAGATCACTCGCGAGATGCTGATGCTCCTGAATGTGGAAGATGTTACAGGCGTGCGCAAAGCACCCGAAGAACCGAAAACAGAGAAGGAAAAA
>JAEEGI010015288.1_pt1 | contig 15993 bp, 17 predicted proteins | sample 8958751 | NCBI WGS metagenome assembly JAEEGI01 (sample SAMN16246545, study PRJNA631951) | gut metagenome | biome: gut microbiome; feature: rumen; material: KS-attached | host: Bos | place: Iran: Karaj | collected 2018-10
AACTATTCCGGCAGAGCACCCAGAAAAATCTCTTTTATTATAGATGAATTCGGTAATTTACCACAAATTAATGATATTAACAGTAAGATTACAGTATCCAGAGCTAGAAACATTGTTTGGATGCTCTGTTGTCAGTCTCTTGACCAAATTAACTATCGATATGGTTCTGATGTTGCCAAAATATTGATAGGTAATTGCTTGTTAGCTTACATGTACAGCTCGGATGTGAAGCTCCTTAAGATGGTCTCTGAATTGTGTGGAAGAACAATAGATGAAAATAACATTGAAAGACCATTATTGAGCGTTGATAAATTGAGGCATTTGAATAAAGAACAAGGTCAAACATTGTTTTTGTTAGAAAGACTTAATCCCTTTGTTGGTTATCTTCCTGATATATCTCAATATGGTATTAAGCCAATAGAAAAACTTGATTTAGAAAGACGGAAAAAACAAAAAATAGACTTGTTTGATTTCAAAGCTATGGTAGAGAAAGAAATTGAATCCGAGAAGAATAAGGAGAATAGAAAAAATAAACCGTTCTTCTCATCTTTTGATGAATTTATGAAAGAACAAAGAAGTCTTAGGGAAGATGAAGATAAAGAGGACGATATTGATGTAGATTTTTTGGATTTTGACGAGGAATTAGAAAAAATAAATCTATCAATCGATGAATTGGTCTCTGAAATTGAAAATGACATAGAGCAATTACAAAAGAATGAAACAACAGATATATTAGTTTATAAAGTTTGTTTATTTAAAATGACAGGAGATATTCTTCAGAGTGCGTCAGTAATATCAAGGGATAGAATCAATTTTTTGCTTAAACAGGTTAACGAAAATCATCCTATACGTATACCTGGAATTCGGAAAGATACAGTAAAGAACATCATCAAGGAATTAAATAAAATTGGAACGATAGCAACTGAAGATGATGAAGAATAGTTTAGGAGAATGCTAATGGGAAAAATATTAGATTTTATTAACCCCCAATTTAATAGAAACTATAAAAACTCAATGGTATTAAATGGAGTAAATGCTACTCAAATTGGGTTTAACTACTATTGTGGGAAAGAAGGATTTCCTTTGGACAAAGATATGGCATTTAAATATTTTTCCATTGGAGCAGATCTGGGATGTCCAGAAGCTGCCTGGATTATAGGTTATTTATATCTTACCGGAGATATAGTGGACCAGGACATAAAAAAAGGTATATCTATCCTGGAAAAAGAATGTAGAAAGAACAATTTGATTGCTCTCGCTTACATGAGTAAGTATTACGAGTTTGGCCATTATGTGAAAGTGGATACAGAAAAGGCTATTCTGTACTATTTAAAGATAAAAATGATAGGTGATATGAACATAGACAAATTTAAGTACTATTCAGATTATATAAACGCATCAAAGAAGCTTTTTAAATATTTTTATGATAGGAAAGAGTACAGGAAGGCTTTATTTATGTTGAATGGTTTGGAGAACGATTTCTGGAAGAAGTATCATATCTGGTTGATTAAAAATAAATTGAAATTAAACAGAAAACATGAGTCTTACTATCAGATTGCGTTTTGATGGAAAGAAAGGAGGCGTAGAATGAAATTATTAGCATTAAAAGGAAAAAAACAGAAAACTATTATTGAAAAAGAGCCTTATGTGTCATTCTTAAAACAGTTTGAGAAAATGAACGGAAATTTCGATGAACCAATAAATATAAAGATTTCTTCTCAGAATACCAACAAATCGTTCTTTTCAAATGGGTTTAATCTTGACTATGTTTATTGCACACAGTTTTCTCTGGATTTTATGTTTGGGACACTCATAGATGAGAACAGTAAGAAGACCAAATGTGTAGTATATCATGTTATAAGTTATAAATTCGATCCTTCCTTCGGGAAAATGATGTCTGATCTTGTTGAGGATATCAATTCAAGAAACGGATATCTATATTTATCGTCTTTATGCGAGGAAATCCAGATAGAGGCGTATATAAATAACTTGAATACGGTAAGCATAGCATATAACATCTATTGTCAGAAAAACGATATAAAAGAACTATGTTTGGAACTTATAAGCCATGATATAGCTTTATTCACACGAGGTTTTTAGGAGAAAAGAAAATGGATGCAAAGAATTTATTAAAAGAAATGCTTCAGAACGAATCCTTATGGACAGATGAAAATGCTGAATGGTTTTTTAAAGAGGTGATTTTGAAATTATCCATATCGAATGATAAGTATTATGAACCTTGTGAGAAAGTTGTTTTTCCTCTTCTAAAGCCATATGTTTGTAAGCATGAAAAAAATAGAATATTAATAACCAAGGAAGCTGTTGATTTTCTCTGTAAAACATTAATCTATTATGTGCTGGGTTATATACCGGAAGATAGACATATGAATAAGATGGTAGAAGATGTCGCAGATCGTATTTCGAGAATAATTGGTAAAATCCCTGCTAACTCTGCAGAAATTCAAAGGTTATTTAAAATCTATGATGAAATAAAGGAATCTTCAGATTTCTACTCATTTATATCATTCAGAAATGTATTTGTAAATAAATTTGAGAACTGTATGTTTTACCGGAATGGCATTTTTATTGAAATTAGAGAGGAGGGTAAAGATGTAGCTTTATATATTTCAAATAAAAGATTTTTGGATGGAATAAGACAATCTTTTGTTAGGGATAATTTACTATACATCGAATCTATAAAAGAAAAAGGACAAAAAAAATATTTCCTGATTGATTTAAGAACCATAAGTGTATCCAAATCAAATGAAAAAACGTTTTATGAAAATGAAAATGCAGCATACAATAGAAAATCACACTGGGAATTGTTTGTATCGTGCTTGTTATCGAATGAATATTATAAATTCAAAAATGAGATGATAATACAAAAGAGCCCATATGATTATCTATATAATATGGGTTATTTTTCAGAACTGAATTATATTAAATTATCAAATAATCTGTTTCCGGTGGTAACTTTCTCGGAATTCAGAAATAAATTTGAGGAATTCTATAATTTCGACAGCAAAAGCTATGCAAATTGTCCATTAAATATGCGTGAGTATAAAATAGCAAAAGAGTTATTACTCAAAATTAGTCTTAACAGTCCTGAAGAGGATTTGACAAATAAAATTGCTTTTATAAATGAATTAGCGGATAAAATGCATTTGATCAAAAATGATTTGCCATTATCAATAGCAATTGGGTTGATATACTATGCTATAGATTTAGACGAAGATGATTTTGGCGGTGCCTTTGAGATAGAGGAATACAGGAGAGAAATTAAAGCCTTTTCAAAAGTTGACACAGGATTGTATGAATTGCTTATGGAGTTAGATGATTACTAATCGAAAGGAAATAATATGGAATTAAAAGAATTCGTAAGAAATATGCTGAAAGATAATAAAGAATGGAATGAAAAGAACAATGACCTTTTCTTTAAAGTAATAATCAAATTAACTATTTCAAACGAAAAAATGTATCCAATATTAAATAATATAATACTTCCGATTATAAAACTCTATATAAGAGAGTATTTGACGAAGGGTATTAAAGCTAAATGGGTTCAGCAAGAGGCGTTAGATTGTATTCAGGATTCCTTATATTATGCGTTATTTGGAACACTTCCAGATACTGAAACTAAAAGCAAAACTCTCGATAAGTTGTGCGAAAGGATTGAAGAAGAAGTTCTTAAGATACCCGAAAGCCCAAAGGTAGATGAATTATATGAGAGATATTTAGATATAAAAGAATCTGCTAAATTCGGGTTCGAAGACGATGTAATAATAAAATTTGCAGATGATTACATAAAGAGAATTCTTTATAGGAATGGGAAATTCATACAGATAAATGGCGAGAGGCATACAAAAGATTTGTTCTTAGATACTGATTTGGTGATTTCAAAAGTTTTGCATTGGTATCCTAAGGAAAATGAACTTTATATTGAATATTTCAACCCAAAGGGGGATTTTCAATATTCTATTATGAATTTAAGTGATTTTAGTATTTCGACTTCAGATGGAAATACATTTATCAATAATAGAAATTCCATTAATATAGCGGTTAAAGCGTGGAAAAAACTTATATCCTCAATGGTTCGAAGTAACTATAACTCTTATAGGAATATTGTTAATTCTAATAAAGATGAATATGAAAGCTTTTATAATTTAGGGTATTATTCGGATTTTAAAATGGTTAGGTTAAATAATCTGTTGTCAAAAACTATTTCATTGGCAGAGTTTGAAAAACAATTTAAGGCTTTCTTCGATGGAGATGATTTTGTTTTGAATAGTCCTATTGATAGAGGTAGATATGTAATGATTCGAGATTTTTTGAAATTGATCAGTTCTAGAAAAACTGCAGATGAAGATTTGACTGATAAAATTGTATTCCTCATGGATCTTAGGGATAAATTGTTATTGTCTGATATTAATATGGGTGTAGACATTGTAATTGATATGGTTGTGAGTAAAATGGATTTTTGTTCTAAAGATTTAGGAGCAGATAAAGCGTTTGATTTTAAAGAATATAAAGATGAAATAAAGGTCTTTGAAGGAATTCGAAAAGGCGCTTATAGGCTTTATTTTAATCATGGCGAATATTTTTTATAAAGGATTCTGTTTATGAAAAAGAGAATTAAACTAAGAAAAATAATTAAATACTCATGTTTTGCATGTATTTTGGCGTTTATTCTTTTAACGATTTTCATGATTTATCGTAACGAAATAAGAAAAAGAAATGATATTGCTCCTATATTGGAAATTGAAAGGGGAAATAATACATTTGAATATGCCAGACAAGTTTTTTTAGATGAGGATTTTACAGTAATTTCGGATGCGAAAGAAATATTGATTGAAACGGTGGAATTTGAACATGAAGGAAGTAAAAGTATTCTTTATACAGATGGAAGTTCATTTATATTGCCACACCAAATTGGTAAGGTGACAATTACCTTTAAAGCGACAGGGTTTAATAAAATAGAAAATAGAATTGAAAAGGAATATATGGTAGTAGATAGAATAAAACCAGAAATTATTACTGAGTATATTTTTGATACTACTATTGATAATCCAGAGAGAAATAAAGTACTTGGAAATGTATATGCTTATGATGAAATTGATGGGGTTCTTCCTGTACATATAGACGATTTATTGATTAATTATGATGAGCCGGGCTCGTATATGGCAACTTTATATACAAAAGATTCTTCAAATAATTATTCAGAACAGTCAGTCAGAGTGAATATCCATACCCCAGATCCCGAAGAAGTAATTATTTTGGTAAATAATGATACTATTGAACTTCATCCCGGAGAGACTATAAATATAGATGAATGTTTTTCTATAAAGAATAGCAATTTCTGTGATTATGGTGGAAAAACGGATATTATGATTATCGAACCCCCTATGGATGCCAAGCCAGATCCTTACAAGAAAATTGTTGAATATGATAAAGACACAAAGACACTTTCGTATGGTTCCCCAGGAGAGGCTAAAGTTTGGATTTTGGCAACCAACAGTTATAAATATTATGATGCAGATATCAAAATAGTTTGTAGTGAATAGAAGGAGATGTACATATGAAAATCATTAGTAATAAGATAAAATGCTTACGTTGCGATGAAATAATTGAATCTAAATCACATTATGATTTCAAAAGATGCTCATGCGGAGCATGTGCTGTTGATGGCGGAACTTCATATCTTAGACGATTAGGCAATAGAGGCGATTGGATAGAAATGAGTGAGGTGATTGATGCTGATGGCTCCAAAGGGGCGGGTTTGTGTGAATAGAAGAATAGAGGTGATTTTATGTCAAGAGACAAATACCCTATCATAACTCTCTGTGGTAGTTCTAGGTTCAAGGAAGCTTTTTATGAAGCTCAAAAACAATTAACATTGGAAGGCAATATTGTCTTCTCATTGGGATTCTTTTCACAAGCAGACAAAGATGCGTGGGAGGGCATTGGTGACGAGGAAATAGTAAAAATCAAAGAAATGCTTAAAGAAATCCATCGAACAAAAATAGATCTATCAGATTCAATTTATGTTATTAACGATGATGGATACATAGGAGAAAGTACTAGTGAAGAAATTGAATACGCAAAGAGTAATGGAAAAAATGTTAGATATTTGTATGAATAACTTTATTTGCTCTTCATCTCATAGGTATCGCTCTTTTTCTTTTTTTCGTTTGATTATCCGGATGAGATCTTTTCTATATACATATCAGTTAAAGCAAATTGCAAAAGCTCGTTTGGATTTTCGATGGGGTTAATCCAGTTTTCAATCTGATCTTTAGGAAAGATAACAGGCATTCTGTCGTGTATTTTTGCGATTTCCTCGGATGGGAACATAGTAAGGATGGTAAAAACCGGATAGTTTCCTTCAATTCGATATAAGCCGGCGAGATATGTTAGATCCATGTTTTGTGGTTGAATCAAGTATTTTTCCTTATTAATTGTTTTTCCGTTAGAATCTTTTATATGCTTCCATTCGAAATAATAAGATGAAGGAACTATGCACCGTCGATGTTGCCAAGAATCTTTGAAATTCTTCTTTTCATAAGCAGTTTCTGATCTGGCGTTAATATATAACATATTTTTTGGTTCAGTTGATGCTGGATTAGTTGCAGGAATGTTAAAGCCCCATTTCATAGCAAAGAAGCACATCTGACCATTCTTATTTGGTGCAATAACAGGAGCAAGTTCAGAGGGATGAACTTCGCCGTTTGTAATAACTGGAATTCCCAACTTGCTTACCATTTCTATTGTTAATGGCAAAGATTCAACTTTATTTGCGATTTCTCTTAAATCTGGATTTGAATTGTCATAATAATATCGCGTACACATATCTTTTCCTCACAAAAATATAATACCATAAACTTGTGGAAGTGACTTCCAGAAGTTTTCTATGATATAGATATACTTTTTACTGTGCGTATGAGTTGTAAAATCCCATGAAAAGTATTACGATAAACCGCAATATTTTTTCAAACTCATTTTGATTATAATAATTGAAAAAGGAGTATTTTATTATGTTAAAAGTTGTTGAAATTAATTCTATGAAAGAAATACGGGAAATTATTGAGGAGATAATAGGGAAATTGAATTATTCATCGCCCAATAAGGATATAGTGAGGCAAATGTGCTCTGACACGTTGGAACTTCTATTTGCTTATGTGTTGTGTGTTGAAGAAAAGGAGCGTGACATTATTGAGGAGTTATCAAAGAAGCGACCTGAACCAGGATGGGAGAGTTTCTATGATATTCTTATGTATTTACCGATTCCTGGGAGCTTTCCCAATGAAAACGATGAGTATTTTTATAAAAAAAGGCATATTATAAATGAGTTACATAAAAACCTATATGCTTTGTGTGATCCAATTAATGAGATAGTTTTAGATGCTGACCCAGAGTTGGATGACACGAAATATCCGGATGAATTATTATTGTCAGCATTTTTCTCAGGCGAAAGACTTTGCAATGTTTTTCCTTTATCGGAATATGAAAACGAAATCATAACGGAGTATAGATTTGCATTAATGAGGATGGCAAAAGTGTTTCTAGATGAATAGAAATAAAATTTTATTGAAATATTATTGGAACATCACAGTTATCGGGCTCTTATCGGATATTTACCTATATTGTGGAACTATGAAGATTTGATATACTCTTATTTTACAGTAGCTTATTGTGAGTGCCGTAGTGATGCCGGTGATGGGCCTCTAACGTCCGATTTTGTACCGCTTAAAGGTTTTGACATAAAAAAATCGGGGTGTTATAGTTAAAATGTGCAAAGGGTGTAGGTAAGACAAAACAACACCAAATCACAAGTTTTCTTTTGCAAAAGAATTTGACAAATTTAAGCGTTTGATTGCAACAGTAAGTTGTAAGCCAAGCGCTTTTTTTATTGTCCGTAACAAGATGGCGGGAGACGTCCCAAAGTCAAACAAAGATTAACAAAAGGAGATTTAAAATGTTAAATTACGAAGATTTTAAAGAAAAATTCAAGGAGAGCGTCAATGAAAAGCTTGAAGCTGAAGGAATCAAGGCAAATCTTTCATTTCATACTGTACAAAAGCTTAATGAAAGCTACGATGCATTAACCGTCAATCCTGAAGGAGATAGCATTGGTGTAAACATCCCAGTTGACAGGTTTTACAGTGCCTATAATGAAGGAATGGATTTCGATGATACCACGGATAAGGCAGTAGTTTTAATCAACCAGGGAATTAATGAAAGACCTGATTTTGATATTGATTCATTATCAGATTACAGCCAGATGAAAGAAAAGCTTGCTATGGAAGTTGTTTCTGCTGAGGCTAACAAAGAGATGCTTGAAAGCGTTCCCCACAAAATGCTTGAAGATATGGCCATTGTTTACAGATTTGTCTTGAATAGTGACGAAGATGGTCGTTCTTCTGTTCTTGTAACAAACAAGATGCTTGAAAATTATGGGATTACAGCTGAACAGCTTCATACTGATGCTTTGGAAATCGCCCCACAGATTAAACCTGTTGAGATCAAGGGTATGAGTGAAGTACTTGCTGAGCTTATGGGAGTCGAACAGGCTGAGATGATGGGTGTTGGTCCCGTAGCGCCCGAAGACGAGCAGATGTATGTGGCAACCGTTCCCGATAAGGTTCATGGTGCAGGCGTTCTTGCATATGAAGAATTCATGGATAAGGCAGCTGAAAGAGCAGGCGGTGACTTCTATATTTTACCCAGTTCGATTCATGAGATTTTAATCGTTCCTGATAATGGCGAGATGGACCTTAAGGCACTTGAAGATATGGTAAAAGAAGTTAATGCAACTCAGGTAGCACCTCAGGATAAGCTTACCGACAGCGTATATCACTATGATTCTAAAGAGAAAATCTTTGAGTTGGGTGAGAAGTTCGTTGCACGCCAGGCAGAGAAAGAGGCTGAGAAAGCATCAGAAAAAGGCGAGAAGAAATCAGTTCTCGGTGATTTAAAGGCCAAGAAGGACGAAGTTGCTAAAAAGCCTAAGAAAGATCATATCGAAAAAGGCGTTAAAAGCAAGGAAGCAGCACTTTAAGATGCAAATACAACTAAATAATGGATAAAGAAGCGCTTTGCAATTGCAGGGCGCTTCTTTTATGAAACGGAGGAAATTTATGACAGATTATAGTTTGCTTAAAACTATGGGTGTAACAGAGGCAAGACCGGTAACAAGCGTTATGGGTAAGAAGGAGCCTACAGCACACCCGACAAATTGCAGGATTCAGTGTTCATACGGTATGGGTAAAACATTTTGTTTTCCATGTATGAAAGAAATCTTGGAAGAACATAAGGCTTTAAAGGCTAAAAAAGCATAAGGAGGTTTTATTATGCAGGAAGAAGTTGAGCAAAGAAGCATTAACCTTGCTGTAAGAACGACCAGCTTAACAGGACGAGTCCTTTATAATGCACTTCGTTCATATGTGCAGGATGTTAAAAACAGGTCTTCAAGGCGACTGTCCAAGAAGCAGACAAAGGCTCAAATTAAGGCTTATAAGACAAAGGCTAAGGTTGAGAAGAAATATGCACCTGTTCATGGCAAGCAGACTGTCAAACAGTTACTTAGACAAGGACAGGGGGCAGAGACGATTGATATCGGATCAAGCGGAGCAAAAGACTTCCAAAAGATAGCCAATAAGTACGGAGTTGACTTTGCAATCGTTAAGGATAAGAATGTATCGCCACCGATTTATACGGTCTTTTTTAAGGCAAAAGATGTTGATGCAATACATAAGGTATTAAAGGACTTTTCGACTAAACAGCTTAAGAGAGAACATCCTGAAAAGTCAAGCATCATTGAGAAGCTTAACAAGTTCAAAGAGATTGTTAAGAATACTCCGAGGAAACACAGAGAAAAGCATAAGGAGCAGGAGCGATGAATACAAAGAAGTTAAAGAAGGTCTTGCTCCCAAACCTGCCTTTTATCTTAGTCGGATTGTTTGCTACTAATCTTGGAGAAGCATGGAGATTATCAAACGGAGGCAATGTATCTGAAAAGATACAGAGCCTCTTTATTGATGGTATGCTAACGAAAGCATTATCAAACCCTATGCCGAGCTTATTTCCGTTTGATTTACTTATAGGTATCTTGGTAGGCGGAGGATTATGGCTCTTTATGTATTTAAAGAAAAAGAATGCCAAAAACTTTCGTCATAACCAGGAATATGGTTCCGCTCGCTGGGGCACGCAAGCAGATATCGAGCCGTATATGGACCCGGTCTTTGAAAACAACGTAATACTTTCAATGACAGAGAGAATTACGATGAATTCAAGACCAAAGAACCCGAAGTACGCAAGGAATAAAAATGTGCTTGTAGTCGGGGGCTCCGGCTCTGGCAAGACAAGGTTTTTTATTAAACCGAACATACTTCAGCGAAATGGGTCATATGTTATAACCGATCCTAAAGGAAGCCTTATCGGAGAAACAGCTAAAGCCTTAATTGATGGCGGATATCGAATCAAGGTATTCAATACAATCAACTTTAAGAAATCGATGCATTACAATCCGTTTATGTATATACATGACGAGAAAGATATCTTAAAGCTTGTAACGACCTTGATAGCAAATACGAAAGGCGAAGGAAAAGGCGGAGATGAGTTTTGGGAGAAGGCCGAGAAGTTATTATATTCGGCTCTAATCGGGTATATTCATTATGAAGCACCGGAAGAAGAACAAAACTTCAGTACACTCTTAGAGATGATCAATGCAATGGAAGTAAGAGAAGACGACGAAGAGTTTAAGAATCCGGTTGATTTGATGTTTGAAGAACTCGAGAAAAGAGACCCGAATCACTTTGCAGTAAGACAGTATGCCAAGTATAAGTTAAGTGCAGGCAAAACAGCGAAATCTATTTTGGTAAGCTGCGGTGCAAGATTAGCTCCGTTTGATATAAAAGAACTTCGTGAGATTACTTTTTACGATGAATTGGAACTTGATACTTTAGGTGATGAGAAGACAGCTTTGTTTCTTATTATGTCAGATACCGATGCAACATTTAATTTCTTGATCAGTATGATTTACACACAATTGTTTAATCTTTTATGTGAGAAAGCGGATGATGTATACGGTGGAAGATTACCGGTTCACGTTAGATGCTTAATCGATGAGGCGGCTAATATCGGACAGATACCTAATCTGGAGAAGCTTATGGCAACAATTAGAAGCCGTGAGATATCGGCAGCTTTGGTTTTGCAGGCAAAGTCGCAATTAAAAGCTATTTATAAGGATAATGCAGATACCATTATAGGCAACTGCGATTCACAGATATTCCTTGGAGGCTCTGAGCAGACAACCCTTAAGGATCTTAATGCCACTCTCGGTAAAGAGACGATTGATATGTATAACACAGGAGAGACCAGGGGTTCAAGCCAGAGTTACAACATGAATTATCAAAAACTCGGTCATGATCTTATGAGTATGGATGAGTTGGCTGTCATGGATGGTGGCAAATGTATTGTTCAAGTCCGTGGTGTAAGACCATTTCTATCTGATAAGTACGATTTGACCAAGCATCCGAGGTTCAATTTAACATCGGATGCAGACGATAAGAACTTTTTCGATGTCGAGAAGTTTTTAAGTCACAAATTAACCCTAAAAGCTGACGAATTATATGAAGTAATCGAAGCAGAAGGGTAGAATTTTAAGATACACCGTATTAAAATGTAATTGATGAATTTTACATGACGTAAAATCATTCTCCAACCCTGAGAAGTAGTGTATGCAGGGATAATCAAGCGTTTGCTTGGTTCAGCTAAGAAGGTGCCCGAATGGGCCGCTATCCACTGCGTAATTACTGTTTTGGAATCAGGGAGAAAGGAGACAATCATGGCTAAAAGTGTATCTTCAAAGACGCATAGTCAAAAAGAGTTGGATGATTTTGCTAATCAGAATAATCCAAATAATAAGGCTTATAAGGCAAGAGTAGAGAACACTAAGAACAACCCGTCCAAAAAGAAACTTGCGAATAATCGTAAGAAAAAACTTAAAAGACAGGCTGAATTCGACTCTAAGCTTGGCCTTGATGCTAACTTGGACTGGTTCTGTTATAGTAATCCTTACGATTTTGACTAACAATTAATCATGGTAAGAAACTCTCGGGTAATCCCGGGAGTTTTTTATATGCCCGTGAACACGGGCTTTTTTATTTCAATTGAATATAGAGGACAGACGCTCGAAGATCGATAAAAAAGTCTGTCGGTAACAGTTAATTTATTTATTTTTTACAGGAGGAAAATTTTATGGATTTTTTTAACAGCGCAGTTGGCGTTCTTCAGACACTTGTTATCGCACTTGGTGCAGGCTTAGGCATTTGGGGTGCAATTAACCTTATGGAAGGTTATGGCAATGATAACCCCGGTGCAAAATCACAGGGCATGAAGCAGCTCGTTGCAGGTGGCGGTGTTGCATTAATCGGCATTACACTTGTTCCTTTGCTTTCAGGCCTCTTCGGTTAAAGCTATAGATGTGGAGTCGGGTATGAAGACCCGACTCCCTTCGGGAAGGAGTAAACGTGGAAAGTTTATTTATTACAATTGAGGATTGGTTCAGAGGCATACTGATATCGGGCATTATGAACAATCTTGCAGGTACATTTGATTCGGTAAACTATCAGGTGGGGCAGATTGCAACGGAAGTCGGAAAGACCCCGGCAACATTCTCACCCGGAGTATTTCAAATGATTAAAACCTTGTCAGAAAACGTAATAATGCCGATAGCCGGTATAATTTTAACCTTTATAGCCTGTTATGAGCTTATACAGTTGGTAATAAGCCATAACAACCTGGCAAACTTTGAGACCTGGATCTTTTTTAAATGGGTATTTAAGACCTTTTTAGCAGTGCTTTTGATAACAAACACTATGAATATCACGATGGCGGTATTCGATGTAGCGGGGCATGTGGTAGCAAGCTCCGGTGGCCTTATTCAGGAAAGCACGGATGTAGATATTTATACTTACGAAGCAATACAGGATGTATTAAACGCATCAGAGACCGGAGAACTTTTCTCCATCTTTTTACAGTCGTTTGTAATACAGTTCATCATATATATCCTTGCGGCACTTATATTCGTAATCGTCTATGCAAGAATGATTGAGATATATCTGATGGTTTCGTTGGCACCTATACCGTTTGCAACATTCGGTAATAAGGAACAGAGCATGATGGGCCAAAATTATGTTAGAAGCCTGTTTGCTTTAGGATTCCAGGGATTTTTAATAATGGTTTGTGTCGGCATATATGCGGTTTTGATACAGACAATAGCAGTCGATACAGACATAATCGGGTCCATGTGGAAAGTAATGGGATATTCAATATTACTTTGTTTCACATTATTTAAGACAGGATCTGTGGCTAAGAGTATATTGCATGCACATTAAGAAAGGAGACTTGATATGGCAGCATCATATATTTCTGTGCCGAGGGATTTGACTAAGGTAAAAAGCAAAGTGATGTTTAATCTTACAAAGAGACAGCTTATATGCTTTGGCTCGGCGGCACTTATCGGAGTGCCGTCATTCTTTTTAATTAAGAAGTTTATGAGCTTAAGTGTAGCTGCACTTTTGATGATGATAATCATGATGCCGTTTTTCTTCTTTGCTATGTATGAAAAGAACGGACAACACCTTGAAGTCATCCTTAAGCACTTTATTGAGGCGAACTTTATAAAACCTAAGATTCGTCCTTATAAAACGGATAATTATTATTCAGCTTTAGAACGCCAGATAAAGGCAGAAAAAGAGATTGATAAGATTGTCCAAAACTCGCTTAGTCGAGAACTTGAAAAAGAGAAAAGGAGGAAAAAGAAGTGTTAAATCCTTTTAAGAAAAAGAATGACTTTGCAATGCCCGAAGGTCTTAACCGGAAGGAACGTAGAGAAGTCAGAACAATCGTTAAAAACGCGAAGAAATCTGATGGGATTCCAAGAACGGCTCAGGAGAGTATTCCGTATGATCGAATGTTTAAAGATGGGATTTGTAGAATCGGAGACTTTTATACGAAAACAATCCAGTTTGAAGATATCAATTACCAGCTTGCTCAGGAAGAGGATAAGGCTGAGATATTTGAAGAATGGTGTGCATTCCTTAACTTCTTTGATTCGACAGTCAAATTTCAGCTTTCGTTCATGAATATGACCACTGATTCAGAGGATTTCAGAAAAGAAATCGCTATCAAACATAAGAAAGATGACTTTAATAAGGTCAGAGATGAGTATAGCGGTATGCTTTTTCATCAGATGGAAGGTGGTAATAACGGCTTAACTAAGAATAAATACCTCACATTCGGTATTCATGCCGAATCGATGAAGGAAGCAAAACCGAGACTTAATCATATCGAAATCGATGTAATTAATAACTTAAAAAGACTCGGAGTAAAGTCAAGAACCTTAAATGGTAAAGAAAGACTTTCGGTTATTCATCAGCAGATCCATATGGATGGAAATGATAAGTTTCACTTTGACTGGAATAAAATCATAGAAAGCGGAATGTCTACAAAGGACTTCGTGGCACCGAGCAGCTTCACATTCCCTAATGGTAAAGCCTTTACAATGGGAGATGTCCATGGGGCTGTAAGCTTCTTGTCAATCGATGCTTCAGATATAAGCGATGCGCTTCTGTCAGATTTCTTAAATATGGAGTCAAGCCAGATAGTAACAATGCATCTTCATTCAGTTGATCAGAATGAAGCAATAAAGACGGTAAAGCATACGATTACCGAACTTGACAGAAGTAAGATTGAGGAACAAAAGAAAGCCGTTAGAGCCGGTTACGATATGGATATTATTCCTTCGGACTTGGCCACATTCGGTAAAGATGCAAAAGCACTTTTAAAAGAATTGCAGTCTCAGAATGAGAGAATGTTTCTTTTAACTTTCTTGGTGCTTAATACGGGTAAAACGGAAGCAGAACTTGAAAACAATGTGTTCCAGGCTAAATCGATAGCTCAGAAACATAACTGTAACCTTACAAGACTTGATTTCCAACAGGAACAGGGGCTTATGAGCTCACTTCCTTTGGCAACTAATTTGGTTGATATCGAAAGAGGTATGACAACATCAAGTACTGCGATATTCGTACCATTTACAACGCAGGAACTGTTCCAGGCAGGTAAAGAAAGCCTCTACTATGGATTAAATGCTTTGTCAAATAATCTTATTATGGTAGATAGAAAAAAGCTTAAAAACCCTAATGGTCTTATTCTTGGTACTCCCGGTTCGGGAAAATCGTTTGCAGCTAAAAGAGAAATAGCCAATGCATTCCTAGTTACGGATGACGATGTTATTATTTCAGATCCCGAATCAGAGTATTCGGCATTGGTTGAAAGATTTAAGGGACAGGTCATAAAGATAAGCCCTACAAGTACACAGTATATCAATCCTATGGATATAAATATGAATTATTCCGATGATGATAACCCTGTAGTATTAAAGGCAGACTTTATCCTTTCTCTTTGCGAACTCATAGTAGGCGGTAAAGAAGGATTAAAACCTGTGGAGAAGACAGTAATTGATAGATGTATACATCAGATATATAATCGTTACTTCGCTAATCCCATACCTGAAAATATGCCTATCCTTGAAGATTTGTATAAAGAACTCTTAAAGCAGCCTGAACCTGAAGCAGTAAATGTGGCAACGGCTATTGAAATCTATGTAACGGGTTCACTTAATGTCTTTAATCATAGAACCAACGTAGATATCACGAATAGACTTGTCTGCTATGATATTAAAGATTTGGGTAAACAGCTTAAGAAAATCGGAATGCTTGTAGTTCAAGATCAGGTTTGGGGCAGAGTTACCGCTAATAGAAACCAGGGAAGATCAACCAGATACTATATGGATGAAATGCACTTGCTCTTAAGAGAAGAGCAGACAGCGGCGTATACCGTAGAAATCTGGAAGAGATTCAGAAAATGGGGCGGTATACCGACAGGTATTACTCAGAACGTAAAAGATTTGCTTGCATCAAAGGAAGTTGA
>JAEEGI010015289.1_pt1 | contig 15992 bp, 11 predicted proteins | sample 8958751 | NCBI WGS metagenome assembly JAEEGI01 (sample SAMN16246545, study PRJNA631951) | gut metagenome | biome: gut microbiome; feature: rumen; material: KS-attached | host: Bos | place: Iran: Karaj | collected 2018-10
AATATAAAAAGGGCTGTATATTATTTTAAAAAAAATGAATTTTAATATTTCTCAAATTTATCTTTTTTTTAAAGTATTAAAAAAGTATCAAATTATTTAAAATTTTATTTCTTTAATTGTGGATAGATTATATTTTCAAAATTAAGTTTATTATAATTAAAATAATTAATTGTTCTTAATTTGAAAGATTTATCTTCTTTTTTCTCTTTATCTTTTTTTTCTTCAATATCTTCATTTTTGATATCCATTATATTGTCTTTTTCTTTAATTCTTTCTGATATTTTCCCATTATTTTTTTTATATTCTATTTCAATATTTTCTTCTAAAATTTTATTTGATTCTTCGTTTTGTATATATAATTCATTTTCTTTATTTTCTTCTTTCTGCTCTATTCCATTTATTTTCAAATCTTCATTTTCATCTCTTTCTCTTTTATTCTTAAGAAATACATTATTTTTTTTTTCTTCATTTGAACAAAAATTGATTTCTATTTCTTTTATTTCTTCAAACTTTTGATTATTCATTAAATTTTCAAATTTATTATATCCTATAGTTTCATATTTTGCTGATTGTGTATTTCCTTTTTTTGATAATTCACATAATAACATAAAATTTAAATTATAAAGTTGATCTACACTAAAATATTTTAATTTATTTTCTATTTCATTTATAAGTGTTTGAGGTGTTTTTGATGATAATGAAAAATTCATAAAATTCATTTATTATTAAGGACAAATTTTTGAGTTTATATTCCATATTTTTATTTTTTTTTAAATTTTCACTGAAAAAATATTATAAAAGATTTTAATGAATTTTTTTAAATTATATGAAATAAAATGTTTATAAAACTTTATATAAATATTAAAATAGAATTAAAATTTTCCTAAAAAAAATAAGAATTTTTTCTCAAAAACTTTATATTAAAATATATATTATTCTTCATCAATAACTTCTTTAATATATTTAACTATAGACTTAACATTAGCTTTAGGTAACATTAAATGGAATGTTCCTTTACCTTTTCTACCACATAAAACAAATCCATTATAAATTATAACAACACTTCCCATTTCAAACTTATTAAATTGTTCTTTAATATCATTAGGAATATCCTTTAATTTAATACTTAAATCTTTTGTATCCAATAATAATTTTAAAAGATTTGAATTACTTAATTCAATTACTTGATTTCCTAAATAATCAACTAACATGATTGAACCATAATGTGTGATTCTATATTTAATTTTATCTTTTAATTCATCTTCTCTTTCTCTTTTAAAAACCATTAATCCTGCTCTTATAATTTCTAAATTCATTTTATTAAATATATCCATCATCTCAACTAATTTTTCACTGAATAAAAAAATTTTGTTTGAAGATTCTCTTAAACTATATAAATATTTTGTTATTTTATCATTTTTAAATTTAAATATTTCATTTAAATTTTTAAATGATTCAGTAAATTTTGTAATATTTTCAAATCTAGAAAATATAATTTTCATATTTTTATCATTATCATCTTTTTTATTATTCTCATTTTTATTATCTTTATCATCATTATTATTATCAATATCTTTAGCTTCGTCTTTAACTTCAGTTTCAAAAAATTTTTCTTTAATTTCTTGATTTTCATTCACAATTTTATTTTCTTCTTCTCCTTTTTTATCATTCATATCATATCCAATAAAATTCATAAATTCATCTAAATCTTCTCCAATAGTTTTCATTTTTTCTTTGTTTAAAGGAACAGAATATCTTTCTTTTTTTTCTTCAATCTTAAAATCTTCATTTTTCTTAATAATAGCAATAAAAAAACTTCCAGAATTATTATCTTGAGAATACAATCTAATACATCTTCTTAAATTTAAAGGATCACTAAAACTACTCAAAGCTTTTTTTTGATAATTTTCATAAGTATATATATTATGGAACATAGTTTCTTTCACTAAATCATTTTTACAATTTTTAGCTTCTTCAAATTTTGAAGCCCAAATATTATTATTGAAATTTGTATTATCCCATTTAATACAAACTTTCCATTTAGTTAATCCTTCTCTGAATTTAATTCCCATATCATTTAATTTCTTATTATAATTACATAATTCAATTTTTCCTTTATACTTTTCTAAAATTGAAGCAATAACTGCTTCATTTTCAATAGGATTAATTGAACAAGTAGAATAAACGATTTTTCCTCCTGGTTTACATTGTCTAATTGCATTATCTAATATATTATATTGAATATAATGATTTTCTAATCCATAATCAATTCTCCATCTTCTTCTTAAACCTTTATTTTTTCTTAAAGTACCATCTCCAGTACAAGGAACATCACAAATAATAATATTAGGCTTATAATTATCATCTTGAATAATAGGTAGATTTGCAGCATCATAATTTAAAACAAGAATATTAATTGGAAAATGATTTTTGAAAAAATGACTCATATTTCCTGCTCTTTTTGAATTTAAATCATTTGCAATAATTATTCCTCTTGGTAATATATTTTTCATTCTTGCTTTTTCTTCCATTATTTCTAATACTTGAATTGTTTTATTTCCTGGTGAAGCACACATATCTAATATAATTGAATTTTCTTCTATTTCATTTTCTATTAAAGATATTGGAATCATTGCTACTAATTCTTGACGAAGAATTCCAAAGTCATTTTCTCTCATTAGAATTTCTTTTATTTTCATGTCATTTTCATTTTCTTTTATATATTTATCTAAGGAAAATATATTATCTAAAAAATTTAATTTATATCTTTTTAATCTTTTCTCATGATATGATGGATCACTTAAAAAAATTTTACATAATTCTGTTTCTAATGAATCAGAATATGTATATATTTTATTTAATCTAAATGTTATTGGTAACGGTTCTTTTGAAATTTTTAAAAATAATTCATATTCTTTTTCTGAAAATGGAAGAATATTTTTAAAGTATTCTATAAAATTTTCTGATATTTCTTCTCTTTGTTTAAATTTTTCCATTAATTCTGGAGGTATTTCATCTAAATGTTTTGGAATATGTTTTTTCTTTTTTTTCTTTGGGATTACTTCATTTTTTTCTTTATTTGTTATTATTTCTTCTAAATTATCTTTTTCTGGAATTTTTTCTTTGTTTTCATTTGATTTTAAATCTTCTGTTTGATTTGTTGATATTGATTCACTTAATGTATTTTTATCCATTTTCAAAAAAATAATTTATTTAATAATCAAAATAATTAAAATATTTTTTTTATAAAAAAATTTATAATATATATAATTCTCAATTTATTTTTTTATACTCAATTTCAACCTCATTTTATATATTTATTTATTTTCTTCATTATTAATGTTTACATTATTTTCTTGAATGACTGAATTTTGGGGATTTAAATTATTATTATTATCATTATTATTATTTAAATTTTGATAAATTTTATTTCTCAAATCCTCATCAGATATACTTTCAATATTTTTTTTATAAATAACCTTACGTCCACCTTTTTGTTCATCACTCTCACTTTCTTCTTGACTTTCTGAACTTTCATAACTATTTTCATCATCTTCACTACTTTCAATACTATCAGTACTCTTCTTTATTTTTTCCTTCTTTTTCTTTTTTTTCTTAATTTTAACTTTTTTTGGAAAATTCTTAAATTTATCCCAAACAACAATTAATCCATCCATACTTCCACTTATAATTTTTTCATTATCTAAACCGAAAATTCCAATGATAGCTTTTTTATGAAAATCTAATAAATCTCTTTCTTGAGTACTTACTCTCCAAATGATTCCTAAGCCGTCACCACAACCAATTAATAAATATTCTTTATCTTTATATATTTTAGCATCATAAACAGGAGAATCTGAAAATTTAATACTTCTAACTTTTTGTAAAATATTTAAATCTATAAATATTATACTTCCATCTTCACAAGTTGAAATTAATCTATTTCCTCCGAATTGTAATGAAAAATTTTCATAATTAGTATATATTATTCTTATACAGTCAAAATCTTTTTCTTTATCCCATATTCTTATTGTTCTATCAGCACTTCCAGAACATAAATAATTATTTTGTTTAACATATACTAAACAATCAACACTTTTATCATGTCCTCTTAAAATTTTTTTTTGAAAATAATTTTCTTTTTTAAGACTTTTACTCCAAATAATAATACTTTTATCTTCACTTCCACTAAATATATAATCATCTTTTGCACAATAATCACAACATAAAACACTTTCTTTATGTGCAACTAAAGAAAATACACATTCATATTTTATTAAATCCCATAATTTTAAAGTTTTATCAATTGAACAAGAACATAAATAATTATATTTAAATAATTCTTTAATATATAAAATACCATTTTCATGTCCTTCAAAAGTTTTTTTTAAATCATAATTATTAGAATAAAAGTCAATAGTATATATATTAATTTTATTATCTAAACCACAAGTTGCAATATCATTATGTTGTCTTAATAATATTATACAAGTCATTTGTGGTTTATGATGTGTTTTAATTGATTGAATCATTCTATATTCTAAATTAATATTAATTGCTTGAGTTGTTCTTTGTTTAACTTTAGGATTAAAAATTTCTTCTTTTATTTCTGTTATTTTTTTCTCTCCTATATTTAAATTATTCCTATGTTCTGCTATTTTTTTTGGTATTATTGATGTTATTTCTGTTATTGTTGATGTTATTGGATTTGATATTTCTTTTACTTCTTCTTTTTTACTCTTTTTTTTTTTTGATCTTTTCTTCTTTTTTTTCTTAACTAAATTTTCATCAGAATCTTCTTCTGATTCTTCAGAATCTTCTGAATTTTCTTCTGAAGATTCTTCTGAATTATCTTTTTTTTTCTTCTTTTTTTTATCTGATTCTGAATCTTCTTCTTCTGAACTTTCTTCTTCTGAACTTTCTTCTTCTTCCTCTTCTTCTTCTTCAGTATCATCATTTTTCTTTTTATTCTTTTTCTTTTTCTTCTTTTTCTTGTTTTTCTTTTTCTTTTTTTTCTTTTTCTTTTTGTCTTCTTCTTCTTCTTTTATTGGTTCTTGATTTCGATCTACTATGTTAAATCTATTATGCTGTTCTTTCCCTGCAATATCTGATTCTAATCCTGGAAATGATGTTCCACATCCCATTAATTATTTTAATATTTGTTTTTTTTTTATGTAAATGTTTTTAAGTGTTTAATTTTAAATTAAATTTTACTTATTGAAATTAAATATATGTTTTATACTTTTGATTGATGTTTTTAATATAATTCTATTTATATCCTTTATGTGATTCATCCCTTTTTAGTTAAATGAAAAAATTTATTATTTTCTAAAATATTCTATTTCTTTAATCCATATTACATTAAAAAAATAATTTATTTTTGTTGAACTGATTATTAAATAAAAATGAAATTGAATTAATTATATTGTTATATTTTATATAATTTATTTATTTATTAAAATTGTTCTTTGCTTTTCATATTTAATTTTTTTAAAATTAATTATTTAACTCTATTTTTCAATTTAAAAGTATAGTTTCTATATCAATATGTGACTATAAAATTTAATATTATTTTGATACTTCAAATATTCTTTATATTGTAAAATATTTCTGAGATCCATTTTTTTATTTTAGTATTATTGTTACAAAATTTTTTTTTGTCAGATGATTAATTACAAATAAAAAATGAATAAAATAATGTTTATGAATTGACTGTTGGAAGTTCATTATTTAAATTTATTGTACCAAATGTAAAAGAAATGATTTAGCAATCTTAGAATATATTAATATTTATTAAAATTTCAAAATAAGTTTTTCATTTAATATATATTCTTTATTTATTTATTTCATTATAATATAAAGGCTGATTTTTTATTTTTTTATTTCTTTTCTGTTTTCAATTAATTAATTTAAATTTTCCCTATTTTCCAATTTTTTTTTTTCCAAATTGATAAAATATATTAATTAAAAAAAGGAAGAATCAAACTCTTCAACATTCTTTCTTTTTTTAAAATTCAAAAGAATTTATTCTGAACAGAATCCATAATATGAAAACACATTTAAAAATAAAATAATTCTGTAATTAAATAAAAAGAAAAAAAAAACTTAAAAGAATATTAAATTTAGATGGTTTTTGAAAGTAGAATAAATTAAATGTCAAATTGAAAAATAAAATATATTAATTAAAGTCAATTTCAAAATACAAAAAATTGTTATAATATTCAAATTAAAAATTTCTTTGTTACTTTTCATAAAAAATGAAATTCTTATCGAAATTATCTGATTTTACTCTTTCATAATCATCTCCATAAATACCTTGTGAAAGGTTTTCTTCGGAATTAGAATTACTATTTTTTTCCCAAGACATATAAGAACTAGAATCATCAAATGAAGAGATCATTTGAATTAATGTTTTCTCTTCTTCACCTTCACAGTTGAGATTTTGGGAATAATTTGTAACTGTAGTGCATGGAGTTTTATTCATTTATTTTTTAAAGTAATATGTTTTTATTTTTTTGGCTTTTATACTTTTTTATATGTTATGGAAAAATAACATTTTTGTTCATTTTTATTCATTTTACAATTAATTTAGAACTTTTTTTAATTCTTAAATATTTTTTGATTCAAATAACATTTATTATGTGTTTTTTCTCTTTATAAAAAAATACACATAAAAAAAATGCCATTTATATATAAAAAATAATTTTTAAAATTACCTTTTCTTTTTCTGGTGGAAAAAAAATAATAAAAAAAATTTAAAAAATCAATATAAAATCCAAAAAAAAACAAAATGATAATAATGTCAGAAAATCAAAAAATTTCAGAAGAAGAAGACCAAGAAAAAGCACGTCAATTTAAAGATGAATTATCAAAATTTTACAGTTCAAACGTGAGAGAGAATTTTAAATGTCCAATAATAAGCGGAAAGGAATTAAATTTATATAAATTATATAAAGAAGTAACAAATAGAGGAGGATTTAATGCAGTTTGTGAAACAAAACAATGGAAAGATGTGGTAAGTACTTTAGATCTTCCTCCTAGTTGTACAAGTGCAAGTTTCACTGTGAAAAATCATTATAATAAATATTTATTAAATTATGAAAAAGCATATATGAAAACTTCACTGAATGTAAATACTAATAATATTAATCAAAGTAATAATAATATAAATGTTAGTAATAGAACTAATTTAGTTAATAATAATCAATTTAATGGAAATTTTATTCAAAATCAAAATCAAGATCAAACTCTTAATCAACCTACTAGAGAACAAGAAACTAAATATATTAGAAAAAAAATTAATAGACCTGATATTGAGTTAAATTTTTTTTTTAGAAATCCTTTGGGAAAAAATATTAATATGAAAGAAAAATTTTATAATAAGAAAATTAAAGTTATTTCTTCTGTTGTTGATATGAAAAAAATAGAATTAGCTTTTGAATCTCATATTACTACTGAAATTTATTGGGCTATCAATACTTTATTAATTTTTTCTAGCTTGGTTAATGCTTCTATTTATATTGAAAACCAACCTTATTTAATGGAAAGTATGACTAATTATATTTATTATTGTGTGAATAATATTAGTGATTTATCTTTCATCATTAATATTATTAAAGGACAAGAAGTTAAAGAACATGAAAGATTAAAAGAAAAATGGAAATTTTCAGTTCATCATCATATTAGTAATATTAGTAGTCAATCAAGTATATCTTCTTTATATAATAAAGAAAAGAAATTAAATAAAATTAATATTTATAATAATAGTAGATTAAGAAATTTTTCTAGAAGTAATAGTGGAACATCAAGTAGGGTTAATAGTTATCATAATTTAAGTTCAATTGGGAATCAAAATAATACTTTAAATATTAATAATCATAATAATCAATTACATCATAATAATACATTATTAAATAAAGGTAATTTCAATTTTATGGATGAAACTAATCATACTGTTTCATTACCTTCATTATGTAAAAGAAATAAAGATTTGAAAGAAATTGATGCTTCAAAAGCTCAAATATTAATAAATGAAAATACTGAAAATTGTAATATGGGAGTAAAATATGAAGAAATGACAGAATATGAATTATACGAAAATTTAATATCATTAATTCAAATAATCCGAAATTTATCTTTTACAACAGCAAATGAAGCTTCAATTTTTAAATCATCAAAATTTATGAAAATATTATATTTATTATTTATTCATTCCAATTTAAATGATATAGTATCAAATGCTTTAGATATATTAACAAATATATCTAAACATATTTTAATCCATGAATGTCCATATCCTTCATTATTAATGTATAAATTATTTAAATGTTTAACATCTCCTTTTAAAGAAATGTCAGATCAAGCTTTAGAATGCTTTAGAAAATTAACTTTACCTTCTGGAAATGAAGAATATTTTGAAAAAATGCCTGATGAATTTTTAACTGAAATAGTAAATTTATTAATTTCACCTAATAATGATATTAGAGATTCGGCTTTGGAAATATTATATTGTTTATCTGATCAATCAATTTTAACTAAAACAAGATTAGGAAAAACTGAAAAATGTATTGAAAGATTAGTTGGATTAATATGTTCAAATTCTTATGATAGAATAAGTAAATTTGCTGCTTGTGTTTTAAGTAAATTAGCTGAAATTCCTTCTATACTCACAATGATTATGCCTTATGAACAAGAACTTTTTGTTGCTGCATCTACTGATGAGTCTATTTCTAAAGTTATATTAGGAATTATTTCTAATTAAATATTTTTATATTAAATTAATTTTTTTTTTATTATTTTTTTTTATAATTATTTTATGGAAAGAAGAAGTGAGTTAACTCCTATCAGAAAAAATTTAGATTTTAATCAATATTCAAATCTTTATATTGATAATAAATTAGTTTCTTCTTTTCAACAGGAAAAATTATCTGTTCCAGATTCAAACAATATAAGATTTAGATATATAAAAGAAAAGTCTGATGGAATTAATAATTATATAAGAGTGCAAATTGAACGATTACAAAATTAAAGCAAAAAAAATAGATATTTTAAATTAAAACTCTATAATCAAAAATTTTTCTTATTTATTCACAAAAAAAATAAAAAAAAACAAATATTTATATCTTTATATTATATCTCACAAAAACAAAATAAATTTATTTATCCCAAGAATTTAATAATCTTTCCATTTCAATAAAATCAGGTCTTTTTTCTTCATTAATTTCAAGCATTAAACACAACAAATCAATGAATTTTTCTTTATAATTTTTTTTCAAAAGATCAAAAATAAAACTTCTAACAAATCTCATATTAAAATAATTTCTAATTTTACATAAATAATTAACATTTAAAGTAGCAGCATATAAAATACATAAACCAAGAGAATAAACATCACTTTTAAATAAATTATGTTTAATATCAATTTGATTAGTTTTTAAACCATTATATAATAATGGACTCATATATAATTCAGTTCCTTTTAAAGTATTTCTATCATTACAAAATAAAATTTGTTTTGCTTCTCCAAAATCTGCAAGTTTATATATTTTATTCTGAAAAACTAATATATTTTGTGGTTTAATATCTCTATGACTTACTCTTTTTCTTTGTAAAAAAGCTAAAGCTGAACATAATTGTTTTAATATCAAAATTAAATCTTCTTCTTTATACATTTTCTTTTGAAGAGCATTATTTTTTATTTCTTTTTCCCAATCTGTGGTTCCAACTTCCATTAATATATATATTACATATGTTGTTTTATCTAATTTATTTTTATATAATCCTAAAATTTTTATTATGTTTGGATGAATCAATTTATTACAAAGATTATATTCTTTTATTAAATTATTTAATTCTATTTCATCTGATATTATTATTTTTTTCATTGAATATAATTTATTATTTAAATCATGTACTAAATATATTTTACCAAAAGTTCCTTGTCCTATTTGAGTTATTATTGTAAAATCATCAAAATTAAAACCTGATAATATTTCGTTTTTTTGAAATTCATGGGTATTTTTTCTTGAAAAGTTTTCTTTTGTATTTTCAAAATGCATTAAATATTTTTTCTTATTATAAGATATATCTTCATTAATTGAAGGAATTTTTAATATTATTTTATTATCAAAGATATTAGTTTCGCTATTATTTATTTTTGATAAATTAATGTTATTATTAGGTTTATTATTATTATTTGTTATTTTACGATTAAATAATTGAAATTCTTTTTTTAACGGTTTTTTTTCATCTTTTTCATTATTTATTAAATATAATAAATCTTTTATTTTATTTCTTTCATTTTTCATTATTCTATTACTAATTGGATGATAATCATTTTCTTTTTTTACAATTGAATTTAAATGAAAATGTCTTATCTTTTTTAAATCATTTATTGGATTTTTCTCATCTATTTTATTATAACTTCTTTCTGTATTTGGATAATTTAATTGAGTATGAAATAACTTTATTTTACTTTTATTTAATTCCCTATCTGTTATACTCCTTTCTTTTTCTTTTGATTTTGATTTGGATTGTTTTCTTTCTGTAATATTTTTTAAATCTAATTTTAAATTTCCTTTTAATTTTTCATTCATTTGAATTTTAGAAGATTCTTTATTAATAATATTATAATCATAATTTTCTTTTTTAATATCTTCTTCTTTTGTTTCATTTTTTTTATTTTGTAATTTCATCAAATTTTCAGGTTTTATTTTTTTAAGAAAAGGTCCTGGAAAATTTTTCATACTTTTAAATAATTTATCGTGTAATTCACTTATACTTCCAAAAGAAAGAATATTATTACTATTAGCATTATTTCTACTTCTCAAGTTATTATTTTTTGTTGATGAAATAATATCTTCATTTACATCACATTCAATAGTTTTACTATTATTATCACAAATAAAAAGATTATTCTTTTTATAAAAACTAGTACTTAAGTTTTTACAATGATTAACCATTTTATTTTTCAATTTATAATTACGAGGATTATTTTTGATGTGAATATTCTCAGAATCAGAAAACTCAAAAGTATTAAATTCAATGCATTTAAATTTCATTTTACAAGAAGGGCAAAACCAACTAAATTTATCTAAAAATTTCATAATTTTACATTTAGAACAAACAACAATATCATGATTGGATAAAATTCCATGAAATAAAACTCCCTCACATTCATTATTATGATAAAAATTAACATTATAAATATCACTTTCTTTAAAGCAACCACATTCCATATATTTTGGTTTTGTAATCTTCTTATCAACCAAAGCATTTTTAACAGATAAATTTAAAACTTTAAATTCAAGAGGATTAAATATTTTAGCATAAGATTGAAATTCTTTTTTACAAATAATACATTTCCACATAATATCCAAAGGATTAATTAAAAATTTGCATTTTTTACAAAATAAATTATTATTTTTTAAAAAGAATTTTGCTCCACATTTTATACAACTCATTTGTTCACAAAACAATACATTACAATGATATTTTTCCCAAGTTGCAGGAGGTAAAATTTTATCTTTATAAGAAATTATAGAAGAATAAAATTCTTCTTTACATTTTTGACAAAACATTAAAATTGAATTTTCAAAATAACACTTTTTACAATTTGAACATATAACATATAAAATTTTATTTTTATTATTTTTCTCTGTTACTATTATAAATCTTCCTTTACATATATGAATTGGAATTTGATTTGAATTACAATGAGAAAGGAAAATATTTAAGAATGAAATATCTTTTTTATTTTCATTATATTGTTTTAATGTATTTAAACATTGAGTATGCATTTTCTTATAAATATCGTTATAAAAATTTATTTCTACTTTATTTTTTATTATTTCAAAATCTTTATTATTTAAAATGTCTATTTTGTAAATATCACTAAATATTATATTCATTCTTTTATAAAATTTATTTAAAAAAATTTCTTCTTTTTCTAAAAGTATTTTTTCACAATTATCGATAAATTCTTTTTTATATTTTTCATAAATTGAATTGTAATCTAATAATTTTGAAGATCCTTCTTTTAAATTACTTTGTTTTTGTTTAATATTATTCGCCATTAAAAAAATTAAAAAAAAACAATTAAAAAAAATATTTTTCATAACCAAAATAAATTTTTTTTGAATAATTAAAATATTTTTTATACAAATAACGATTTAATATAATGCAAAAAATTATATTTAAATAAATTTCACTTCACTAATAATATCATTTCTTTCTTCAATATTCTTTTTATATTTTTTAGGAATCCAAAATTTAATTTTGGATGAATCAACATTAAAGAAAGAAACTTTTTTTTCATCTCCTGAAGTTTCAAATAAATGTTCAATTAATTCTTCTTTTCCTTGAAATTTAGCATAAGAAATTTGACATTCCTTATGTTCATTTTTCCATTTTAATCCAGTTAATTTATTATAAAAATCAATAATACATAAAGGATGAATAAAATTAATAAAAGCATATCCTAAATTTTTTGGATTATTTTTACTCATTGGTAAATAGAATAAATCATAATTTCTAAAATTTATTTTTTCATCAAAACCCATTGTTAAATCTATTTTTTTTATTAAATCATCAGCAGTAAATTTTATTGGAACATTCATTATTCTAACTGAAGTTCTTTTATCTTTTCCATTTATTATATCTTCTATTTTAATACAATAAATAGAATTATCTTTGTTATTTTCATTAGAATTAGTAATATTATTATTTTTAATTAAATTATTATTTATTATTCCATTTTTAAATTTATTTATTGTATTTTTTGAATTTTTTGTTGATTTTGGAAAAGTTTGACAAGAATTAAAATTATTTTGAGTTAAGGAAATATTACCAAAAATTGGAGTAAATAAATTAGAAGGAATTCTACCAATTGGACTCATTATTTCATTAACATTATTATATTTTTTCATTGATTGCCAATTACTTTCTGAAAAATTTGATTCTGCTTTTGTTGAAATTGAACAAGTTAAAGGTAAAGAAAATTTAGGATTAAAACTTCCATATATATTACTATTTATATAATTCATTGTATTATTTATATTAATTCCTTGACCCATTAAATTATTATTAAATGTATTATTTCCTGTATTATTTTCTTCAGGTAATATTATGGATAAATTAGGCTTTTTTGGAGTTGTTTTATTTATAATATTATTATTGTTAAAAGATAATTGTTTTAAAAAATTAGGTTTATTTATTCTATTATTTTTTTGAAAAATTAGATTATTTTGTTTATTTTTTAAATCTTCTTTTAATTCACTAATTCTATTGTTTTTTTCTTCTTTTTTTTTCCAAATTTCATCCATAAAAGGAGCTGACTCTGATTCAGATTCTATATTAGATAAATCTGAAGGAGAATTCTCTTCAGCTATAAATTTAATAAATTATATTTATTCTAACATTTATTTTCATGTATTGTTTTATCAATATCTTTTTTTAATCTATTGTTATATTATTTATTATAATATTTTTACTCTTCATAATCTTTACTTGCGTTACTTGTTATATTACTTGATTTTGATTTTGCACTTGGATTTTTGTTATTATTTACAATAGATGAATTTGATTTTGTAGTTTTTGGTTCAGACATCTACAAATTAACAATTTTTTATATTTATTAAATTTTATATTTCTTGTTTAAAAAATTTTTTATTCCCTATAAAAGTTATAAATTATTTTATTAATAATAAAAAAAGTTAAAAATGAATTTGATAACTTTATATATCAAAATAATTTAGAAGAAAAAATATATTATTACATATTCAAATTCAAAAATATCTTCAAAAAAATAATATTCCATTTTCCCAAAAGAAAATATTGAAAAAAACTTTCTTTTTCCTGAAAATGAAATTATTAATGATTATTTTTGTCTGGAAGAGATTTTATTTTTAATAAAAAATCAAAGAATAATGATTTACCTCAAAAAGAAGATATTAAAGAAGAATTATCACAATCTGTAGAATTATTTGTAAGTTTATTTGAAGTTCAGTCTATAAGTTTACAATATAGTATTCTAATATATATATAATAATGAATATGAATGATATCATTTTTTTAAAGAAAATGAAAAAAAAAGATATAATATCAGCTCAAAATTTATATATAATTTATCTTCAACTAAACAAATAATAGGAAATATAAATATAAATCATGAATTATTAAAAAAAAACTTTTTTGATTTTATAAAAGAACGGATGGATATTAATTTAAGATAGAAATAGAGCATAATTTATCAAATCGTCTTAAGTCATAACATTATATATTATTGAGTAACTCTAAATGATTATGAAAAAGCAAATTATTTGTGTGGTAAATTGGTGGTTGATTATGATAATGATCAAATTGTTCCAAGGAGAAAATAAATCTAATAATTGTTTTAACCTTAATTTTGAAAAAAAGCCAAACATAAAATAAATTGAAAATATAATAATGATTTTAACCGATGGAATTATTAATGATGATAGAATCAATTCATTTTTTAATTGAATATACACTTTTTATGTTTAAGAATTATTATAATTGGTATTTAAAAAGCTAATTATAAAGATATGGGGTTTTAAAATTAAATTCCTCTTACAGATTGTAATATTATCAAAAGAAAGAGAAAAAATAATAAATAACAACATAAAATAAATAGTAAGTAAAAAACCTGAATTAGAAGTTCCTCCTATAGAAGTTAAAAAAGGATTGATGGAAAAGTTGTGGAGTTAAAATATACTCATCTAATTTTATTCATTAATAATTACTGAAAATCTTTTCAAAATCTCTATAGATTTTACAGGAAAGAACGAAGAAATATTTTTCATAATTATAATTGTATATTTTTCTAAATAGGGTAATGAATTTTTTTATTTATATTTAAAAAGAATATTTTTTAATTTTTTTCTGGTGTCAACAACCTTTAATTTTTTGATAAATTAATATATAAAAAAAATTTTTAAATAAAATTAATAAAAAATATATAAAATATGAAGGCAAATAAAGTTGGAAATTATCGTTTTTTTAGAACATTAGGAGAAGGTTCATTTGCAAAAGTCAAACGTAAATTTTAAAATATAAAATATAAATAATAACTTTTTAAAAAAAATAGTTGGTGTTCAAGAAATAATAAATCAAAAAGTGGCAGCAAAAATACTTCAAAAATCTGGAATAAAAGATAAAGAAGTAGAAGATAAAGTTAAAAGAGAAATTCGTTTAAATAAATATTTTCGTCATCCAAATATAATAAGATTATATGAAGTAATAGAGACATCATCAGAAATAATTTTAATAATGGAATACGCACCTGGAGGTGAATTATTTGATATGATATGTCGTGGAAAGGTAAAATAAATATAATATAATAAATATAGTTGAATGAAAATGAAGCAAGACGTATATTCCAGCAAATAATATTTGGAGTTGAATATTTACATACACATCAAGTATCTCATAGAGATTTAAAACCAGAAAATATATTATTAGATGAAAATAATAATGTTAAAATAGCAGATTTTGGTTTAAGTAATATAATGAGAGATGGTATATTTCTTTATTCTTCATGTGGTTCACCAAATTATGCTGCACCAGAATTAATTAATGGAAAATTTTATAATGGAGCTTCTATTGATATTTGGTCTTGTGGTGTAATATTATATACTTTATTAACTGGAGCTCTTCCTTTCGATGAAAAACAAATACCTAAATTATATCAAAAGATTAGAGAATGTAAATATATTATTCCACAAATTTTAAGTGAACCTGCTAAAGATTTAATTTTTAGAATGTTACAAAAAGAACCTATTAATAGGATCAGTATACCTGAAATTAAACAACATAAATGGTTTAATAATAAGTTAAGTTTATATCAAATTATTGATAATTATAAATTTATTTATGGAAGTAGAAACCATGTTGATTTGGAAATTATTGAGGAAATGAAAAAATTGGAAAAAATTAATTTTGAAGATTATAATGATGAACAAATTAAACAAGCT